>Ga0209172_10002141_pt1 | contig 36710 bp, 35 predicted proteins | sample LarsenN4metaG_FD_184113 | JGI IMG/M metagenome (GOLD analysis project Ga0209172, IMG submission 184113) | Hot spring sediment bacterial and archeal communities from British Columbia, Canada, to study Microbial Dark Matter (Phase II) - Larsen... ... | reverse complement strand
GACGGTTACGGTGAGCTCGGGCACGGCAGCGTCCTTTCGTTCGGCGATGAACGGACGCTACGTGCCCCTTCCCCTCAGATGGGGGATTTCGCTCCGCCACTGGCTCGGGGGCGACGCTAACCGCGTCCTCCCCGAGGTTGCGTCGGCTCGAGCAGGGGTCTACGGTCTCAGCCAAGGCTCGAGCGCCGAGATGGCGACCGGGAGGGAGGCTGCGATGCGCGCGATCGACTGCGCCCAGGGTCATGACCCCATCCACATGGCGGCCGAGACCGACGATGAGCTCATGGAGATGGTGCGCGCGCACGCGGCCGAGGCGCACCCCGAGCTCACCGAGGAGATGATGCAGGGGATGTTCGCGCAGCTCGTCCACGACGAGTGACCGGCGATCCCGATCCCCGTTCCGATCTCCCGGGTTGCCGCTCGGTGAGGACGGCCCGCTGGCCCCGACGTAGCCGAGCGCGGGCCTAGGTCAGCGCCCGGGCCAGGGCGGTCGCGGCGGCCGCCACGATCACGACCACGAGCAACGGAGCCTTGCGCCAGAGCGCGATGCCGGCCGCCGCCACGCCGATCAGCCGCGCATCGAGCGCCAGAGCCTGCCCCTGCCCGAACGTTTGGACGGCGACCAGCGCTCCCAGGACCGCGGGGGCCAGCAGCTCGACCACGCCGGTCAGCCGCTCGGGGAGGGGGCGTCCCCCGAGCAGGACCGGGCCCAGGGACTTGATCGCCACCGTCCCCGCGCCGACCAGCAACACCAGCACCCACGTCGAGCTCACCGACGCACCCCCAGGAGGCACGCGACGGCAGCGGCGACGATCGGCACGCCGGCGGGCGCGGCGGGCGTAAGCGCGAGCGCGATCGTGGCGCCGAGGGTCGCCGCCAGGAGGGGCTTCCACCCCCGGACCTGCGGGGCGACCAGCGTGAGGAACAACGCCGGGAACGCCGCGTCCAGGCCGAGCGCGGCCGGGTCGCCGAGCGCCTCCCCGCCGAGCGCACCGACCGCGGTCCCCGCGACCCAGGAGCCGTACAGGACCAGCCCAGCCCCGACGAGCATCCGCGGCGCGAACCGCCCGTCCCCCTCGGCCGAGATCGCCCACGACTCGTCGACGACGAGCTGCGCGTGCAGGAACCTCGACGGGAGCGGGCCCGTGAGCCACGGCGCGACCGAGACGCCGATCGGGCCGTAACGGGCGTTCAGCAGGAGGGCCGCGCCGACCGCGGCCGCGACCGTCCCGCCGTCCCCGAGCACCGACACCGCGGCGAACTGGGCCGACCCGGCGAACGTCGTGGCCGACATCACGATCGGCGCGAGCCACCCGAACCCCACGGTCCGCGCGAGGACGCCGAAGGAGACCCCGAACCCGAGCACGGCCACGGCCAGGGGCGCGACGGCTCGCGCCCCGTCCCGGTACGTCCGCTCGCTCACCGTGATGCCTGCTCCCTCGGGTTCGCCCGACACCGTGATCATCCGCCGGTGCGCCTCCAGTCTCCGGGAGCGCGCGTGTCGGCGCCCACCGCGCAGGCGGCTACGGAGAGCACGGCGGCCGTGGCGAGGAGGGCGAGCCAGGTCCAGCCGGCCGCCCAGGTCGCGATCGCCACCACGAGCAGGAGCGCGAGGAGCGGGGCGGCCCGGGACGGTCGGATCAGGCCGCGGCCGCTTCGCATCTCGAAACCTCCTTCGGTCCATCCGCATACCAATCTCGGCTTGCGGACCGGACCCTTCGGGGCCATACTGCCTGGAGACCGAGGCGCCCGCCATGACCAATCGGACCGGATTGGACTGACCATGGAACCCATGATCCCGGAGGTGGCCGCCGCGCTCGAGTCGTGGTCCGCCGGCCGCCAGGGCCCGCTCTACCAGCGGCTCGCCGAGGCGCTTCGGGCGGCGATCCGCCGGGGACAGCTCCCCGGCGGGGTGCGGTTGCCCACCGAGCGTGCCCTGGCCTCGGCCCTCTCGGTCAGCCGCAGCACCGTGGTGGCGGCGTACGACGTGCTGCGGGGCGAGGGGTGGCTCGAGAGCCGGCAGGGCAGCGGGACCTGGGTCCGTCGACAGGCCTCGGTGATCCGGTTCGGCGAAGACCGCCCGGGGTTCTTCGGACGCTCGACCTCCTCGTTCCGCGCGCTGATCGAGGGGCCGGGCGAGGGGGTCGAGTTCACGATCGCGGCCCTGCCGGCCGGCCCGCTGTTCGCCGACCTGGACGCGGGGGAGGTCCTGGCGGATCTCGACAGCGTCGCGCGGACCGGCTACGGGTACGAGGTCGCCGGGCACCCCCCGCTGCGACGGGCGATCGCCCGGCACCTCACCGAGCGGTGGCGCCTGCCCACCACCGAGGAGCAGGTGATCGTGACCACTGGCGCCCAGCAGGCGGTCGGCCTGGCCGCCGAGGTGTTCGCCCGCCCAGGGGACACCGCGCTCGTCGAAGACCCCACGTACCTGACGGCGATCGACGTGTACACCGCTTCGGGGCTGCGGCTGGCCACGGTGCCGACGGGCGTGCAGGGCGTGCGCCCCGAGCGGCTGCGGGAGGCCCTCGCGGCCACGTCGGCCCGGTTCGCCTACGTCATGCCCACGTTCCACAACCCGCTCGGGACCCTGATGCCCGAGCGCGAGCGCCGCGAGATCGCGTTCCTGGCCGAGGAGCTCCAGGTGCCGGTGATCGAGGACCTCACGATGGCAGACCTGACCCTAGGGGACGAGCCGCCGCCGCCGATCGGGGCCTTCCAGGGCGAGATGCCCGTGCTCACGATCGGCTCGCTGTCCAAGGTGCTGTGGGGCGGTCTGCGGATCGGGTGGATCCGCGCCCCGGCGCCGGTGATCCAGCGCCTGGCGCGGATCAAGCTCATCACGGACCACGGCAGCTCCACGGTCGCGCAGGTGGTCGCCGTCCGCCTGCTCGCCGACCTCGACCGGATCCGGGAGGTGCGCCGTACGGTGGTCCGCGAGCGCAAGGAGCTGCTCGAGCGCCTTCTCCGCGAGCGGCTCCCCGAGTGGTCGTGGGACCCGCCCGCGGGCGGTCTGTGCCTGTGGGTCCGCCTGCCCGAGGGAGAGGCGATGGGGTTCGCCACCGTCGCATCGCGTTACGGGGTCTCGGTGGTGCCCGGGCCGATGAGCTCGGTGGACGGCAACTTCCGGGATCGCATCCGCCTGCCCTACGTGCTCGAGGCGGAGGGGCTGCGCGAGGGGGTCGAGCGGCTGGCTCGAGCGTGGGAGGCGTACCGGCCGCAGGCCGCGGCACGGTCCCGCGAGGTCCGGGTGGTGGTGTAGGCGTCGGTGGAGATCCCCTTCCGCCTGGTCGACGTGTTCACGACGCGCCCCCTCGCCGGGAACCAGCTCTGCGTGATCCCGGATCCGGGGCCGCTCGATCCCGAGACGATGCAGGCGATCGCGCGCGAGATCGGCTTCTCCGAGACGACGTTCGTCACGCGCGTCGACGGTGACCGCTACGCGATGCGGATCTTCACGCCGGGGCACGAGCTGGGCTTCGCGGGGCACCCGACGATCGGCACCGCGTTCGTGCTCGTGAGCGAGGGGCGTGTGCGCTCGCCCGCGATCCAGCAGGTGGCGGCGGGCGAGATCCCGGTCGAGGTGGACGTCCGCGCGCGCTTCGGCTGGATGACGCAGCTCCCCGCGACGTTCGGGCCGGACGTCGAGGACCGGGAGCGCGTCGCTCGCGCGATCGGGCTCGCGGTCGAGGACCTGGACCCCGAGCTGCCGATCCAGACGGTCTCGACGGGTCTGCCGCACACGATCGTCCCGGTCCGCGACCTCGATGCCCTCCGACGTGCACGGCCGGACACGCCTCTCGTCGCGGAGGCGATCGGGACCGCGGGCGGCGAGTCCTGCTACCTCTTCGCCCTCACCGGAGACGGGGTGACGGCCCGGATGTTCGACGCGGAGCTCGGGATCGGCGAGGACCCCGCCACGGGGTCGGCGGCCGGACCCCTGGGCGCCTACCTGTCCCGGCACGGCGTGCGCGGGATGCCGGGCCGGATGATCCTGGTCCGGCAGGGGGAGCAGGTCGGTCGGCCGAGCGAGCTCCACGTCGAGGCCCGGTCGGAGGGCGACACGTTCCGGGTCCGGGTGGGTGGCGGGGTGCACCCGGTCGGACGCGGCGTGTTCGAGCTCTGACGCCCACCGCTCCCGGGTGACGCGCTAGCATCGGCGCTGCGGGGCGTAGCGCAGCCTGGTCAGCGCGCCTGCTTTGGGTGCAGGAGGTCGGCGGTTCGAGTCCGCCCGCCCCGACGGTCGGCCCGGGGAGTGCCCGGACCCTGGGCCCGCGGCCGACGCCGTCGGCCGCGGGCGTTACCCTTCGCGCCGTGCGCGTGCGATCGACCGTTCAGATGCTGCCCGAGGCGACCGTCCGTCGGATGCTCTCGGGACTGCCCCCGGCCCGGGGGTTCCAGGTCCTGGTGAAGCCGCTCCGGTACCGGGAGAAGCCGCATCTGGCCGGGATGACGGATTTCGACGAGCGGACGATCACGCTCCAGCTGCCGGAGCCGTTCTTCCCGTTCGGTGAGGTGATCGCCTACGGCGCGATGCGGCGCCCCGGCCGCTCGCTCCGCTTCATCTGGCTGACCGAGGGGGTGACCTTCCGCACGCCGCGGCAGGTGCTGCGGTTCCTGTACCTGCACGAGTGGATGCACTGGTACCTGCACCGTCAGCACGGCCGGGGCAACTCGGCCGAGACCACGTGCGACCGGTTCGCCCTGCGGAACTACCGGCGCCGCAGCGTCACGCTCGACGATGCGACCGCCGCGCTCCGGCGCCAGGCCCTCAACGGCCGCAACGGCTCCTAGCCGTCGCGGCAGCCCGCGACGGCCTCGCCGAGCCGGACCTGGAGCCGCTCGAGCGCCTCCACGTCGGTCCGCGCCCCCGCCAGGATCGGGTCCGCCTCCGAGCGCTCGCCGTCCAGGAACACGAGCATGCTCTCGCGGACCGTCGACAGGTCGGCGATCGCCACGACGGCGATCCGTTCGGCCAGCGCCGCGGCTCGCTCGCACCCGGCCGGCACCGGCGCGCTCTCCCGACCGGCGAGGAACCCGAGCGAACCGATCAGCAGGGCTCCCGCGGCGAGGAGCGGTATCACGAGGAGCCGTCGGGTGCGACGCGGGCACGGGACCTCGCGGCCGATGTCGCTCGGTGTGGGGAAGTCCGTGCAGGGCTCGATGCGCGACGGTGGGCGCAGCGTCGTGGCCATGGGCACCTCCCTGCCGTCCATGAGAACGCGCCGGGTCCTTCGACGACACGAGCGAAGGACCCCGTGGCGGCGGGACCTCGCGGGCCCGGATGCAACGGCGAAGCGCCGCGGGCCCGGCCGGTGCTCCGTCAGGCGGCTCCGATCGCCCGGCGCAGCAGCTCGACGAACCGCTCGGTCCGCTCCGAGCGCTGCCGGTCCGGGTCCGGGTGCCGGTGGAACAGCCCGGGGTCGAGCTCCCGCGTCACGAGCGCGTCCTGGAACCCTCCGGCGAGCCAGTCGAGCATCGAGGCCACCATCTCGACGTCCAGGTCGGCGCGGAGCTCGCCACGTCGCACGCCGAACTCGATGAGCTCGAGCGTGCCGTACGGGTCCTCGGAGACCAGGTACCGATTGATCTCGCGGCGCAGCGCCAGGTCCGTGCCGTAGTTGCCGACCAGGGAGACGCGGTAGGGGATCCAGTCCTCGCGCACCAGGTGCTCGGTCCGCTCGAGCCAGTACCGCACCACCTGCCAGAAGCCGCGCTCCACGACCTCGGGCGGCGCGTCGAGCCAGGCCGGCAGCGACCCGACCGCCTTGCGGTAGGCCGCCAGGAACAGCCCGGCCTTGCTGCCGAAGTGCTGGAAGATCGAGCCCTTGGCGATCCCGAGCTCGTTCGCGATGTCCTCGACGCGGGCGCCCTGGTACCCGTGCTCGGCGAAGGCGCGCATCGCCGCGTCCACGATCGACTCCCGCTTGGCCGCCGAACGCGGACGCGCCGGTGACCCCAGGTCACGCCCCATCGAACACCCTCCCGGTCGCGGGCTGCCCGTCCCGTCGAACCGTAAGTCGGGTCGGGCTTCTCGCGCCTGACCCTGGGTCAGCGGAGGGACCTGGCCGGCCCCTGACCGCCTCATCGGGGCCGGGCCGCGGGACCTAGGCGAGTCGCATGGGTTCGGCCGTCGGGCCCGCCTCGCGGGCGGACAGGCGCGCCACGAGCTCGTCGTGCAGTCGTCCGTTCGTGGTCAGCACGCTCCGACCGTGCTCGAGCGGTGCACCGTCGAACTGGGTCATCCGACCCCCCGCCTCGCCGACCACCACCTGCAGGGCCGCGAAGTCCCACGTGTTCAGCTCGGCCTCGATCATCACGTCGGCCGCGCCGCGGGCGACCAGGGTATGGCCCCAGAAGTCGCCGAACCCGCGGTCGCGTCGTGCCTCGCGGACCAGCGCCTGGACCTGCTCGGCGTGCGGACCGTCGAGCCAATCGGCCATCTGACCGTGGACCACGAACGCGCGGGACAGGCGATCGGCGCGCGAGACGTGGATCGGCAGGCCGTTCAGGGTCGCCCCGGCGCCCGTGCGGGCCGCGTAGCGCTCGCCGAGCGCGGGGGCGCTGACGACCCCCACGACCGGAGCCCCGTCGACCGCGAGGGCGATCAGCGTGGCCCAGATCTGGATGCCGTCGGCGAAGTTCCGGGTCCCGTCGATCGGGTCGACGATCCAGCGCCGGTCCCCGCCCTCCTGGAGCCCCCCCTCCTCCCCGAGGACCGCGTCCCTCGGGTACCGCTCGCGGATCGCGCGGCGGACCATCTCCTCGATCGCCAGGTCGGCCTCGGTGACCGGGCTCTGGTCGGGTTTGGCGCGCACCTCGAAGGTCCCGCGGAACAGCTCGAGGGCGATCCCGGCGGCCCGGTCGGCCAACTCCTCGGCGAAGGCGAGCTCCTCCTCGAACACTTAGGGCAGCGTACCGCGCCCCGGGCCGCCACCGTCCCCGGGACTGCTACGCTCGGACCCCCATGCAGACGAGCGTCGATCGGATCGACACGCACAAGGTCAAGCTACGGGTCGAGGTCCCCCCCGAGGTGTTCGGCAAGGACCTCGACCGGGCCTACCGCGAGGTCGCCCAACAGGTCCGGATCCCGGGGTTCCGCAAGGGGAAGGTCCCGCGGAAGGTGATCGACGTCCAGGTCGGGCGCGAGACGGTCCTGGGCGAGTTCCTCGAGGACGCCGTCCCCGGCTACTACCGTGAGGCCCTGCGCGAGAACGACCTGGCCCCGATCGCGGACCCCGACCTCGACGTCGAGCAGCTCGAGGAGGGCAAGCCGTTCGTGTTCACCGCGACCGTCGAGGTGCGGCCCCGGCTGAAGCTCGAGGCGTCCGAGTACCACGGGGTCGAGGTCGAACGGCCCGCGGTCGAGGTCTCCGAGGACGACCTCGGCCGGATGCTCGACTCGCTGCGGGAGCGGTTCGCCGAGCTCGAGCCGGTGGCGCGCTCGGCGCGGTCGGGGGACTACGTCGTGATCGACCTGCGGGCCACGATCCACGGGGAGGAGGTCCCCGAGGGCACGAGGACCGACTACCTGTACGAGGTGGGTTCCGGCGAGCTCGGCGCCAAGCTGGACGCGGAGCTCGAGGGGAAACGCGCGGGCGAGATCCTGAAGCTGAACGACAGGCTCCCCGAGACCGCCGGGGAGCGGGCCGGGCAGGAGGTCGCGTTCCAGGTGCTCGTGAAGGAGGTCAAGGGGAAGAAGCTCCCCGACCTCGACGACGGGTTCGCGAAGACCGCGTCGGAGTTCGACACGCTGGACGAGCTGCGGGAGGCCCTGCGCGAGCAGATCCGGAGCAACAAGGAGCGGGCGGCCGATTCCGAGGTACGGGACCGGGTGCTCCAGGCGCTGATCGACCGGGTCGAGGTGGAGCTGCCGGACACGCTCGTGGACCAGGAGACGGAGCACCGCGTGCTCCACGCACGCGAGCGCGCCGAGCGGCTCGGCGTCACCCTCGACCAGCTCCTGTCGGCCCAGGGCCTGGACGAGCTGCGGTTCCGCGCCGACGCGCGGGACCACGCCGTCCGGGCGATCAAGGCGGACCTCGTGCTGGAGGCGGTCGCGCGCGCCGAGGGGATCCAGGTCACGGCCGAGGAGATCGGGAGCGAGATCGCCGGCCTGGCCGCCGCGCTCGGCCGGGAGCCCGAGGAGGTGGCTAAGGGCCTGGACCGGAGCGGTCAGGTCGTATCACTGGCCGGTGATATCATCCGCTCGAAAGCGCTGGACGTGCTGGTCGAGCACGCGAGGATCAGGCCGGAAGGCGGTCCCCCGGGGGACTCCGGCCCACCCGAGCCCTCCGAGATCGAGATCGCCCCACGGACCGTGGAGGAGGCATCATGAAGGACTACCTCGTCCCCGTCGTCGTCGAGCAGACCAGCCGCGGCGAGCGGTCGTTCGACATCTACTCGCGGCTGCTCAAGGAGCGGATCGTCTTCCTCGGGACGCCGATCGACGACAACGTCGGCAACCTCGTGATGGCCCAGCTCCTGCACCTGGAGTCGGAGGACCCGGACAAGGACATCAACCTGTACATCAACTCCCCGGGCGGGGACATCACGGCGCTGTTCGCGATCTACGACACGATGCAGTACGTGAAGTGCGACGTGTCCACCACCGTGATGGGCCAGGCGGCGTCCGCGGCGGCCGTGCTCCTGCTGGCCGGGACCAAGGGCAAGCGGTTCGCCCTGCCGCACTCGCGCGTGCTGCTCCACCAGCCGCACGGGCAGGCCGGCGGGCAGGCCGTCGACATCGAGATCCAGGCCAAGGAGATCACCCGGTACCGCAAGCTCCTCGAGGAGCTGATCGCCGAGCACACCGGGCAGCCGCTCGAGAAGGTCAGCAAGGACACCGACCGCGACTACATCCTCACCGCCGAGGAGGCCGTCGAGTACGGGATCGTGGACGAGGTCATCACGAGCCGGAAGTCGAAGCCCGAACTTGCAGCGGCGGCCGCCGGCGGCTCGTAGGATAGGGATCGAGGGAGGCCGGGCGCCGGGCCCGGCCCTTGCGGCTCGGGGGGCTAGGGGATGGCGAGGATCGGCGACTCGGACCTCCTGAAGTGCTCCTTCTGCGGGAAGTCCCAGAAGCAGGTCAAGAAGCTCATCGCCGGCCCCGGCGTCTACATCTGCGACGAGTGCATCGATCTCTGCAACGAGATCATCGAGGAGGAGCTCTCCGAGACCTCCGAGCTGAAGCTCGAGGAGCTGCCCAAGCCGCAGGAGATCTACGCCTTCCTCGACGAGTACGTGATCGGCCAGGAGACCGCCAAGAAGGTCCTGTCGGTCGCGGTCTACAACCACTACAAGCGGATCCAGGTCGGCGCGAAGGACCCGGACGTCGAGCTCCAGAAGTCGAACATCCTGATCCTCGGCCCCACCGGGTGCGGCAAGACGCTGCTCGCGCAGACGCTCGCGAAGATGCTGAACGTGCCCTTCGCGATCGCCGACGCCACGGCGCTCACGGAGGCCGGTTACGTCGGTGAGGACGTCGAGAACATCCTGCTGAAGCTGATCCAGGCGGCCGACTACGACGTGAAGAAGGCCGAGACCGGGATCATCTACATCGACGAGGTCGACAAGATCGCCCGCAAGTCCGAGAACCCCTCGATCACGCGGGACGTCTCGGGCGAGGGCGTCCAGCAGGCGCTGCTCAAGATCCTCGAGGGCACCACGGCCAGCGTCCCGCCTCAAGGCGGGCGCAAGCACCCCCACCAGGAGTTCATCCAGATCGACACCACGAACATCCTGTTCATCTGCGGCGGCGCGTTCGCCGGGCTCGAGAAGATCGTCGAGAGCCGGATCGGCAGCCGGGGGATCGGGTTCGGGGCCGACGTGCGGCGGGTCGAGGAGAAGGACCTCGGCGCGATCCTCGGCCAGGTGTTGCCCGAGGACCTGCTGAAGTACGGGCTGATCCCCGAGTTCGTGGGGCGCCTGCCGGTGATCACCCACGTCCACAACCTCGACAAGCAGGCGCTCGTGGACATCCTGACCAAGCCGAAGAACGCGCTCGTGAAGCAGTACCGGAAGTTCTTCGAGTTCGACGGGGTCGAGCTCGAGTTCGCGGACGATTCCCTGGTGGCGATCGCCGATCAGGCGATCCTGCGCGGGACCGGCGCCCGCGGCCTGCGGGCGATCATGGAGGAGGTCCTGCTCAACACGATGTACGAGCTGCCCTCCCGCCGCGACGTGACGAAGTGCGTGATCGACGCCGAGGTCGTCGCGAAGAAGGTGAACCCGACGCTCGTCCCGCTGAAGGAGGCCCGCAAGCGCGGCGAGCGTCAGGAGCGCACCGCCTAGCCGAGGCGCTCGGCCAGCCCCGCCGCCCTCCGCAGCTCGAGCACCGACCCCACGCGTTCGAACCCCTGCCGCGCCGCCGTCAAGCGTTCGCGCGCCTCCTCCGGCCGCGACGTGGCGATCGCCTCCGCCAGCGAGAGCTCCGCGCGCGCCAGGTCCCAGCGGGCGCCGAGGTGCTCGAGCCCTTCGACCGCGCGCCGGAGGAGCTCCTGGCCCCGAACGGTCTCGCCCGTGGCGACGGCCCATCGCCCCTCGAGCGCGTCCAGGTGGGCGGGGAGCGCCCGGAGCCCGCCGGCCTCGGCGAAGCTCCGCGCCCCCTCCAGGAGCCGGGGAACGTCCTCGAGGCGACCGGCGTCGGCCATCGCCTCGGCCCGCAGCCGGATCGTGAGCGGTCGCGCCGGGCTGGCGGGCGCCTCTCCGATCCGGCGGAGCTCGTCGAGCGGCTCGTCGAGCTCCCCGCGACGGATCCGGATCCAGGCGAGCCAGGCGGCGAGGGCGACCGAGTGGTGGCGGGGACGGCGACTCATCCGCCCGATCAGCTCCTCCAGCTCGACCGCGTCCGGGTCCTCCCGCGCGGCCTTGATGAACGCCGCCGGCCCGAGCAGCGCAGCGGTGAAGTACGGTGGCTCCTCCGAGCGATCGGCGAGCAGCCGTCGCACCCGCGGCAGCAGCTCGTCCGTAACGACGTCCCACTCGCCGAGCGAGAACCGAGCGAGCGCGATCCAGCACAGGCTGTGGATCATCAGGCCGGTCGCCTCGTGGCCCTCGGTCCGGCGGACGCCCTCCGTCCCGAGCTCGACCGCCCGCCGGTAGTCGCCCACGAAGGCCTCCGACCAGGCGCCCATCGCGAAGATGTCGCCCACCTCCCAGGGATCGTCGAGCACGTCGGCGAGCGCGAGACGCCGTTCCACGCTCTCGGTCTCCCGGCCGTAGTACCCGAGCGTGATGGCGGCGGACGTGGAGGCGTCCAACGCGGCCGACGCGAGGTCGGGTCGGCCCAGCCGCTCCGCGATCTCGGCCGCTCGCCACCCGTCGGCCCTGGCCGCCTCGTACTCGCCGGGGCGCAGCTCGCGGCCGCCGCCGAACGAGAACGGGCCGAACGCCCGGGCGGTGAGCAGCCGGACGAGCGACTCCCCCTCCCGGTCCCCCGCGTTGTCGAACCCGATCGCGATGTACCGGGAGATCTCCTCCTCCTCGGGGACGTCGGTCATCGAGCCCGGCCACCGCGTGGGGGCCTCCACCGCCCGGGCGCAGACGCGGGCGATCGCCTCCCGGTCCTCGGGCGCGTGCTCGAGCCGGAGGTCGGCCGCCTCCCGGAGGCAGCGCCAGGCGAGGTCCCCGCGGTAGTCGCCGATCGCGGTCACCCCGATCTGCTCGAGTGCCCGCGCGCGCTCCAGGGGCTCGGCGGCGATCCGCTCAGCCTTCTCGGCCAGCTTCAGCGACTTCCCGATCGCGAAGCGGAGCCGCGCCTGCTCGGCCGCCTCGAGCAGCGCGGCGAAGGCCCGGTCCCGGAGCGAGCCGACCACGGCAGGGTCAACTCCGGGGTCCTCCGACGCTCCGCGGTACGCCTCGTGGTAGTGGTAGGCGAGCAGCTCAACGAACTCCCGCGACCGCTCGGCCGCGACCTCCTCGAGCCAGCCGGCGACGTCGGCGTGGGCCCGCGCGCGGTCGCGGCGCGGAAGGCTCTCGTAGGCCACCTCGCGCGTCAGGATGTGCTTGAAGGCGAACTCCGGCTCGCCAGCGAAGGCCGATCCGAGGCGTGCGAGGACCAGCTCGCGCTCGGCCAGGCGCTCGAGGGTATCGTGCACGCGGTCGCCGTCGCCGTTCAGCAGCCGGCGCACCGGCCCGGGCCAGAACGTCCGTCCCACGACCGCGGCGCGCTGGAGCGTCCGTTTCTCCTCGGGGCCGAGCAGGTCGATCCGCGCGGTCAGCACGGCCTGCACCGTGTCGGGGATCTCCACCTCGCCGATCCGCTCGGTGGCGCGCCATCGGTCGCCGTCGCGCGCGATCCGGCCCTCGTCGATCAGGTGGCGGACGATCTCCTCCAGGAAGAAGGGGTTCCCCTCCGCGCGCTCGAGGATCCGCGCGCGAAGCCGCGCGGGCAGCGAGTCCACGCTCAACAGGTGGCCGACCAGCCGCCCGGCATCCTCCGCGGTCAGCGGCTCGAGCGAGACGGAGGAGAAGTTGCGCCGGCCCCCGCCCCATCCGGGCCGGGCGTCGAGCAGCTCGGGCCTGGCTGGACACACGAGGAGCACGGGTCCGAGCAGGCGGTCGGCGAGCTCCTCGAGGAGGTCCAGCAGCGCGTCGTCGGCCCAGTGGATGTCTTCGATCACGGCGACGACCGGCGCCGTCCGGGACAGGGCCGAGAAGAAGGAGCGCCAGGCCGCGTGCATCTCGGCGCGGATCTGACGCGGTTCTCGACCGCTCATCGGCGCGGTCGGGAACTCGAGGCCGGCCGTGTAGGCGATCGCCCGACAGGTCCGGACCGCGTCGATCGAGGGATCGGCCTCTAAGACCGCGTCGCACGCCGTCTCGATCTTGCGCAGCACCGCGTCGGTCGGGTCCGAGTCCTGGACCCCGGCGTGCCGCTTCAGGATCTCGGCGAGCGGCCAGTACGTGATGCCTTCCCCGTAGGGCAGGCACCGACCGAACGTGATGTAGGGCGCGGGGGACTCCGTCTCGGCCCACGCGAGGAACTCGCGCACGAGCCGGCTCTTGCCCACGCCCGGGTCGCCGTAGATCGTCACGAGGTTGGGGCGACCTTCGGCCACTGCCCGGGCGTAGATCGTCCGGAGCAGGGCGAGCTCCTGGTCGCGCCCGACCATCGGCGCCTGCAGGCCCGGGACCCCGCGCTCCACCGGCCCGACCGTCTCGCCTTCCAGCAGGACCGCTGGGACGGCGTCCCGCTTCCCGCGCAGCTCGCGGAGACCCAGCTCCCGGTAGCGGAACCCGCGGGCGGCGCGCGCCGTGCGCTCGGCGACCACGATCTGCCCGGGCTCGGCCAGCTGCTCGAGCCGCGCGGCCACGTTGACCGCGTCGCCCGTGACCATCGGCTCGCCGGGCTCGGGCCGCGTCGCGGCGAGCACCTCGCCCGTGTTCACGCCGATGCGGATGTCGAGCCTCACCCCGAACCGGTCGGCCAGGGACCGGTTCACCTCCTCGAGCCGTCGCCCCATCCGCAGGGCGGCGCGGTGGGCTCGCGCCGGATCGTCCTCGTGGGCCACGGGGACGCCGAACGCGGCCATCACGGCGTCGCCGATGAACTTCTCCACCGTTCCGCCCTCGGCCTCGATCTCCTCGCGCATCGCGGCGAAGTAGGTCGCGAGCACCTCCCGGAGCCGCTCGGGATCCAGACGCTCCCCCAGGCTCGTCGAGCCGGCGAGGTCGGCGAACAGGATCGTGACCAGCCGGCGCTCCTGGCCGGCGGGGATCGGCGCCTCCTCGACGAGCGGCGTCCCGCAGCTCGGGCAGAACCGCGCTCCCTCCGGCCGCTCGGCGCCGCAGACCGGGCAGGCCGGTACGAGCGAGCCGCCACAGCTCGGGCAGAACCGCGCTCCCTCGGGGGTCGGGGCGCCGCAGGCCGGACACGTGACCATGGGAGCCGAGTGTAGGCGGAGCAGGGGGCCCTCGGGCATCCCGTAGACTCGGCGCCATGAACGTGCCCGAGAAGCCCACCCTGGAGGGCCTCGAGGCCAAGTGGGACGAGTGGTGGGAGGCCGCCGGCACCTACCGGTTCGACCGCTCGAAGGCCCGGGGGGAGGTCTACGCGATCGACACCCCGCCGCCGACGGCGAGCGGCACGCTCCACGTCGGCCACGTGTTCTCGTACACGCACACGGACCTGATCGCCCGCTTCCAGCGGATGCGCGGCAAGACCGTCTTCTACCCGATGGGGTGGGACGACAACGGTCTGCCGACCGAGCGACGGGTGCAGAACTACTTCGGCGTCCGGTGCGACCCCTCGCTGCCGCACGACCCAGACTTCGACCTGGACGCGCTCGACCGTCCGGACGACCAGCCCGTCGCCGTGTCCCGACCCAACTTCATCGAGCTCTGCGCGCGGCTCACCGCCGAAGACGAGAAGGCCTTCGAGGACCTGTTCCGCCGGCTCGGGCTCTCGGTCGACTGGTCGATCACGTACACGACGATCGACGACCGTTCCCGGCGGGTCTCGCAGCTGGCGTTCCTGCGGCTCCTACGGCGGGGGCTCGCCTACCGGGCGGACGCGCCGACGATGTGGGACGTCGACTTCCAGACCGCGGTCGCGCAGGCCGAGATCGAGGACCGACCGACGGACGGGACCTACCACCGGGTGCGGTTCGACCTGGCCGACGGCTCGGGGTCGGTCGAGATCGAGACCTCGCGCCCGGAGCTGATCCCGGCGTGCGTGGCGCTCGTGGTCAACCCGGCTGACGACCGGTTCGCCGGCCTCGTGGGTCGGACGGCGCTCACCCCGCTGTTCGCGGCCGAGATCCCGGTCGTGGCCCACGAGCTCGCCGACCCCGAGAAGGGGACGGGCGTCGCGATGGTCTGTACGTTCGGCGACCTGACCGACGTCACGTGGTGGCGGGAGCTCCGGCTGCCGACCCGCGTCGTCGTGGAGCGCGACGGGACGATCGCCCCGCCGCGATGGGGGCAGCGCGGCTGGGAGGCCCGCGATCGCGAGCGCGCCGCCCGGTTCCAGGCCGAGCTCGCCGGCCTGCCGGCCCGGAAGGCCCGCTCGAGGATCGCCGAGCTCCTCGCGCAGGAGGGGAACCTGATCGGCGAGCCGCAGCCCGTGCGCCACGTCGTGAAGTTCTACGAGCGCGGGGAACGGCCGCTCGAGGTGATCTCCTCGCGCCAGTGGTTCGTGCAGACGCTGGAGCTCCGCGACGAGCTGCTGGCCCGCGGGCGCGAGATCCGCTGGCACCCCGACCACATGCGGGCTCGCTACGAGGCGTGGGTCGAGGGGCTGAACGGCGACTGGTGCATCAGCCGGCAGCGGTTCTTCGGCGTGCCGTTCCCCGTCTGGTACCCGCTCGACGAGCGAGGGGAGGCCGAACACGCGCACCCGTTGTTCCCGGACGACGACCGGCTCCCCGTCGACCCCTCGAGCGACGTCCCCGACGGCTACACGGAGGACCAGCGCGGCCGGCCGGGAGGCTTCGTCGGCGACCCCGACGTCATGGACACGTGGGCGACCTCCTCGCTCACCCCGCAGATCGCGGGGGGCTGGATGGAGGACGAGGACCTGTTCGGCCGCGTCTTCCCGATGGACCTGCGCCCGCAGGGCCACGACATCATCCGGACGTGGCTCTTCTACACGGTGCTGAAAGCGCACCTCGAGCACGGGTCGGTGCCCTGGACGAACGCGGCGATCAGCGGGTGGGTGCTCGACCCCGACCGGAAGAAGATGTCGAAGTCCAAGGGCAACGTGGTCACGCCCATCGACCGGCTCGAGCAGTACGGGGCCGACGCGGTCCGATACTGGGCGGCCAGCGCCCGGCTCGGCGTCGACACCGCCTTCAAGGAGGAGCAGATCCGGATCGGGCGGCGCCTGGCGATCAAGGTCCTGAACGCCTCGCGCTTCGTGCTGCGACTGGAGGCGCCGGAGGGCCCGATCTCCGATCCGCTTGATCGCTCGCTGCTCGCGCGCCTGGCCAGCGTGATCGAGGAGGCGACCCGGGCGTTCGAGGGCTACGACCACGCCCGAGCGATCGAGGCGACCGAGCGGTTCTTCTGGGGCTTCACCGACGACTACCTCGAGCTCGTGAAAGGTCGGGCCTACGGCGCGCACGGGCCCGAGGCCGCGGGGTCGGCGATCGGGGCGCTGCGGCTGGCGCTGTCCACGCTGCTCCGGCTGTTCGCCCCCTTCCTCCCGTACGTCACCGAGGAGGTGTGGTCCTGGTGGCGGCGCGGCTCGATCCACCGCGCTCCCTGGCCGGAACCAGCCGAGCTCGAGGAGGCCGTCGCCGGCGCCGACCCGGCAGTGTACGAGGTCGCCGCCTGGGTCCTCGGCGAGGTCCGCAAGGCCAAGGCGCTCGCCAAGCTCTCGCTGCGGGCCGAGGTCGAGCGGGTCGTCGTCCGCGAGGCGGCCGAGCGCCTGAAGGTCCTGGGCGGTGTCGCGCGCGACGTGCGCGAGGCGGGCAACGTCGCCGAGATCGAGCCGGTGGAGGCCCCCGAGCCCTCGGTCGAGGTCGTCCTCCCGCGGGCCTGACGTGCGCTTCGCCGAGGCGCTCGCCGAGCTCGAGGCGCGCCAACCCGAGCACCTGCCCGAACCCGACCTGGAGCGGATCGGCGCCCTGGCCGAGCTGCTGGACCACCCCCAGCGCACCTACCCGACGATCCACGTCACCGGGACGAACGGGAAGACCACGACCGCGCGCCTCCTCTCGGCGCTCGCCTGCGCGCACGGGCTGACGACCGGGCTGTTCACCTCGCCCCACCTGTCCTCGGTGACCGAGCGGCTCCAGGTCTGCGGCGAGCCGATCGGCGAGACGGAGCTCGGAGAGGAGTACGAGCACCTCCGGCCGTACCTGCGCTCGGTCGACGGGACCGTCGGCCGCGTCACGTACTTCGAGGCGCTCACGGCGCTCGCCTTCCTGTGGTTCGCGGACAAGCCGGTCGGCCTCGGCGTGTTCGAGGTCGGGATGGGCGGGGCGTGGGACGCCACGAACCTGGTGGCGGGCGACGTCGCCGTGCTGTGCCCGATCGCGCTCGACCATCCCGAGCTCGGCTCGACGGTGGCCGAGGTGGCTGGGGAGAAGGCGGGCATCGTGAAGCCGGGGAAGGTCGCCGTCGTCCGGGACCAGCCGCCGGAGGCCCTCACGGTGGTCGAGGCCCGCTGCCGCGAGGTCGGCGCCACCCTGCTCCTCGAAGGCCGCGAGTGGGCCGTCGAGGGGCGGACGCCGGCGATCGGCGGGCAGACCTGCTCGATCCGGGGGCCGCGGGTGGGATACGACGGGCTCTTCGTCCCCCTGTTCGGCGCGTTCGCGGCCCACAGCGCGGCGGCCGCCGTGGTGGCCCTCGAGGCGCTCCTCGATCGACCCCTGGAGGAGGGAGCGACGCGGGCGGCGCTCGAACAGGCGACCTCGCCCGGGCGGCTCGAGGTGATCGCTCGCCGTCCGCTCGTCGTGCTCGACGGGGCCCACAACCCGGCCGCGGCCGAGGCGCTGGTCGCGGCGCTGCGCGAGGGGTTCGCCTGGGACCGGCTGCACCTGGTGATCGGCGTGTTCTCCAACAAGGACCTCGACGGGATCGCGGAGCGGCTGGCGCCGGTGGCCGACCGTGCCTACGCATGCGCCACCGAGAGCGTCCGGGCGCGTGCCGTCGAGGAGGTCGGCGCCGCGTTCTCGGACCGAGGCGTCGCGACGGAGGGCTTCCCGACCGTCGCGGCCGCGTTGCGGGCCGCACGCGGAGCCGCCTCGGTGCGCGACCTCATCCTGGTGACGGGGTCTCTGTACACTGTCGCGGACGCCCGCCGGGCGCTGCTGGAGGAACCCTGAGGATGGCCGACGAGTCCACCCTGCTCATCGTCAAGCCCGACGGCGTGCGACGGGGCCTCGTCGGCGAGGTCCTCCGGCGCGTCGAGGCCAAGGGCTTGCGCATCGCCGAGATGCGGATGACCACGATCGACCGATCGCTCGCGGAGGAGCACTACGCCGAGCACCGTGAGAAGCCCTTCTTCGCCGAGCTCGTCGGCTTCATCACCTCCGGACCGGTCGTGGTGGCCCGGGTCGAGGGTGAACGGGCGATCGAGGTCCTGCGCACCCTCATGGGCCCGACCGATCCCGCGGCGGCTCACCCCGGGACGATCCGCGGCGATCTCGGCCTGATCATCACCGAGAACATCGTGCACGGCAGCGACTCGGCCACCTCGGCCGAGCGCGAGCTGAAGCTCTTCTTCGGGTGACCGCGGGCGTCGATCAGGCGACCTTGCGGAAGGCCACGACGGCGTTCTGGCCGCCGAAGCCGAAGGAGTTGCTGATCGCGAACGAGATCTCGGCTCGGCGCGCCGTGTTCGGCACGTAGTCGAGGTCGCACTCTGGGTCGGGCGTCTCGTAGTGGATCGTGGGAGGGATCGTGCCGCGGGCGATGGCCAGGATGACCGCCGCGGCCTCGACCGCGCCCGCCGCGCCGAGCATGTGCCCGGTCATCGACTTCGTCGAGGACACGGGCACCCGGTGGGCGACCTCGTCGCCCAGCGCCGCCTTGATCGCGGCGGTCTCCCCGGCGTCGTTCAGGGGTGTCGAGGTGCCGTGGGCGTTCACGTACTCCACCGCCGAAGGCTCCTCGGCCGCGTCCTCGAGCGCGCGGCGGATCGCGATGGCAGCGCCCGTCCCCTTCGGATCCGGCGCGGTGATGTGGAACGCGTCGTCGGAGGCGCCGTAGCCGGCGACCTCGGCATAGATCCTCGCGCCGCGCTCCCGGGCACGGGACTCCGGTTCGAGGATCAGGGCGCAGGCCCCCTCGGACAGCACGAACCCGTCCCGGGCCGCGTCGAACGGCCGGCTGGCCGTCTCGGGGTCCGGGTTCTTCGTGAGCGCGGTCATCTGCGCGAACGCGGCCACGGTGAGGGGGAGCGTGGCGGCCTCGGAGCCGCCGACGAGCGCGAGGTCGACGAGCCCGTCGCGAACCATGCGGTAGCCCTCGCCGACGGCGTGGGCGCCCGAGGCGCACGCCGAGACCGTGCAGAAGTTCGGTCCGGTGAGCCCGAACGTCATCGCGATGTGGCCGGCGGCGGCGTTGGCCATCAGCGCCGGCACCATGAACGGGGAGACCCGGCCCGGCCCCTTCTCGAGCAGCACGCGGTGCTGGGCGAGCAGCCACTCGATCCCGCCGATCCCGGTTCCGAACACGATCCCGCCGCGTTCGGAGGGGATCTCGGGCCGCCCGGCGTCCTCCCAGGCGAGCTTGGCGGAGGCGATCGCGTACTGGACGAACCGATCGGTCCGACGGATCTCCTTCGCGTCCATCCACGCCGACGGGTCGAAATCGTGGACGTCGCCCGAGAGCTTCACGGGCAGGTCCGAGGCGTCGAACCGCTCGATCGGGGCGATGCCGTTCCGCCCGCCCACGAGCCCGGCCCAGAACGCCTCGACGCCGGTGCCGACCGGCGTGACGGGACCGATGCCGGTGACGACGACGCGCTCGCGCATGCTCGCTAGGACACCCCCAGCTTCGAGGCCACGAGGGCGACCGCCTGGCCGACGGTCTTGACGCCCTCCATCTCCTCCTCGGGGATCTCGATGTTCCACTCCTCCTCGAGCGCCAGGACGGCCTCGACGAGGTCGAGGGAGTCCGCGTTCAGGTCCTCGGCGAACCGTGCGTCGGGGACGACCTGGGCCTCGTCCACGGCCAGCTGCTCGGCCAGGACCTTGCGGACCCGGGTCTCGATCTCTGCCCTGTCCATCGTCCCTCCTGTTCGTGTCCCCCCCGATGACGGCCCATGCTAGGGGGCCGGCCGCCCTTCCGACCAGCGGACGGCGCTCAGGCGGTCAGGCCCCCGTCGACCGGCACCACCGCCCCGTTCACGTAGGACGCCTCCTCCGACATCAGGAACCGGACGACGCTCGCCACCTCGGCGAGCGTGGCCGCCCGCCCGGCCGGCGTCTGATCCAGGTAGTAGGCGCGGGCCTCCTCGGTGAGGTGCGAGGTCATCTCGGTGTCGAGGAACCCCGGGCAGACCGCGTTGACGGTGATGCCCTTGCCCCCCACCTCCCGGGCCAGCGAGCGCGTGAGCCCGACGACGCCGGCCTTCGTGGCCCCGTAGACCGTCTGCCCTGCGTTGCCGTGGAGCGCTACGGCCGAGGACATGTTCACGATGCGCCCCCAGCGCGCGCGGAGCATCCCCCGGAGCGCAGAGCGGCAGCACAGGAAGGCCCCGCGCAGGTTCGTGGCCATCGTGGCCTCATAGACGTCCATCGGATACTTGAGCAGCAGGCCGTCGCGCGAGATGCCGGCGTTGTTGACCAAGCCGGTCACGGTGCCGAGCTCCTCGCTCACGCGTCGGAACGCCTCGGTCACCGAGCCCTCGTCGGTCACGTCCATCACCACGGCCATCCCAGGCGAGCCGGCCGCCTCGAGCGCCTCGAGCGCCTCCTTCGCGTCGGCCTCGCTCGTCCGGTACCCGATCGCGACCCTCCAGCCGTCCGCGGCCAGCGCCTGGGCGCACGCGCGGCCGATGCCGCGCGAGCCCCCGGTCACGACGGCGACCCGCGGCTCGGGGCTCACCGGCTCGCCGGTCCCGTCCACCGGAGCAGGTTCGCGCCCCACGCCAGGCCCGCGCCGAACGAGGTCAGCAGGACCAGGTCGCCCGCCCGGATCCTGCCCGCGCGCCAGGCGCGGTCCAAGGCGATCGGGATCGAGGCGGCCGACGTGTTCCCCACCGACTCGACGTCGACGACGGCGCGGTCGCGATCGATCCCCAGGCGCTCGGCCACCGCGATCATGATGCGGGCGTTCGCCTGGTGGGGGATCAGCAGGTCTACGTCGTCGGCGGTGTGGCCGGACTTCTCGAGCAGCTGGCGACACGCGGCGGCCATCTCGACGACGGCGCGCTTGAAGACCTCGCGGCCGTTCGGCATCCGGATCGCGTGCTCGCGCGCCTCGACCGTCTCGGGCGAGGGGGGTCGGGCGGACCCGCCGGCCGGGATGATCAGGATCTCGGCGGCCGTGCCGTCGGCTCCGAGCACCGAGCCGATGACGCCGGGCTCGTCGGCGGGACGCAGCACGACCGCTCCGGCGCCGTCGCCGAACAGGACGCAGGTCGACCGGTCCGAGAAGTCCATCACCCGCGAGAGGATCTCGGCGCCGATCACCAGGATCGTGTCGGCGGTCCCGGACTCGATGAACGCGGACGCCGACGACAGCGCGTAGCTGAAGCCCGCGCACGCGGCGTTCAGGTCGAAGGCGGGGCAGGAGACGCCGAGCTTGCGCTGCACCCAGACGGCCGCGGAGGGGATCGGCGTGTCCGCGGTGAGCGTCGCGCACACGATCAGGTCGAGCTGCTCGGCCGCGATCCCCGCCGAGGCGAGCGCGATCCGCCCGGCCTCGGTCGCGAGGTCCGAGGTCGCCTGTCCCTCGACCGCGAACCGCCGCTCCGAGATCCCGGTCCGCTCGCGGATCCACTCGTCGCTCGTCTCGACCAGCGTCTCGAAGAACGCGTTCGGGACCACCCGCTCGGGCAGCACCGACCCGAGCCCGGCGACGACGGCATGACGTCGCGCGCTCATCGACCCCCTCCCGGGCGACCGGCGCCGCCCACCATGGGGTCCGAGGATAGCGCCCGGCGGCGGCTGCCGCCGCCGTGGCGAACGATCGATGCGCGATCGCGCGGACCCGTCGCGGCGGCGTGGTGACTCCCCGAGGAGCTCATCCCCGAGGAGCTCATCCGAGCTCGGCCGCGAGGGCGGCGGCCGCCGCCGGGGTGCTCACGGCGACCGCACGGGCTCCGGGGGTGACCCGCTTGGCGAGCCGGCTCAGGACGTCGCCCGGGCCGGCCTCGGCGAAAACCTCGGCGCCCGCGGTCTGGAGCGCGCGGGCGCACCGCTCCCAGCGGACCGGGGAGACCACGTGGCGCTTCAGCAGCTCGCGGAGCTCGTCGGCGTCGCGGACCAGCTCGCCCGTCACGTTGGCGGCGACCGGGAACCGCGGGGCGCGGAACCCCTCGGCGTCGATCGCGGCCGCGAGCGGCTGCGTGGCCGGCTCCATCAGGGGGGAGTGGAACGCGCCGGCCACGTTGAGGCGGACCGCGCGGATGCGTCGCTCGGCGGCGAGCGCCTCCGCGCGCTCGACCGCGGGGACGCTGCCGCTGATCACGACCTGCTGCGGCGAGTTCTCGTTCGCGACGAGCAGGACGTCGTCGCCGCGGGCCTCGTCGCACAGGGCGACCGCCTCCTCGGTCCCGACGCCGAGCAGCGCGGACATCGTGCCGGGGCGCAGCCGTCCGGCCTCCTCCATCGCGCGCCCGCGGACCAGGACGATCCGCAAGGCGGCGGCCAGGTCGAGGACGCCGGCGGCGACGAGCGCGGCGAGCTCACCCAGCGAGTGGCCAGCGGCGCCGACGGGCTCGAGCCCCTCGGCCTCGAGCACGCGGAACGCGGCCACGTCGCACGCGAGGATCGCGGGCTGCACGAACGCGGTCGTGGACAGCGCCTCCGGATCGCGGCAGCCATCGACCACGTCGCGCCCGATCGCGGCCGATGCGTCGTCGAGCACCCCTCGCCCGACCGGATGCTCCGCCCAGGGGTCGGCCATCCCCTCGAACTGTGAACCTTGACCTGGGAACACGATCGCCGCGCTCATCCTCGCCTCGTCTCGACCCCGGCTGGAACGATGGCACGATGGGTTCCCGGAACCCTACTGCCAGACTCCAGACCCGGTGGAGGCGCAGGTCAGCGCCCGCGCCAACCCTCAGGTTGCCTCGACCGCGCATCGAGGGTTGCCAGCCTCTGGAGGGTCCTGTACAAAGGCCGGGAACTCATGGCCGAGAGGGTTCAACGCGAACTTCCCGCATCCCCGGGTCGCCGTAGCGCGGGCGGCGACGGGGTCTTCGGGTTCCTGGGTCAGGACATGGCCGTCGACCTGGGGACCGCGAACACGCTCGTCTACGTGCGGCGACACGGCATCGTCCTGAACGAGCCCTCGGTCGTCGCGATCAACACGCTCACGGGCGCGATCCTCGCGGTGGGCAACGAGGCCAAGCGCATGATCGGTCGCACCCCCTCGCACATCCAGGCCGTTCGGCCGCTGAAGGACGGCGTGATCGCCGACTTCGACGTCACCGAGAAGATGCTGCGCTACTTCATCCAGCGCGTGCACAAGCGGCGCTTGCTCGCCAAGCCGCGCATCGTGGTGTGCGTGCCGGCAGGCATCACCGGGGTCGAGCAGCGCGCGGTGGAGGAGGCCACGATCGCCGCGGGCGCCCGGCGCGCCTACATCATCGAGGAGCCGATGGCGGCGGCGATCGGCGCCGGCCTGCCGATCCACGAGCCGAGCGGGAACATGATCGTCGACATCGGCGGCGGCACGACCGAGGTCGCCGTGATCTCGCTCGGCGGCATCGTGACTTCCACGTCGCTGCGGATCGGCGGTGACGAGCTCGACGAGGCGATCATCAACCACGTGAAGAAGGAGTACTCGCTCCTGCTCGGCGAGCGCACCGCGGAGGCGATCAAGCTCGCCATCGCCTCCGTGTACCCGATGCAGGAGGAGCTGATCGCGGAGATCCCGGGCCGGGACCTGGTCTCGGGGCTCCCCAAGACGATCCAGATCACCGACGGCGAGATCCGGACGGCGATCGAGGAGCCGGTCACCGCGATCATCGACTCGATCAAGGCGACCCTCGACCGCACCCCGCCCGAGCTGGCCGGCGACATCATGCACAAGGGCATCGTGCTCACCGGCGGCGGCGCGCTCCTGCGGGGTCTGGACAAGCGTCTGCGGCACGAGACCGGGATGCCGGTCCACATCGCGGAGAACCCGCTGTCCTCCGTGGCCATCGGGTCGGGGAAGTGCCTGGAGGAGTTCGAGGTCCTCCAGCGTGTCTTGGTGAGCCCCTCGCGGAGGTAGGCCGCCGTGGCCCTGCGCAACCGCGCACGGAGCACGCGGGTGCTCGTGGTCGCGCTCGTCTCCGCGTCCCTGGTCACGATCACCGTCGACTACCGACAGGGCGACGCGGGACCGCTCGCCGCAGCTGGGGACGCCGCCCTCGAGATCGTGACCCCGCTCCAGGAGGCCGTCTCGAAGGCGACCCAGCCGATCGGGAACTTCTTCTCCACGCTGGTGCGCCTCCCGGCGATCCGGCGCGAGAACCGCGAGCTCCGGGAGGAGGTGGCCGCGCTCCGCCAGGAGGTGTCCACGACCCAGGCCGACCTGGCCCGCCTGGCCGAGCTCGAAGCGTTGCTCGGGCTCCGGGAAAGCCTGGGCTCGCAGGTCCGGACCGCCTCGGCCCAGGTGATCGCGAACGGGATCTCGAACTTCGACTGGACGGTGACGATCGACCGGGGCTCGGCCGACGGCGTCGAACCGGACATGCCGGTGGTCGCGAGCGCCGGGCTGGTCGGCCACGTGATCCGCGTGACCGAGGGCTCCGCCGTGGTCCAGCTGATCATCGACCCCGACTCGGCCGTCGCCGGGCGCCTGGACGTCTCGGGGACCTCGGGTCTGCTGACCGGCCAGGGTGAGGGCGACCTGCGGATGGGCCTCGTCGATCCCGCCGTGGAGGTGCTGCCGGACGAGAAGGTGGTCACGGCCGGGTACCGGATCGCCGGGTCGGCGGCGAGCCTGTACCCGCCGAACGTGCTGATCGGCACCGTCTCCCGCGTGCTACCCGAGGACGCGGCGCTGGAGAAGTACATCACCGTGCGGCCCGCCGTGGACTTCTCCACGCTGAACCTGGTCCTGGTGGTGCTGTCCGGTGGGTCCTCGGGGTAGGCGCTCCGGTGCGGCGGGTCCTGCTGCTCTCGGCGGTGGTGCTGACCGCGCTGCTGCTCCAGACGACCGTGTTCGCCGACCTCACGCTGCTGGGCGCGAGGCCGGAGCTGATGTACCTGCTCGCGATCTCGTTCGCGATCCTCGAGGGCCCCTCGTCGGGAGCGGTCGCGGGGTTCGTCGGGGGGATGGCCCAGGACTTCTTCATGAACGAGCCGAAGGGGATCACCGCGCTCACGCTCACGCTGCTCGGCTACGCGGTGGGGCTCGTGCGCCAGTACATCGTGAGCCCCTCGCCGGTCCTCCCGGTGGTCCTGGTCGCCACGGGGACGTTCGTCGGCGTGCTCTTCAACCGGGTGGTCGCGTTCCTGCTCGGCCAGCTCGACACCTCGTGGGCCTACCTGCTTCGCGCGGCGGCCCTGTCGGCCCTGTACAACGCGATCCTGACCCCGCTGCTCTTCCCGCTGCTCCGGCGGGCCGCGGAGGGCTCGCGTTCGCGGCGGATCGTCCGGTGGTGAGGCGGCGGTGACCGAGGGCAGGATCGGGATGCGGCTGAAGGTCCTGGCGGCGCTCGTGGTCGCGATGTTCGCGGCCCTCACGACCCGGCTGTGGTTCCTCCAGGTGCTGGCGGCCGACGAGTACCGGGAGCGCTCGGCGCGCAACGCCGTCCGCCTGGTCGAGGTGCCGGCCCCGCGCGGCCGGATCCTCGACGCGGCGGGGGAGGAGGTCGTCAGGAACCGGCCGAGCCTCGTGCTCACCGTCAACCGGCAGCAGACGGAGGGCCAGATCGAGGAGGTCCTGTACCGCCTCTCGCAGCTGCTGGACGTGTCGGCGGCCGAGCTCGGGGCGCGCCTGGACAGCCCGCGCTACTACCCGTACACGCCGGTCCCCGTGGCGATCGACGTCCCGAAGAAGGTCGCCTTCTACATCCTCGAGCACGGGCAGACGCTGTTCCCGGGGGTCGACGTGGTCGAGACGCCGGTGCGCGACTACCCCTTCGGGGGCCTGGCCGCGCACGTCCTCGGGTACCTCGGCCAGATCTCCGAGGAACGGCTGAAGGACCCGGCCTTCGCCTCCTACGAGGCGGGCGATCTGGTCGGTGTGGCGGGGGTCGAGTCGATCTACGAGCATGACCTGGTCGGCACCGACGGCCTGGTCAGCTACCGGGTGAACTCCCAGGGCGAGAACCTGGGGCAGCTCGGCAGTCGGGACCCCGTGCCGGGCAACGACCTGGTCCTCACGCTGGACGTCCGGATCCAGCGGATCGCCGAGGAGGGCCTGCGGCTCGGCGTGCGCCACGCGCGGGAGGTGTTCGACCAGAACACCGGGCGGAACCTCGCCGCGAACGCCGGCGCCGTCGTCGTGCTGGACCCGGAGACCGGCGGGATCGAGGCGGTGGCCTCGTTCCCGGGGTTCAACCCCGGCGCCTTCACGCGCAGCATGTCGAACGAGGAGTTCGAGAGCCGGTTCGGGGCGGCGGCGAACTTCCCGCTGCTGAACCGGGCGATCGCCGGCCAGTACCCTCCCGGGTCCACCTACAAGCCCTGGGTGGCGCTGTCGGCGCTCCGTCGGGGCATCGTGAGCCTCGACCGCGGGTACCCCTGCCCGCCGTCGTGGACCGCGCCGTACGACGAGGACAATCCGGACGCCGTCCGGTACGTGTTCAACAACTGGACCTCGGCGAACCTGGGCTACATGAACCTCGCTCGCGCGCTGTCGATGTCCTGCGACACGGTCTTCTACCCGATGGGGTACGAGTACTGGAAGCTCTTCTACCCCCCGCCGTGGGACGACGGCCTCACGGGGAACGAGGACGAGCCCGCCCGGGAGCCGCTCCAGCGCGATCTGCGCGGGATCGGGTTCGGCTCCTCCACCAACGTCGACCTGCCGGGCGAGGAGGAGGGTCGGGTGCCCGACTCCACCTGGAAGCGGGAGATCCACGAGCGCTACCCCGACGCGTTCCCCGACGGCGACTGGTTCCCTGGCGACTTCGTCCTGATGACGATCGGGCAGGGGGACACGCTCGTCACGCCGCTCCAGCTCGCTGCCGCCTTCGCGGCGCTCCAGAACGGCGGGAGGATCTGCGTTCCGCACGTGCTGGATCGGGTCGTGGACCAGGAGGGCGACCAGGTGCGCCGGTACCGTCCCCGGTGCGGTGACGAGCTCCCGTTCGACCCCGCGCACCTCACCTACGTGCGCGAGGCGCTCACCGACACGGTCCGCAGCGGCACGGCGGCCGGGGCCTTCGCCGGGTTCCCGTTCGGGTCCGTCTGGGTGGCTGGCAAGACCGGGACCGCCGAGGTCGAGCCGAAGCAGGACTACTCGTGGTTCGCCGCGATGACCGAGGCGGCCGGTGAGCGGCACGTGGTGGTCGTACTCGTCGAGCAGGGCGGCCACGGCTCGACCACGGCCGCGCCGATCGCCCGCCGCATCATCGAGGGGATGTACGGGCTCGAGTACACGCAGTTCGTGGACGTGGAGGGCACCGACTGATGGATCTGGTCGCCGGGAAGGCCTATCCCGCGGAGCGTCGCCCGATCCGCCACCTCGATCCGCTGCTCCTGCTCGCGGCGATCGTGCTCTCGGTCATCGGGGTCTTCGCGATCTACTCGGCCACGCACCAATCGTTGACCGCGATCGACGCGGACCCGGCCCGGTTCGTGAAGCGGCAGATCACGTTCCTCGCCGTCGGCGCCGTCCTCGTCCTCCTGGTGGCGAGCTTCGACTACCGGATGGTGAAGGTCTACGCGGGGCTCGTCTACGTGAGCACGCTCGTCCTGCTCGTCCTCGTGCGCACGCCGATCGGCACGTCGGTGCGAGGGTCCCAGCGGTGGTTCGAGCTCGCCGGGTTCCAGCTCGCGCCGTCCGAGCTCGCCAAGCTGGCCGTGATCGCGATGCTGGCCGCCTTCCTGTCCGAGGTCCGCGGCGAGCTCACGCTCCAGGACGTCTTCCGGGCCTCCGGTCTGGCCGCGCTCCCCGCGCTCCTCGTCTTCATCCAGCCGGACCTGGGGACGTCGATCGTCTTCGCCGCGATCCTGGTGGGGGTGCTCGTCGTGGCGGGGACCAGCATCCGCTACCTGGGGATCCTGGCGCTGACCGCGGTGGTGCTGATCTTCGCGGGGTTCCAGGTCGGGCTCGTGAAGGAGTACCAGATCGCCCGCCTGACGAGCTTCCTGGACCCGGAGAACGACCCGCAGCGGACGGGCTACAACCGCACGCAGGCCGAGATCGCGATCGGCTCTGGAGGCGTGCTCGGGCTCGGTTACCTCCAGGGGACCCAGACGAACCTCGACTTCGTCCCCGAGCAGCACACCGACTTCATCTTCACGGTGGTGGCTGAGGAGTTCGGGTTCGTCGGCGCGGTGACGCTGCTGGGCCTGTACGGCGTGCTGCTGTGGCGGGCCTTCCGGATCGCGTCGTTGTCGAAGGATGCGTTCGGGACGTACCTGGCCGCGGGGATCGCCTCGATGTTCGCGCTCCAGATGTTCGTGAACGTCGGGATGACGGTCGGGATCATGCCGATCACCGGGATCCCGCTCCCGTTCGTCTCCTACGGCGGGAGCTCCCTGCTCGCGAACTCGGCGGCGATCGGGTTGCTGCTCTCCGTGCACATGCGCCGCCTCACATGAGGCTCGGCGCTCAGTCCTCGAGCGCGATCGTCCACAGGAACGTCGAGCCCTCCGGGCCCGAGGACTCGAGGACCACGTCGCCGTCCATCGCCCGGGCCGCCGTCCGCGCCAGCGCGAGCCCCATCCCCGTGCCCTGGTGGACCCGGACGTTCAGTTCCTCGAGCTGCTCCAGCGGCCCGAAGATCCGCTCGGCGTCCTGCTGCGGGATCCCGTGCCCGCGATCGCGCACCCGGACCTCGAGCCCACCCGCTCCCGCTTCGACCCGGATCTGGACCGGCGCGTTCTCCGGTGAGAACCGAAGGGCGTTGTCGACCAGCTCCTCCAGGATCCGGAGCGCGACGGCCCGGTTCAGGTGCGCTTCGGGCAGGCCGTCCGCGGCGCTCACGGCGACCCGGGGCTCGGCCTCGGCGAGGCCCGCTGCGACCTCGGCGACGTCGACCCGCTCGGTCAGCCCGGCGTCGACCGTGAGCTCGAACCGCTCCACGAGCCGGGCCAGGTCCTTCCCGCGCGCGATCAGCCGGGCCAGCAGCTCGGCCTGCTGCTCGGGGGTGGCGTGGCCCTTCGCGAGGGTCTGCGCCACGCCGAGGATCACGGTCACCGGGGTCCGCAGCTCGTGCGAGAGGCGCGCCACCAGCTCGTGCCGCCGGGCCGAGCGCTCCACGAGGGCCTCCTGAGTTGCCTCGAGCTCCCGCGCGCGGCGGCGCTCGCGCTCGAGGGCCTCCGTCAGCTCCTCGATCACGCGCGGGGTGACCTCGGGCGAGAGGATCGCGCCGCCGGCCGCGGCCAGCATCACCGCGTTCAGGATGTCGTCGCCGTCGGAGTCCTTCAGCACGTACCCCGATGCCCCGGCGACGAGCATCTCCCGCACGATCTCCTGGTCCTCGTGTCCCGAGAGGGCGACGACCCCGACCCACGGGTGCCGCTGCTTCAGCACGCGGGTGGTCTCGATCCCGTCCATCTCCGGCATCCGGACGTCCATCAGGACGACGTCCGGTTCGAGCTCGGGCACCAGCTCGAGCGCCTGCCGGCCGGAGCTCGCCTCGCCGATGACCACCAGGTCCCCGGCGTCGAGCAGCGAGAGCAGGGACTCGCGGAACCCCGCGTTGTCGTCGACGACGAGCACGCGGATCCGGCGCGCGTCCTCCGGCCGCGCGAGGAGGCTGGTCATGAGCGAAGTGTCCAGCAGCGGGCACGGGGCCGGTATCCGGCGGCCGGACGGTTCCGCGCTGCCGAACGAGCCGACACGCGACTAGCCGGGAATGGCTAGCCCGAGGTCCCCGAGGCTCCCCACGGTCGCCGGGCCCGGATTCGCCTATGCTGGGTACCAGGCTTGCCCGTCGGGCGCGCGGCCAACGGGGCCGCGGCGACGCTCGGCGAGGTCTGAGGAGGCGAGGCCACGGCCCCGCCGGCCCCGGGTCCGACCCGGAGCGCCGCGGCCGGTCGGCCCGCCGGGGACAGGGTTTCCGCGTGCGCGACGAAGCGCCGCAGGGGCCTGGCGACCGACCGGTCGCCGAGCCCTTGCGTACCGACGAACCGGACGATCCCGCCGCATCGGCGCGGCGCACGCGTTCGGCGGTCGGCCGCGCCCGCCGGCCCCGGTCCGCCTCCTCCGCTCGGGACACGGAGGGAGCGAGCATGACCGACACGACGGACGACGCGAGCGAGGGGACGGTCGCGACCGTCGAGGGAAGGGCGGATCCACGGGACGCCCCGGCGCCCGCGAGGAAGCGGACGCGGCGGGGAGGCCGCGGACGGCGACGGCCCTCGACGGCGAGGACCGACACGGCCGAGGGAGGCGAGGCTCCGCCGGAAGCCCCCACGCCGTCTCCGGAGCAGCCCGAGGTCGATCTCGACGTTCAGCCTGGGGAGACGGAGCGGCCGGCCACCGGCGAGGGTTCGGCACCGGCTCGGCGTCGCCGGCGGCGCCGCGGCGGTCGGGGCCGCGGCAGGAAGACGGCCGCGCCGGAGGGGGAGGCGCCCCCCGGGGAGCCGGAGCCCGCCGAGCCCATCGCCGCCGAGCCCGAGGCCCCGCCGGAAGCCGACGTCGCCGCCGAGGGAGGGCCGGCCGCCGCTCCGGCCGCGCGTCGGCGTCGACGGGGCGGCCGGGGGCGCGGCGGGAAGACCGCCGAGGCGCAGCTCGCCGCCGAGGAGCCCTCGGCCCCCCAAGCGCGCGAGGAGCCCCAGGCTCCGGAGGCCGGGGGCGGGAGGCGCCGGGGCGCGGCTCGGCGGAAGGCCGAGCCGAAGGCGGCGGACAGGGCCGCCGAGAAGGCCCCGCCGAAGACGCGCGCCAAGGCCGAGCCCGAGCCGGCGGCGCGGAAGCGTGCCACCAGGGAGAAGGCCGAGGAGGAGACCGCGCCGCTCACGTCCACGCGCCTCCGCCGGCAGCGGCAGAGCCGCCAGGTCCGCCGTCGCCGCGACGTGTCGGTGGCCGTCGAACGCGTCACCGACAAGCTGATGGTGATCACCGAGCACGGTGAGCGCGATCAGATCGCGGTGCTCGAGGGTCGCGATCTCGTGCAGCACTACGTGACCCGCGCCGGAGCCCGCTCGATGGTCGGCAACGTGTACCTCGGGAGGGTGCAGAACGTCCTCCCGGGGATGGAGGCTGCGTTCGTCGACGTCGGGCGGGGCCGCAACGCGGTCCTGTACGCCGGCGAGGTGAACTGGTCGCCCGAGGATCTGGAGGGCTCGCCGCCCCGGATCGAGAAGGCGCTGCGGAGCGGCCAGTCGGTCCTCGTGCAGGTGACGAAGGACCCGATCGGCGGGAAGGGGGCGCGCCTGACCGCCCAGATCTCGCTGCCCGGCCGCTACCTCGTCCTCGCCCCGGACTCGAACGTCACCGGCATCAGCCGCCGGCTCCCCGATGCCGAGCGCCGCCGGCTGAAGGCGATCTACAAGAAGATCAGGCCGGACCAGCACGGGCTGATCGTGCGGACCGCGGCCGAGGGCGCCTCCGAGGAGGCGTTGACCGCCGACCTCGAGCGCCTGATCCACGGATGGAGCGAGATCGAGAAGCGGGCCAAGCGCTCGAAGGCACCCTCCATCCTGTACGAGGAGCCCGAGCTCACCGTCCGGGTCGTTCGGGACCTGTTCACCGACGAGGAGTACCGCGAGCTCGTCACGGACTCGCCGCGCGTGTACGAGTTGGTCACCGACTACCTACGAGGGGTCGCCCCCGACCTCCTGCCGAAGATCCGCCTGCACCAGGGCAGCCTGTCGGTCTTCGAGGAGTTCCACATCGTCGAGCAGATCCACAAGGGCCTGGACCGGAAGGTCTGGCTGCCTTCCGGCGGCTACATCGTGATCGACCGGACCGAGGCGATGACCGTGATCGACGTCAACACGGGCAAGGCGGTGGGCAAGACCAACCTCGAGGAGACGGTGGTGAACACCAACGTCGAGGCGGCCCGCGAGATCGCCCGCCAGCTCCGGCTCCGCGACATCGGCGGGATGATCGTGATCGACTTCATCGACATGCTCCTCGAGGAGAACAAGGGCAAGGTGATCCAAGCGATGAAGGAGGCCCTCGCCCACGACAAGTCCCGGGCGCAGGTCTTCGACATCAGCCCGCTCGGGCTGCTCGAGGTGACGCGCAAGCGCGTGTCTGGTGGACTCTTGGAGTCCTTCTCGGAGACGTGCCCGACCTGCGAGGGTCGGGGGCTGATCCTGACCTACGACGTGAGCTGAGGGCGGGGCGCGGCCGCGCTCGCACCCCGTCGGGAGAGGAAGGAACCGGACGATGTACGCGGTCATCAGGACGGGCGGGAAACAGCACAAGGTCAAGCCGGGTGACGTGATCGAGGTGGAGTACCTCCGGTCCGAGGGCGACACGGTCACGTTCCACCCGCTGCTCGTCGTCGACGACGAGGGCAGGACCCACGTCGGCAAGGAGGCGCAGCGAGCCGTGGTGACGGCCAAGCTGGTGGGCGAGCAGAAGGGCGACAAGGTCCACGTCTTCAAGTACAAGAACAAGTCCGGGTACGCGCGGCGCCAGGGCCACCGTCAGCTCATGACGTTGCTCGAGATCGCCGACGTGAAGCTCCCTGCCCCGAGGAAGCCGTCGGCGAAGAAGGCCTCCGAGGAACCGGGCGAGGGCCCGGAACCCGTCGAAGCGGACGAGTAGGGAGCGTCTGGTACCCTCGCACGCATGGCGCACAAGAAGGGCGGCGGCTCGTCCCGGAACGGGCGTGACTCCGAGTCCAAGCGGCTCGGCGTGAAGGCGTTCGGCGGTCAGGAGGTGACCGCCGGCACGATCATCGTGCGGCAGCGCGGCACGAGGATCCACCCCGGCCGCGGCGTCGGCAAGGGCGGGGACGACACGCTGTTCGCCCGCGTCGCCGGGACGGTCCGGTTCCGCGAGTCCCGCGGCCGCCGGTTCGCCTCGATCGAGCCCTAGCCGGGCAGCGCGCGCCGGACCGCCCGCTCCCACTCGCGGACGATCGGCCTCTTCTCCTGGTTCCACACGCCGAAGTAGCTCGCGTTCTCCCGGCGAGCCTTGCGCTGCGGGTTCCGGAACGCCCCGAGCCCCGGCCGCTCGGCGCGCGGCCGATCGAGCGGCGGGGGCTGGACGAAGTAGAAGGCCGTGCGCGCGAGCAGGCCGGCCTCCTCCCGGACCACCATCAGGACCGGCGAGCCGCGCAGCCGCCGCACCTTCCGCACGCTCGCGAGCGCGAACCGGCGCGCGGGTCTCGCCCCGTCCTTCGGCGTGAAGACCAGGGCCTCGGCCTCCAGGGCGAGCGAGCCCTCGACCTCCTCGGCGGGCGCGTCGCGGGTGAGCTCGACCGCCCAGACCTTCACGGGTTCGAGCACCGTTCCATGATGCCGCGCGGACGGATCCGGCCACAAACGACGGGCCCCGGACTCCGCGACAATCTCATCGGCATGGGGTTCGTCGACGAGGCGATCGTGTTCGCGCGCGGTGGGCGCGGCGGCGACGGATCCGCCTCGCTGCTGCGCGAGCCGTTCAAGCCGAAGGGCGGGCCGGACGGTGGCGACGGCGGCGACGGCGGCGACGTCGTGTTCGAGGTCGACCCCGGCGTCCGAGACCTGTCGTGGCTCGCCGACCACCCGCACCAGCGCGCCCCGGCCGGCCGGCCGGGCCGCTCGAGCAAGCGGACGGGCGCCTCGGGGGCCGATCTCGTGGTGCGCGTGCCGGACGGAACACGCGTGGAGGACGACGGGGGGCTGCTCGCCGACCTGGTCGGGGAGGGGGCCCGAGCCGTCGTGGCGCGCGGGGGCCGGGGCGGACGGGGCAACGTCTCGCTCGCCTCGCCGCGGAACCGCGTCCCGCGGGTGGCCGAGGCCGGTGAGCCCGGCGAGGAGCGGAGGCTGCGGGTGGAGCTCCGGATCGTCGCCGACGTCGGCCTGGTCGGCCTGCCGAACGCCGGGAAGTCGACCCTGCTCTCCCGCCTGACGGCCGCCCGGCCGAAGATCGCCGACTACCCGTTCACGACGCTCACGCCGAACGTCGGCGTCAGCGTGGAGGGCGACCGCCGGTTCGTCGTCGCCGACGTCCCGGGGCTGATCGAGGGCGCGAGCGAGGGCCGGGGGCTCGGGCACCGGTTCCTCCGGCACGTGAGCCGGTGCCGGGCGCTCGTGCTGGTGGTCGACCTGTCGGCGGGCGACCCCGCCGACGACCTCGCCACGCTCCGGCGCGAGCTCGAGGAGTACGATCCGGGGCTCCTGGGGCGCCCGACCCTGCTCGTCGGCACCAAGTCCGACCTGGTCGAGGACCCGGAGCGGGCCGCCACCGCGCTCGGTCCCGACGCGCTGCCGGTCTCGGCCGTGACCGGGGAAGGGCTCGACGCGCTGCGGGATCGGCTGGCCGAGCTGGTGCGCCGGGCCGGCGCCGTCGATCGGGAACCGTACGTCGTGCTCCGGCCCGCCAGGCCGAGGTTCACGGTGAAGCGCGAGGGCGAGCGCTTCCGCGTGATCGGTCGGGGCGTCGAGCGCTGGGTGGCCGAGACCGACCTCGAGGACCCCGAGGCCCTCGTTCGGCTCCAGCGCCGCCTCGTCCGCGAGGGCGTGGAGCGACAGCTCGTCGCCGCCGGTGCGCGCCGGGGGGACGAGGTCGTGATCGGGGAAGTCGCGTTCGAGTTCCTGCCAGGCGAGGAGATCGAACCGCGGGGCTGAACCGCCCATCGACGCGCCGAAATCCACCGTCGCGCCTCCGGCCGGCCGTAGGATGGCCACCGTGGGACGGCGCCTGGGGGTCATGGGCGGGACCTTCGACCCCATCCACTACGGGCACCTCGTGACGGCCGAGGAGGCCCTCGTCCAGTTCTCGCTCGACGAGGTGATCTTCGTACCGACCGGCCAGCCCTGGATGAAGGAGGGCCGGGAGGTCTCGCCCGCGGAGGACCGCTACCTGATGACGGTGATCGCCACCGCGTCGAACCCACGGTTCCGCGTCTCGCGGATCGAGATCGACCGCGAGGGCCGCACGTACACCGTGGACACGCTGCTCGCGCTCTCGGCCGAGAACCCGGACGCCGAGCTGTACTTCATCACCGGCGCCGACGCGATCCTCGAGATCTTCGAGTGGAAGGACCCCGAGGAGGTGCTCTCGCACGCGCACTTCATCGCCGCCACGCGTCCGGGCTACGACCTGGCCCGGTTCGACGCGGCGGCCTCGACCAGGCACCCCAACGTGAGCGTCATGAACATCCCGGCGCTCGCGATCAGTTCGACCGACGTGCGCGAGCGCGTCCGCGCCGGCCGCCCGATCCGGTACCTGGTCCCCGAGGGCGTGAAGAGCTACATCGAGAAGGCGGGCCTGTACCGGTGACGCGACGGATGGGGCTCGTGGCGGTGGCCCTCGCGGTGCTGCTGGCGGCGGCGGCGACCGGTCTGGTGCTCGCCGGGCAGCGCGAGGTGACGACGCCGCCACACGCGGCGCCCGCGCCGTCGCTCGCGCTGGTGGTCGTCCGGGGGGAGGCAGCCGCGTTCGCGGCGGTGGTCGGCTCGACGGGCAGAGGCCGCCTTGGCGCGATCGTCGTCCCGACCGAGCTCACCGTCACGATCCCCGGCCAGGGAGATGGGACCGTGGGCGATGCCCTCGACCTCCCGGGACGACAGGCCGCCACCGCGATCGCGAACCTGCTCGGCGTGTGGATCGACCATCACGCCGAGATCCCGGCGTCGGCGCTCGCTGCGGTGGTGGATCGGGTGGGGGTCGAGGCGGGTGGCGCCGAGCTCGACGAGCGGGACGTGCTCGCGTCGCTCGAGACCCCTGGCCGGGCCGGGACGATCGCGTTCGAGCTCGTGCTCGAGGGGCTGCTCCGGGCGGCGCCCGGCTGGGAGGCCGCGGACCTCGGCGAGGCCGACGACCCCACGGCGGTCGCCGAGGCGCTCACCGGAGCGGCGGGGGTAGACGTGGTGGTCCTGCCCGCGGAGGAGGGCACACCGGGGATCGTCCGCGCCGACCCGGAGGCGGTCCGCGAGACCCTCGTAGCGGCGTTCGGTGGCCCCGACCGAGAGGTCGTGTCCGTGATCGTCCTGAACGGCAGCGGCGTGCCCGGCGTGGGCGAGATCGTGGCCGAGCGGATCGTTCCGGGCGGGTTCCGGATCGTCGTGAACGAGAACGCCTCCACCTTCGACCACGAGGAGACGCTGGTGGTGGTCGGCTCGGCCGACGATGTCCCCCTCGGCGAGCGTGTGCGAGACTTGCTGGGTGTGGGAAGCGTGTCCGTGTCGGTCTCGTCGGGCATCGCGCCCGTGACGGTGGTGGTGGGGAAGGACCTGACGAGCGGAGGATGAGCGCCTGGACATGAGCGAAGGACGGCGTGCCGCGTAGGACCGAGGGCTCCGAGGAGAGCCGCAGCGTCGCCGTGGCCGCGGCCCGCGCCGCGGCCGCCAAGCAGGCCGCCGACGTGACGATCCTCGACGTCCGCGGCCTGATCGTGATCACCGACTACTTCGTGATCTGCTCGGGCTCGACCGAGCGCCAGGTCCGGACGATCGTCGAGGAGGTCGAGAAGGCCCTCCGGGGCGACGACCGGCGCCCGGTGCGCCGCGAGGGAGAGACCGAGGCCCGGTGGGTGCTCCTGGACTACGTGGACGTGGTGGTCCACGCGTTCGTCGAGGAGGAGCGCGAGTACTACGACCTCGAGCGCCTGTGGCGGGACGCGCCGCGGGTGGATTGGGACGAGCAGGGGCAGGCCGTGGCCGGTTCGCTAGACTGACTCCGCTTCCGGGCCCATAGCTCAGCTGGTAGAGCGCATGGCTGGCAGCCATGAGGTCAGGGGTTCGAGTCCCCTTGGGTCCACCATCGATGTCCGCCAGAGGAGGCGGTCTCCGCTAACTGCCCATGGCCCCTGATACACGGGTCGTTGGGACTCCTCGCGGACCTCCGTGCTGGGTCGACGTTGAAGTCTCCGG
>Ga0209172_10002137_pt1 | contig 36791 bp, 42 predicted proteins | sample LarsenN4metaG_FD_184113 | JGI IMG/M metagenome (GOLD analysis project Ga0209172, IMG submission 184113) | Hot spring sediment bacterial and archeal communities from British Columbia, Canada, to study Microbial Dark Matter (Phase II) - Larsen... ... | reverse complement strand
CGGAAATCCTGCGCGATGCGCTGACGCACCTTCTGCGCGCGCAGATAATAGGCGTCGTAGTAGCCCGCGCTCAGCACATAGGTGCCGATCAAAATGCGCCGCTGCACTTCGGCGCCGAAGCCGCGCGCGCGCGTGTTCTCATACGTCGCATTAAGATCGCGGCCGGTAACACGCGCGCCGTAGCGCATGCCATCATAGCGCGCGAGGTTCGAGGAGGCTTCTGCGGGAGCTACGATGTAGTAGGTGGGCAATGCGTATTTGGTATGTTTCAAACTGATGTTCTTGATCGTCGCGCCGGCATCCTCGGCCCACTCGATGCCGCGCTGCCAAAGCTCTTCGATTTCGGCGGGCATGCCTTCCATGCGATATTCGTGCGGCACGCCGATGGTCATGCCCTTGATGGACTTGCGTGTCGCCGCACGGAAATCCGGCAGGGCGTTCGGCAGCGAGGTGGAATCCTTCGGGTCGTGTCCCGCCATCGATTGCAGCAGCAGCGCTGCGTCTTCGACGGTCTTGGCGATAGGCCCGGCCTGATCCAACGACGACGCAAACGCCACGATGCCCCAGCGCGAACAGCGTCCGTAGGTCGGCTTAATGCCAACCGTGCCGGTAAACGCCGCCGGCTGACGAATAGAGCCGCCGGTATCCGTGGCCGTCGCGCCCAGGCATAAATCCGCCGCCACCGCCGCGGCAGAACCGCCCGATGAACCTCCTGGCGTCAGCTTCGTATCTTCATTGCCGCGCCGCCACGGATTGACGACATTGCCGAACGCGCTCGTCTCATTGGACGAGCCCATGGCGAACTCGTCCATGTTGAGCTTGCCCAACATGATTGCGCCGTCGCGGAAGAGATTGGCGCTGACCGTGCTTTCGTAGGTTGGCGTGAACTCGCCCAGGATGTTCGAGCACGCCGTGGTGCGCACGCCCTCCGTGCAGAAGAGATCCTTGATGCCGAGCGGGGCGCCTTCGAGCGGTCCAGCCTTGCCGGACGCACGCTTCGCGTCGGAAGCCTTGGCGGCGGCGCGCGCACGATCCGCTGTCACTACAACATACGCGTTGAGCACAGGGTTGGCCTGCTCGATCGCGTTCAAGAACGCATCTGTGAGTTCGCCGGAGGAGAACTGCTTTTTCTCCAAGCCGTCGAGGGCGTTGGCGAGAGTGAGAGAGGTGAGGTCGGTCATCAGGTCACTTGGAGGAGAGGAGGAAATCGCCATTCCGGGGCAATGCGAGCATTGAGCCCGGTGACAAAGCGCGGTGCGTGCGCCCCTGGATTCCGGATCGCGCTGCGCGCGTCCGGAATGACGAGGATGGAATCACGCCCAGAGCTCCTTCTGGTAGAAAGCCGTCCAGGCGCTCGGCGGATAGTCGAGCACCCGATCGCATGGCGTGAAGGCGCGTCGTTCATAGACACGCCGCGCCGCGTCGAAATTAGAGCCAGTCTCCAGCACCAGCCGGGTGAAACCCTCCTTGCGAGCGAGCGCCTCGATGTGCGCCAGGATCGCCTCACCGATGCGCTGGCCGCGCGCCTCCGGCTTCACGAACATCCGCTTCACCTCTCCGACGCCGTCCGCGTGGCGGCGCAACCCGCCCATTCCCAGCGCTGCGCCATTGTCATCGCGCGCCACGAACAGCGTCGTATCGGGCTGCGCCATCTGCTCGACTGTCATGTGATGGCGATACTCAGCTGGCGTCAGCCCGTACGTGAACTCGTTCAAAGCCGTCACCAGCGTCCGCACGTCGTCCTGCAAGGGCGACTCGATGGCGATGGTGAAGCTCACCGTCTCTCCATCGATCCCGGATCGTGTCGCGTCCGGGACGGTCTCGTTCGCTGCGCTCACTCCACCACCTTCGGCACGACGAAGAACCCGTCCTCCGCCTTCGGCGCGTTCGCCAGCACGCGCTCGGGATTGTCGCCATCCGTCACCACGTCCTCGCGCATCGGCAGCGCGAGGCCCTCCACGGCGCTCGTCATCGGCTCGACGCCCTCGACGTCGACCTCGTTGAGCTGCTCGATCCACGCCATGATGCCGTTGAGCTCGGCCGCCATGGGCTTCACGCGCTCTTCCGGCAGCGCCAGGCGCGCGAGTTTGGCGACTTTGCGGACGGTCTTTTCGTCGATCGACATGGGTGTGGGGCAATAAGGCAATAGGGCAATAAGGCAATAGGGGGACACCCTATTGCCCTACTGCCTTACTGCCTTATTGCCTTAGCCAGTGCCCCTCCTCGATCTCCCCGATTTCGCCGCCGCGCTTCCACTCAACGGCGCACTCATGGGTCTTGACCCCGGAGAGAAACGCATCGGCGTCGCGGTGAGCGATACGACGCGCCTCATCGCCTCGTCACTCGAACAAATCAGCCGCACCAAATTCAGCGCGGACGCCGAAGCGATCCTGAAACTTTATGATGCGCGCCAGTGCGTCGGCTTCGTCCTCGGTCTGCCGCTGAACATGGACGGGTCGTCAGGGCCCGCGGCGCAAAGCGCACGGGCGTTTGCGCGCAACCTGCTGGCCAAGCGCGACTCGCCGCTGCTCTTGTGGGACGAGCGGCTCTCCACCGCCGCGGTCACGCGCACGCTGATCGAGGGCGACGCCTCGCGCCGGCGCCGCGGCGAGGTCATCGACAAGATTGCCGCTGCCTACATGCTCCAAGGCGCGCTGGACGCGATGAAGGAACGCGACGCTAATGGCTGAGGTCTTCGGCGCGCTTCTGCCCACCTTTATCCTGATCGCGCTCGGCTACACAGTGCGCGCCGCCAACATCGCCACCGCCGAGCAATTCGGCATGGTCAATCGCTTCGGCTATTTCGTCCTTTATCCCTCGTTTCTTTTCACGCTCGTCTCCGGCGCCAATTTCGCCGGCGCCGACGCCGGCGTCTTTCTGCTGGCGTTGCTCGGCGGCTTCCTGGCGCTCGTCGGGCTTGCACTCTCATTGCGCTTCATCTTCCGCGGCGACGACCCCGCCTACACCAGCCTCTTTCAAGGCAGCGTGCGCTGGAATGGCTTTGCGCTGCTCGCCGCGGCCGCTGGCCTCTACGGCGAGCAAGGCCCCGAACTGATCGGCCTCGCCTTCGGGCCGCTCGTGCTGATGATCAACGTCATATGCGTGATCGTGCTCTCCATCTGGGGCAGCGCCAAAGCGACATCGATGCGCGCGCTCCTAGACCAGATCCTCGTCAACCCGCTCATTCTTGGCTGCGCCGCCGGCCTCCTCGCGAATTTCGCCGGCGTCCATGATCTGGGGCCAATCACGGACGCGCTGCAACTGCTCGGGGGGGCGGCAATGCCCATCGCGCTGATGTGCGTGGGCGCAGGCCTAGATTTCCGCGCGCTTCGCGTGACAGGCGCCAAGGTCGCCACCGCCTCCGTGATGCGCCTGATCATCGCGCCCTCGATCACATACGGGATGTGCGTTCTGCTCGGCGCGCCGCCGCTTCCGACCGCGGTGGCCGTGGGTATCGCATCGACGCCAACCGCGGCGGCCGCCTACACGTTTGCGCGGGAAATGGGCGGCGACGCGCGCCTGATGGCGGCGATCATCACCGCCACCACGATCCTATCATTTGTCACAATGCCGATCGCGATCTCGCTCGCCCTGCGCTGAAACGGAACCGGTCTGGCAGGCGCGGGCTTCAGGCTTCGATGCCGGACGCCGCACCTCACGCCGAAGCGATCGGGCTCGCTTATGTCGCGAGCGACGTTCCCGGCATTACGCGCCGGCGCAGCGGCGTCGGATTCAGCTACCGAGATTCCGAGGGCCGCCTCGTGCGCGACAACGCGACTCTGACGCGCATCAAGAGCCTCGCCATTCCCCCGGCCTGGACCGATGTTTGGATTTGCCCGGACGAGAATGGCCATCTTCAGGCCACCGGGCGCGATGCCCGCGGGCGCAAGCAACACCGCTATCACCCACGCTTCCGCGAAGTCCGTGACACCGCAAAGTTCGAACGCTTGACCGAATTCGCCAAAGCGCTCCCAGCACTGCGCGAGCGAATTGACGAAGACATGAGCAAGCGCGGTCTGCCGCGCGAGAAGGTGCTGGCGACGATCGTGCACCTGCTCGACACGACGCTTATCCGCGTGGGCAACGACGAATACGCCAAGGCCAATAAGAGCTATGGCCTCACCACGCTGAAGGATCAGCATGCCAAGGTGCAGGGCGACACGCTTCGGTTCGTCTTCACCGGCAAGAGCGGCAAGAGCTGGAAGCTCACAGTGAAGAACCGGCGTGTGGCGAGAGTGGTGAAGGCGGCGCAAGAGTTGCCCGGCCAGCGCCTTTTCCAATACGTCGACGACGAGGGAAACCCGCAATCCGTCACCTCGACCGACGTGAACGCCTATCTCCGCGAAATTAGCGGCGCCGAGATCACCGCGAAGGATTTCCGCACATGGGGCGGAACGGTGCTCGCGGCTGCCGAACTCGCTCGGCTGGGCGAGTTCGAGACGCAGACGCTTGCCAAGGCGAATGCGAAAGCAGCGATCGAGACCGTTTCCATGAGTCTCGGCAACACGCCGACCATCTGCCGCAAATGCTACGTGCATCCCGCCCTGATCGACTCTTATATCGCCGGCGATTTCAAACTCGGCCGAGCCAAGCGCGCGGGTTTGTCGAAGCACGAAGCGGCGGTGCTCGCCTTCTTGGACCGCCGGCGTCCTCGCCGGCGGAATGCCCGATCACGAACAACGCGCGCGAAGCCAACACCATCGCCGGCGAGGACGCCGGCGGTCCAAGAGGCTACCGCGAACTGAACGGCGTCACAGGCTCGCTGCGGCCTACGATCATCTCCGGATCTTCCTCAAAGCCGGGATGGTTGGTCGGGTCGACCACAAACGCCTTCGCCTGGCTAATCGGTTCGAGAGGCGCGCGCGCCGGCGTCTCAATCGCCGCCGCTTTGCCGGCGCCCAATCCGGCCACTACCGCCGCCAAGGCCACACCGACCGGGCGCAGGGAATTTGCTTCGTCTCGTTTGGGCTGCGCCATGTCCTCGCCTCCTCATTGGTGCCCCCCGCCCTGTCCCACCATTGGAACAAAATGAGTACAGCACTGAGTCCGAGGCGCCAACATGGCTGAAACGATTATCCACGCCTTGTTTGCGCCGCGCTTGCGGCCAAGCGGCCCTGACGTTTAACAAGCGCGGATGGCGCAGCGACCGACTGGCGTGAAAAGAAGCGACGCAAGTTCGAGCCCGGTCCGTTTTCGAAAAAAGCACCTTCTGGCCATCGCCGACCTCGATCGTTTCGAAGCCGAAAGCCTGCTTGACCGCGCCGCGCACTTCGCGCCCTTGGCCGAGCAGAAGATCAAGAAGCTCGAGACGCTGCGCGGGCGCACGCTGATCAATCTTTTCTTTGAGAATTCCACAAGAACGCAGAGCTCGTTCGAACTCGCCGGCAAGCGCATGGGCGCCGATGTCGTGAACATGAGCGTGAAAAGCTCGTCTGTAGCGAAGGGCGAAACGCTGATCGACACGGCAGCCACGCTGAACGCGATGCGGCCCGACCTGCTCGTCGTGCGCCACGGCAGCTCCGGCGCCGCCGAGCTGCTGGCCCGCAAAGTCGATTGCTCGGTCATCAATGCCGGCGACGGCAAGCACGAGCATCCGACCCAAGCGCTGTTGGACGCCTTCACCATCCGCGACCGCCTCGGCAAGATCGAGGGCCTCACGGTCGCCATTTGCGGCGACGTGTTGCACTCCCGCGTCGCGCGCTCGAACGTGACGCTGCTCAACCTTTTCGGCGCGCGCGTGCGGCTGATCGGGCCGCCCACGCTAATGCCGATCGGCGCCGAGCGCTGGGGCGCCGAAGTTTTCCACGACATGCGCAAAGGCCTCGAAGGCGCCGACGTGATCATGATGCTCCGCGTCCAGCGCGAGCGCATGACCGGCGGCTACTTCCCCTCCGCGCGCGAGTTCTTCTGGTTCTACGGGCTCGACGAAGACAAGCTGAAGCTCGCCAAGAAGGGCGCGCTCGTCATGCACCCCGGCCCCATGAACCGCGGCGTCGAAATCGACTCCACCGTCGCGGACAATCCGGATGTCTCGCTCATCGAAACGCAGGTGCGCATGGGCGTTGCTGTGCGCATGGCCGTGCTCGAAGCGCTCGCCGAAAGCGGCGCCAATGCGGGAGACGCCTGATGTGGATGTTCCTCTTGTGGTGGTGCGTGCACGATCACCTCGCCGCCGCGCTCGAAACGCCGGGCCTTGGCACGCTGCCACTGTGGGTGCCGCTGATCATCGCGCTGGCGTTCTCGACCACGGTGAACGTCGCGGCGAAGCGGGGCTCATCGTGAACGTCGAAAGCAAACGCGCCCCCTCCCCCCTCGGGGGGAGGGCAGGGAGGGGGGGCGAACGACCGGGCGCAAAGCATCGAGTGCGCGCCCGAACTGCTGTTCTCGTTCTCCACGCCCCCTCCTTCTGCCCCCGCCCCCATGGGCGGGGGAGGAGAGCTGCATGACGCGTCCAACGCTCATAACAAACGCGCGTTTGATCGATCCGGCGAAGAGCAAGGTCGAAGACGGCTCGATCCTGTTTGGCGACAAGATCCTCGACGTCGGCGCCATCACCAGCGCGCCGGACGGCGCCGAGATCATCGATGCGGATGGCGCGCACGTCGCGCCTGGCCTCATCGACATGCGCGTCGTCATCGGAGAACCGGGCGCCGAGCACAAGGAGACGTTCAAGTCCGCCGGCCGCGCGGCGGCGGCGGGCGGCGTCACCACCATGGTGATGATGCCGAACACGACGCCGGTGATCGACGATCAAAGCCTCGTCGATTATGTGCTCCGCCGCGGCCCTGACCGCTCCGGCGGCGTGCGCGTGCTGCCGGCGGCCGCGCTCACGCAGCATCTCGACGGCGAACTCATGACCGAAATCGGCCTTATGGCTGAAGCCGGCGCCGTGATGTTCACCAACGGCGACAAGCCCATCGTGGATTCCCGTGTACTGCGACGCGCGCTTTCCTACGCCACCGCCTTCGGCGCGCTGGTCGCGCATCGCCCGGAGGACCCATATCTCGCGCAAGGCGGCGTGATGCACGAAGGCGAGCTCGCCGCGCGGCTCGGCCTGCCCGGCATTCCCGCCGCCGCCGAATACATCATGGCCGAGCGCGATCTTGCGCTGGCCGAACTCACGGGCGGGCGCCTGCTGCTTGACATGCTCTCCTCGGCGCAAACGCTGTCCGCGCTGAAGCGCGCCAAGGAGCGCGGCGTCAAAGCCGTCGCCAGCGTCAATGTCCACCACCTCGTGCTCAACGAGCTGGACGTCGACGGCTATCGCACCTTCGCAAAACTCTCCCCGCCGCTGCGCAGCGAGAACGACCGCACCGCGCTCGTGAACGCGGTCGCCGACGGCCTGATCGACGTCATCGTCTCCGGCCACGATCCGCAACAAGCCGAAGACAAACGCTTGCCGTTCGAGGAAGCCGCGTTCGGCGCCGTGGGCCTGGAGACGCTTTTGCCCGGCGCGCTTACTCTGGCGCACAAGGGCGATGCGCCGCTCACGAGGCTCTTCCGCGCGATGACGCTCAACCCCGCGGAAATCCTGAAGCTCCCGCAAGGCCGCCTGACTAAAGGCGCACCCGCCGACCTCATCATGATCGATCTCGGCGCGCCCTTCCGCCTCGACTCCGACAAGCTCAAGTCGAAGTCCAACAATTCCCCGTTCGATGAAAAGCTGCTGCAAGGCGCCGTGAAACGGACATTCATCGCCGGCAAGACTGTTTACAGTGCGTGAGGAGGCTCACATGCGTAGCGTGCCGAATGAAACGCCCGCCTCCCCCTCGATGGGGGAGGCGCCGCGAAGCGGCGGAGGGGGTGGCGCGAAGCGTGAAGTATCGCCTCTGGAGGCTAAACTCCCATCATTGCGAGCCTCACCCCCTCAGACGGGCTCGCGTGCGACAGCTCCCCCATCGAGGGGGAGCAAGGCGCTTGTCCTCTCCGCTCTGCTCCTCACCCTCGCCGCGTGCTCCTCGCTGCCGCCGGACGCAACGCCGCCGATCACGCCGGGCGAGCCAGGCCCCGATGGCGGCCCGCCGCCGATCCCGCTCGACGGGCCCATCGCCTATCGCTGCAGCGACGGCACCCAGCTCATGGTCGAAGCTGACGGCCGCCAGGCCCGCGTCGCCATTGTCGGCGGCCCCTCCATGGTGCTGCCGAGCGCCGGCGAGAACTACTATTCCAACGGCCGCTACGGCTTCCGCGGCGGCGGAGCGAGCGGGCAGTGGGAAGTGGGCCGCGCCGCGCCCGTTGCTTGTAGCGGAAGCTAGGGTTTGTTGTATCCTTCAGCGCGTAATTCGAGCGCGCCCGCACGCGGATCGCTATCAAAGAAGAAACCGCCGCGTCGCTCCGAGCGCGGGGGCAGATAGTCGAAGCGCGCTTCCCGCGTTTGCATTTCGCCTCCGGAGTCGAGTTCGGCAATCACGCTGACATCCGCAGCTGTCGCGTCGCTTTCGTTGCGCGCGCTGAATTCCATCACGTACCCGCCTAAGGCAGGGGTCACACGCTCCACGTGAATGCGGATCGACGGCGGCGATTCTTCGCCGGCCAGTCCTGAGGCGATCAGCGCTAGGACCATCCCGAGGAAGATCAGCGCTCCGAGCCCGCCGACGATCCACTCGATGAGCGGCGTCCCTGGGTCCCGTTTACGATCCCCCACGACTCTCTCCCACGACGAAATGCGCAAGACCGGCGCCGAGCACGGCTGGAAACGAGAGCACTGCGACAAATTCCACGAGCTCGCCAAATCCCACGCCATCGGTGCGCCCGAACGCCCAGAGCAGAAGCAGGCTCGCCAGCGCACACACGCCATACCCAGCCAGCGAATAACGCAGCAGCACAGATACAAAACCCGCGCGCCCCTTGCGCGCCTCACGTCCAGGCAGATTCACCCAGAACAGCAGCGCGTGCAGAAGGGATAAGGAAACGAATGCGAGCAGCATCGCTTGCCATGGTCCGATCTGGTGGGCGATCAGCGTGACCTCCTCCGTAGGCGCGACATTGAGGGCGATGAACAAGGCGCCTACGCCCATAAGGAATATCCGGCCGCCGTACGAGCGCTCCGCATCGATATCTCGCGCGCCCTCGCCGGCCATCTGCTTGTCGGCCAGTAGAGCGCCGATAGACCCCGGAAAGCTGACTACGGCGATCTTGCCAAGCCATTCCTGGAACGGCTGGCTCGCACCCAACACGCCGAGCATCGCCAGTACGCAAGCGCCGGCGAACGCTGCAACGGCGAAAGCGGCGAAAGCATCGAGCAGATGATCGACCAACCCGAACGCGCGTTCGAACCCGGCAAAGTAGGAAAGTCCGACAAGGATCGGGAACGTCGCCATGAGCAACACGGCGAGCCGCGTGCGATCCATGGCGAAGCCGAACTGCCACATCTCCATGGTCATGTACAAAGGCAGCGCGAACAAGGAAGCGCCGATCAGCGCGCGGCCGAGGCCCTCGGCATATTTGGCGTTGGCGTTCACGACTGAAGCAACGGCGGTAAGTGACGCCGGTTCCTACACCTGGATCAGCTCGCAGAACTTCGCGAGGTCTATATTTCCGCCGCTGACGACGCACACGATCGGCCCATCGCCAGCCCTGCCCGTCAGCGCCGCGGCTAACGGCAGCGCGCCCGCGCCTTCGGCGATCACGCGCGCCTTCTCGGCCATCAGGCGCATGGCGCGGCGCGTCTCGTCCAGCGTCACGACGATGTCGCCGTCAACCAGCGGCTTCATGCGCTCCCACATGCGCTGAATGACGCTGCGCCCGCCAGCGCCGTCGACGAAGGAATACTGCCAAGCGCGAAATTCCTGCGGCGCGTCCGCCTCGAGCGACACCGACAGCGGCGCCGCAGTTTCCGGCTCTGCCCCCAAGAGCTTCACATGCGGCGCCTCGGCCTTCAGCGCGCTACCGATACCGGCGATCAATCCGCCCCCGCCGATCGAAGCGATCACCGTTTTGACCTCCGGACAGTCTTCCAGAATCTCCAGCGCCATCGAGCCGTGGCCGGCGATGAAATTGTGGTCATCGAAGGGATGCACCAGCGTGCCGTCCATGCCGGGAAATTCGTGCGTCTCCAGCGCGCGCCAACACACATCGAATGGCGTCAGCACCAGCTGCGCGCCAAGCGCCTGCATGCGGTCGATCTTGGTTTTGGGCGCCGTGTCGATCACCACGATCTTGCACGGCACGCCCGCCGCGCGCGCCGCATACGCAACAGCCTGCCCAGCATTGCCGGCGCTGATCGTCCACACGCCGCGCTTTCGCTCTTCCTCGCTCAGCATGGCCACCGCGTTCACGCCGCCGCGGATCTTGTAGGCGTTGGTCGGCTGCAGGTTCTCCAGCTTCAGCCGAATGTCCGGCCCGTCCGTGCCGAGGTCGAGCTTCACCAGCGGCGTGCGCAGCACCGTCTCTTTGATCCGCTCCCGCGCCGCTTCGATTTCGGCGAGCGTGATGGGTCGGATGGGGGGGAACGAAGCCATAATGCTTCTTACGACGCCGTGCCCGCTGTGCAATCGCTGTGTCGCTGTGGTGAAAGAAAACCACGGCGCCACAACGATGCCACGGCGTTCACAGCGAGCCGGCAGACGAGTACAAGCGTCCCATGCGCTTCATCGACCGCGACGAAGTCCAACGCTGCCTCACCTATGAGGTGTGCATCCCCATCGTCCGCGACGCAATGATCGCGTTCTCCAAAGGCGAGACCAGGCAGCTCCTGCGCGCCATCCTCCCGCTCGGCGAGGGGCGCCTGTTCGGCTCCATGCCCGGAGGCTTGGGCGGAAGAAACGTGTTCGGCGCCAAGCTGATCAGCGTGTTCCCGGAGAATTTCGAGAAGGGCGTGCAATCGCATCAGGGCGTCGTCGTGCTATTTGACGGCGAAACGGGCGCGCCCGTCTGCATCCTGCACGCCGGCGAAATCACGGCGATCCGCACCGCCGCCGCCAGCGCAGTCGCGACCGGCGCGCTCGCACGCAAGAACGCCGCGCGCCTCGCCATCCTCGGCTACGGCGAACAAGCGCGCACGCATGCACGGGCGATCAGCAAGGTGCGCAAGTTGGAGGCAGTCACCGTCTGGGAACGCTCCGCAGAACGCGCACAAGCTTACGCGCACGAGATGCAAGCCGAACTCGGGATTCCCGTCACGCCGGCGCCCACTGCGCGCGCCTGCGTCGCCGACGCCGACATCGTCTGCACCGTCACCGCGGCGAAAGAGCCCATCCTCGAAGGCGCTTGGCTGCGAACGGGCACGCACGTGAACATAGTCGGCTCCAGCTATGCAGGGCCAGCCGAAGTCGACAATGATCTTGTGGCTCGCGCCCGCTTCATCGTTGACAGCCGCGAAGGCGTCCTGGCGCAAGGCGCGGAATTCCGGCGGGCGAAGGAAGCTGGCGACATAGACGACGATCACATCGCCGGCGAAATTGGCCAAGTCCTGGCTGGCGACATCGAGGGCTGGCAAAATGTGGATCAGATCACCGCTTACAAGTCCCTGGGCCATATCGTCCAGGACTTGGCTGCAGCCTGGTCGCTCTACGCCGACCGATAAGCCTCTTCCACAGACGCGGCCGGCCCTGTTACAGAGGCGGCGGTGGCGGCTGTCTTCTTTATCCTCGCCGCGATAGGCGGCTACCTGCTCGGCTCGATTCCGTTCGGGCTCGTGCTGACGCGCATTGCCGGCCTGGGCGACATTCGCGAAATCGGCTCCGGCAATATCGGCGCGACGAACGTCCTTCGCACGGGCCGCAAGGATCTCGCGCTCGCAACCCTCGTGCTGGACGCCGGCAAGGCCGGCGTTGCACTTTTGCTGGCGCGTGCAATCGCCGAAGGCGTCGGTTTTTCCGACGACATGCAGCGCCAGCTCGGACTGCTCGCGGGCGCCGCGGCATTCATCGGTCACTGCTATCCGGTCTGGCTTGGCTTCAAAGGCGGCAAGGGCGTTGCGACTTTCTTCGGAGTTTTGTTCGCCGGCATCTGGCCGCTCGGCGCAATCGCGGGCGTCACTTGGCTGGCTGTGGCCACCATCTTCCGCTATTCCTCGCTTGCTGCGCTGTGCGCCGCCGCCGTTGCGCCGGTAATGGCGTTGATCGCCAGCTTTTCGTGGTACGAGGTCGCCTTCACCGTGCTGCTCGCGGCGCTGATCTTCTGGCGCCACCGCGCCAACATCGCGCGTCTGCGCGCAGGCGCGGAACCCAAGATCGGCGACAAGAGGGAAGACGCCGCTCCGCTCGCCGCTGCGGCAGAGCCGCCTGCCTCGGCCGAATGAACCGCACGCTGTCGCGTCCCGAACGCCTTGCCTGGGCGCGCCTTGCGCGCACCCCGCGGGTCGGTCCGCTGACGTTTGCCCAACTGATTTCCCGATTTCGCACCGCTTCGGCCGCGCTGGACGCGTTGCCGCGAATTTCGAAGCTCGCGCCTCCTCCGGTCGATCGCATCGAAGCAGAACTCGAAGGCGTCGAAGCGCTCGGCGCCCGCCTCATTGCGTCGTGCGAACCTGATTATCCGCCGCTGCTCGCCCAACTCGATGCGCCGCCGCCTCTGATTGGCGTGCGCGGCGATCCGAAATGGCTGAAGCGCCCCACCATCGCGATTGTCGGATCGCGCGAGGGCTCGGGGGCCGCCCTGATGTTCGCCCAGCGCCTTGCGACAGATCTCGGCGAAGCTGGCTTCACGATCGTTTCGGGTCTTGCCCGCGGCGTCGACGCGGCCGCACACAAGGGCGCTCTGGCGACCGGCACGGCCGCCGCGCTCGCGGGCGGGCTCGACCATCCCTATCCGCCCCAGAACCTTAAATTGCACGATGCGATCTGCGAGCGCGGCGCGGTTGTCAGCGAGGCGCCGCTCGGCGCCGTCGCGCGTGCGCGCGATTTCCCGCGCCGCAACTCGATCATCTCCGGGCTTTCGCGCGCTGTCGTCATCATCGAAGCGGCGCTGCGCTCAGGGTCGCTGATCACGGCGCGGGCGGCCGCCGATCAAGGACGCGAGGTGATGGCCGCGCCCGGCTCGCCGCTCGATCCGCGCGCGCGCGGTTCGAACGCTCTAATTAAGCAGGGCGCAACGCTGATCGAGAGCGCTGAGGACGTCATAGCAGCGCTGGGTGAGAGCACGCCCCCACTCAGACCGCATTCAATCGGTCCGCTATTCGCCGCGGAGAGCGCCCCGCCGCCGCCGCCCGGCCTGCCCGCCAGGATCGCCGCCCTGCTGTCGCCGACGCCGGTGCACGTGAATGACTTGGCGCGCCTGGTCGAAGCGCCCGCGGGGGTCGTCGCGGCAGCACTCACCGAACTGGAGCTCAGCGGGCAAGCCGCCTCATTACCGGGGGGCTACGCAGCGTCGTCGGGCGCAGCGTTTTCCTGAAGGACTGTCCCCGCCGCCCGACGGGCCTCCTCCAACGGGAGGGCAATGCTATCCAGCCCCAGCTCCCGGGCCATCGCGGCGAGCTGTTCAGCAACGTCCCGAATGTACCCAGCGACATCGCGCGTGAAATATCGTCCCGGTCGGTGGGCTGCATAGCCATCATACCCCATCACCATCCGGGGTTGTTCGTAACAGCCTGTGGTTGTTTAGGCTAGTCTTGCGCAAATATTCTGAAGTTGCGGATTCGAAAAGGAAAATTAGTTCCACAGCGCCACAAGGCTTCCTTGCCCTCGCTCGCGGCGCGTTGACAGGACGGGGGTCGGCCCCCAGTTTCCGGCCCGCTTCGGTCCGGCCGGACCCACCGGAGAACCCCCACTTCCATGAATGTCGTCGTCGTCGAATCCCCGGCTAAGGCCAAGACAATCAACAAGTATTTGGGGCCCGGCTACAAGGTGCTGGCCTCCTACGGCCATATCCGCGACCTCCCGCCCAAGGACGGCTCGGTCAAGCCCGACGCCGATTTCGCGATGGACTGGGAGATGGACGCCAAGTCCTCCAAACACGTCCGGGCCATCGCCGATGCGCTCAAAGACGCCGACAGCCTCATCCTCGCTACCGACCCCGACCGCGAGGGCGAGGCCATCTCCTGGCACGTGCTGGAAGCCCTGAAGGCAAGAAAGGCGCTCAAGGGCAAGAACGTTAAGCGCGTCACCTTCAACGCCATCACCAAGCCGGCGGTGCAGGCGGCGATGGCAGCGCCGCGCGACATCGACATGGAGTTGGTCGACGCCTATCTGGCCCGTCGCGCGCTCGACTATCTCGTCGGCTTCACGCTCTCGCCGGTGCTATGGCGCAAACTGCCCGGCGCGCGCTCGGCCGGACGGGTGCAATCGGTGGCGCTCCGCCTCATCGTCGACCGCGAGGTCGAGATCGAGCAATTCAAGCCGCAGGAATACTGGTCGGTCGACGCCCAGCTTTCGACGCCGCGCGGCGAAATTTTTCCCGCGCGCCTCTCCGCTTTCGAAGGCAAGAAGCTGAAGCGCCTTGACATCCCGAATGAGCAGATGGCGCACGCCGCGCGCGATGCAGTGAAACGCGGAGGCTTCACAGTCAGCGCAGTCGAAGCCAAGCCGACGAGGCGCAACCCGCCGCCGCCCTTCACCACTTCGACGATGCAGCAGGAAGCCGCGCGCAAGCTCGGCTTCAACGCCTCGCGCACGATGCAGACCGCCCAGCGCCTCTACGAAGCCGGACACATCACCTACATGCGGACGGACGGCGTCTCGATGGACGAAGGGGCGCTGCGCGATCTTCGCAACGCGATCAACAGCCAGTTCGGCAAGGATTACACGCCGGCCGAACCGCGCCGCTATGCGTCGAAGATCAAGAACGCCCAGGAAGCGCACGAAGCGATCCGCCCGACCGATCCCTCCCGCCATCCGCGCGATCTGCATCTCGAGGGCGATCAGGCGCGGCTCTACGATCTCATCTGGAAGCGCGCGGTCGCGAGCCAAATGGAAGCGGCGTCGATCGAGCGCACGACGGTCGATTTCACCGAACCGACCGGCAAGGTCGAACTGCGCGCCACCGGCCAGGTCATTCTCTTCGACGGCTTTCTGAAGCTCTATCAGGAGGGCCGCGACGACGAGGAAGATGAAGAAAACCGCCGCCTGCCGCAACTGCGCCAGGGCGAAGCCGTGAACGTGCATGACGTCAAAGCCGATCAGCATTTCACCGAGCCGCCGCCGCGCTACTCGGAAGCTAGTCTCGTCAAGAAGCTGGAAGAACTCGGCATCGGCCGCCCGTCGACCTACGCCGCGATCCTCGAGAAGCTGCGCGAGCGCAACTACGTGCGCATGGACAAGAACCGTTTTGTTCCGGACGACCGCGGCCGGCTCGTCATCGCCTTCCTCGAGAACTTTTTCCGCAAGTACGTCGAATACGATTTCACCGCCGATCTCGAAGAAAAGCTCGACGAGGTCAGCGCCGGCGAACTCGATTGGAAGGCCCTGATGCGCGATTTCTGGAAGGACTTCTCCGGCGCCATCGAGGACATCGGCGACCTGCGCATAACGGAAGTGCTCGACACCTTGAACGAAGTGCTCGGCCCGCACATCTTCCCGCCGCGCGACGATGGCGCCGATCCGCGCATCTGCCAGGTCTGCGGTACGGGAACGCTCTCGCTGCGTCTGGGGAAGTTCGGCGCTTTCGTCGGGTGCTCGAACTATCCTGAGTGCAAGTATACGCGGCCGCTGGCGCCGAGCGAGAACGGTAATGGCGAAGAAGCCATTCCCGCGGAGGGCGTCATGCTCGGCGACGGCCCCAGCGGCCCGGTCACGCTCAAAACTGGCCGCTTCGGCCCGTACGTCGAAACGCCGAACGGCGAGGACAAACCCAAGCGCGCGTCGCTGCCCCGCGGCTGGGCGCCAGAGTCGCTCACGCTCGAAAAAGCGCTGGCCCTCCTCTCGCTGCCGCGCCAGGTCGGCATGCATCCGAGCGAGAACGAGATGATCCTCGCGGGCATCGGCCGCTACGGCCCCTATCTGCAGATGGGCAAGCTCTACGCGAACCTGCCTAGCGTCGAAGACGTGTTCGAAATCCAGATGAACCGCGCGGTCGCGGTGATCGACGAAAAGAAAGCCGGCGGCGGCAAAGGCCGCTTCGGCCGCGCCGCGCCGACCGCCATCAAAGACCTCGGCGAAAGCCCCGTCACCGGCAAGCCCGTGCGCGTGCTCAACGGCCGCTATGGGCCGTACATCAACGACGGCGAGACGAACGCGAACGTGCCGAAGGATAAAAAGCCGGAGGACGTGACGTTCGACGAAGCGCTCTCCCTGCTGGCCGCCCGCGCTGAAGCCGGCGGCGGGAAGAAGAAGAAACGTGCGCCGGCGAAGAAGGCTGCCGCTGAGAAGAAGGAAGCCGCTCCGAAGAAGGCCGCCAAGAAAGCCCCCGCCAAAGCCGCAGCCAAGAAAGCGCCCAAGAAAACCGCGAAAGCCTAGAAGATCGAAGGGCGGCCTAAATCGAACGCATCAATGCCCGCCACCTCGAGTCTTTTCTCAAGCGCCCCGACTCCGTGCCCCTCGGCGAAAGCCAACTCGCCTTCGCTCACCGGCAGGATTTGCAACCAAGCGACCGTCCTGCTCGGTAGGCGTTGTGTTTCCAGTTTGAATGAAAACGGCGACACAAGAATTACGTGGGCCATTTGCCGTTCTGGATAGTACATCCGAACGACACCGGGATGCATCGCATTCAACGTTACGGGCCAATCCGAGTTTATTGCGTTGAAGGCGCAAGTCGACACTATGTTGGGTGCTTGTTCCGCGTCTGATGAAACGGCGAACAAAAGCTCCACACGCAAGGGCTGCCCGTACGCGTCGAAGCCCGTTGGATGATCCGACAGGGACGCCGTTGCGTAGGTCGAAAGGCCCTCGCTCGGCGCTCCGGATGCGGTCAGGACGTAGACCGCCGAATCCTCCTTTTCATCCAGGTATCGGTGAATCTGACAAGGAACGCCCAGCGCGTTTCGTAGATATGTCGCGGTTCGCCTGCTTTCCTCGGAAGGACCCATCACGTCACCACCGACACCCAACCATTGTCAAAGCTAATTAGGTATAACAGGTTCTGACGTCTACCATGCCCAAACGCCCATCCAACTTTCACGAAGCCCTAACCCGCGAGCGCGTGCTTGCGGCCATCCGCAAAGCCGGCGGCAGCGCGCAGAAGCGTGTCGCGTTTGGCGCCCCCTCCCCCCAACGGGGGGAGGGTAGGGAGGGGGGGCGAACGACTGGACACAACATATCGAGGCCGTCCGCGCATCGCGCACGCGCAAACACAAGTCGCGCACGCGCAACGCGCAGCTCTCGTTTTCGACGCCCCCTCCCCCTACCCCCGCCCCAAGGGGCGGGGGAGTGTGTGTTCTGATGGCGCGCAAGGGTCCAGCGCACGAGCCGCTTACGAAAGAGCGCGTGCTTGCCGCCATCCGCAAAGTCGGCGGCAGTGCGCAGAAGCGCGATATTGCGCGCGAGCTCGGCATTGGGGCTGAACAGAAAAAAGAACTGCGCCACATCCTGCGCGAGCTCGAAGAGTCCGGCGCGCTCGGGCGCACCGGGCGCAAGCGCTACGCCGACGCCGAAGCGCTCCCCGAATCCGGCGTGATGGACATCATCGATCGCGATCCCGACGGCGAACTCCTCGCGCGCATGCGCGGGCCCGACGGCTTGTTCGGCCCCCACGTACGCCTCGCGCCCGGCGAAGCGCGGCGAATGCGCGGCGAAGCGGCCATCGGCGTCGGCGACCGGGTGCTCGCGCGCATCGCGCGCACCGAAGACGGCGTCGAAGCGCGCATCGTCAAGCGCCTGGGGCAAAGCGCGCACCGCATTCTGGGCGTTTATCGCGCGCACAAGGACCCGCGCGCATCGAAGTTCGGCGGCGGACGCGTCGAACCCGCCGACCGCAAGGCGCGCCACGATCTTATCGTTGAAGGCCCCAACGTCGGGGATGCAAAGGACGGCGACCTTGTCATGGTCGAGATCGACGCGCGCGCCAGCGCCCGCGCGCACGGCCCCAAGCGCGGCATCGTCCGCGAAGTGGTCGGCAAGGAGAGCGATCCACGCGCCGCCTCGATCCTCGCCATGCACACGCACGGCATACAGCCTGGCTTCACTGAGGAAGAAGAGCGCCAAGCCAAGGACGCCAAGCCTGCCTCGCTCAAAGGCCGTACGGATCTCCGCAAGCTGCCGCTGATCACCATCGACCCCGAAGACGCGCGCGATCACGACGACGCCGTTTACGCCCGGCCGGACGACGACCCGAAGAACAAGGGCGGTTTCCGCGTCTGGGTCGCCATCGCCGACGTGGCGCATTACGTCACGCCCGGTTCGGCGCTCGACCGCGGCGCGTTCAAGCGCGGCAACTCCACCTATTTTCCCGACCGCGTCGCGCCGATGCTGCCGGAAACCCTTTCCGCCGATCTGTGCTCGCTGCGCGAGAACGAAGATCGTGCGTGCCTTGCGGTCGAAATGGAGTTCGATAGCGACGGGGTGAAGCGCAGCCACAAGTTCGCACGCGCCCTCATGCGCTCGGCCGCGAAGCTCTCCTACGAGCAGGCGCAAGCGGCCATCGACGGCGAGCCCAACGACAAGACCAAACCCCTGCTCGATCCGATCCTGAAGCCGCTGTGGGATGCGTATCGTTGCGTCTGGGCGGCGCGCGAAAAACGCCAGCCGCTCGAGATCGACGCGCCCGAGCACAAGATCATCTTCAAGGACGGCAAAGTCGCCGGCGTGAAGCGGCGCGAGCGCTTCGATGCGCACAAGCTCATCGAAGAATTCATGATCCAGGCCAATGTCTGCGCCGCCGAGACTCTGGAGCTCAAAGGCCGGCCTCTCATCTACCGCATCCACGATCAGCCCAGCGAAGAAAAGATCGCCGCACTCACCGACTTCCTGCCAACCGTGAACATGAAGTGGAGCAAGGGCGAGCATATCAGCGCCGCGCGCTTCAACCGCATCCTCTCCATGGCCGAAAAGACGCCGCACAAGGACATCGTCAACGAAGTGATCCTGCGCACGCAGGCGCAGGCTGTCTATTCGCCCGACAATATCGGCCATTTCGGGCTCAATCTGCGCCGCTACGCGCACTTCACCTCGCCCATCCGCCGCTACGCCGACCTCACCGTGCATCGCGCGCTTATCCGCGCGCTGAAGCTCGGGCCGGACGGCGCCACGGACAAGGACGAAGCGCGCTACGCCGAAACCGCCGAGCACATCAGCGAAACCGAGCGCAAGTCCATGGCCGCCGAGCGCGACGCCACGGCGCGCTACATCAGCGCCTTCCTCGCCGATCGCATCGGCGCCGAGTTCGAAGGCCGCATCACCGGGGTCACGCGCTTTGGCCTCTTCGTGCGGCTCGATGAAACGCAAGCCGACGGCCTCGTCCCCATCTCCACGCTCGGCAACGAACGCTGGATCCACGACGAAAAAGCGCACGCGCTCGTCGGCGAACATACCGGCCAGCGCTATCCGCTCGGCATGCGCGTCGAAGTGCGCCTGGAAGAAGCCACGCCCATCAGCGGCGGCCTCGTGTTCTACGTGCTGAGCGATCCCGAGCCGCCGCTGCCCGGCTGGAGAAAAGCCCGTCCTAGCAAGCAAGGACGCGCGCGCGACGATCGCGGCAAGAAGCGCAACGGCAAGCGCCGGCGCTAAACCTTGCTCGACACCTGCCCTGGCTCAGTTAGGCTGGGCAGGGGGTGTCAAACATGAGACTGATCACGATGATCGCCGCTGCATCCCTTGCCGCCTGCAGCCAGCCAAACGCGCAACAGAGCCAAACACGAGCGTCGGCAACGAGTCAGGACAAACCCGGCGACCCATCCCAAGCCGGCGAAGGGCCCACGCGCGCGCAGCTCGTCGGCCGCTGGGGCGATAACGGCGACTGCAGCAAGGATATCGTCTTCAACGCGGACGGCACGTTCCGCTCGTACACTGGCGGCTCAGGAAACTGGTCGCTCAACGGCGACATCATGACGATGTCCGGCGTGGCCGGCACATTCCAGGTGCGCGTCTCCATCCTCAACGGCAACCAATTGCTTATCGGCAATCCTGACGGCACGATCGGCATCTCACAGCGTTGCTGATGGCCGAAGAGAAGAAACCTCTCGGCTTCTGGTCGTGCTGGTCGCTCACGGTGGGCTGCATGATCGGCTCGGGCGTGTTTCTGCTGCCCAGTGTGCTCGCGCCCTATGGCCTGATCAGCTTCGGCGGCTGGCTCGTCACGGCGGGCGGTTCGATCCTCGTCGCGCTGACGCTGGCGCGCCTTGCCCAACGCACGACGCGCACGGGCGGGCCACATGCCTACGTGCACGGCGCCTTCGGCGATCTCGCGGGCTTCATCAATGTGTGGGGCTATTGGTCAACCTACTGGACCGGCATCGCCGCCATCGCCATCGCCTTCGCCGGCTATCTCACGGTTTTCGTCCCGGCGTTGAACGACAATCCTGCTGGGCAAGCCGCATCCGCGCTCGCGTTGATCTGGGCGCTGACGCTCGTCAACGTGCGCGGCCTCAAGGAATCCAGCCTCGTTCAGCTTGCGCTGACTATCCTCAAGATCGCGCCGCTGCTCGCGATTATCGCGCTCGGCGTCTTCGCCGGACGGCCAGATAACTTGCCCGCTTTCAATCCGCAAAATGCGTCAATCCTGCCAACCATCGCCGCAACCGCACTGCTCACCATGTGGGCGTTCGTCGGCCTGGAAGCCGGCACGATCCCGGCGGGCGCGTGCAAGAACGCCGCGCGCACGATCCCGCGCGCGGTCGTCATCGGCACGCTCACCGTCGCTCTCATCTACCTAGCGGCTACAGCGGCCGTGATGTCACTGGTGCCGGCGGATGCGCTGGCGCGTTCGACGTCGCCCTTTGCCGAAGCCGCACGCGCATTCGGCGCGTGGGGGCCGTCGGTGATCGCGGCTGGAGCGCTTGTGTCGACCGCCGGCGCCGCCCATGGCCTCATTTTCTGCGGCGGCCAGCTGCCGATGGCCGCGGCGTTGGACCGTCTCGCGCCCCGATTTCTCGGCGTGACACACAAAGGCGGCGCGCCCTATGCGGCACTCGTTCTGTGCTCGGTTCTGGCCTCCGCGCTTCTCCTGCTGAACTATTCGCGCGGGCTGATCGGCGCGTTCACCTTCCTCATCATGCTGAGCACGCTCGGCACGCTCGTGCCGTACCTCTTGTGCGCCTTAGCCGAGCTGCGCCAATCCTGGCGTTCCGCGCGCGGATGGGCGGGCGTTGCGCTGCTCGCGGGCCTCTACTCAATCTTCGCCATTCTCGGCTCTGGCCGCGAAGCGCTGCTTTGGGGCGCCGTGTTGTTCGCGAGCGGCGCGCCGATCTATTTTCTTGTGCGTCAGAAAGCGTCGGACGCCGTCACTCGCCCTTCTTGAACGGCGCATGCTCGGCCAGAATTTCGGCTTCCTCAGCCACCGCCGGAGTCTCAGCTTCAAGATATCGCCGCACCGCTGCGCGCAATCCCGGATGGGCGATCCAGTGCGCCGAATAGGTCGGCGCCGGCACATAGCCGCGCGCCAGCTTGTGCTCGCCCTGCGCGCCCGCTTCGACGCGCGCCAGCTTCAGTTCGATCGCCAGCTCGATGGCCTGATAGTAGCAAAGCTCGAAGTGCAGAAACGGAACCTCGGCGACGCGTCCCCAATAACGCCCATAGAGCGCCTCTCCGCCGATCAGATTGAGCGCTGACGCGATCGGACGCCCGTCCTGCTCGGCGACGAACAACACGCATCGGTCGGCCATGCGCTCGCCGAGCAACGCGAAGAACGCGCGGTTGAGATACGGCGAGCCCCATTTGCGCGAGCCGGTGTCCATGTAGCAGCGAAAGAAGAAATCCCAATCGCGCGACTTGATGTCGTCGCCGACGAGCCGCCTGACCGTCGTCGCCTCGCGCGCGCGCGCCCGCTCGCGGCGGATCGCCTTGCGCTTCTGCGAGGAGAGATCGGCGAGGAACTCGGCGAACGAGGCGTAATCCTTATTGAACCAGTGATACTGCAGCCCTACGCGCGTGAGATAGCCAAGCTGCGCAAGCCGAGCGCACTGCGCCTCGCTCGCGAAAGTTGCGTGAACTGAGGACGCGCCCGAACGCTGCGCTAGGCCGATCGCGCCCTGCGCCAGGGCCGCCTCCACCGCCGCGTCGCTCGCGAAAATCCGCCGCCCCGGCACGGGCGTGAACGGCACGGCGCATTGCAGCTTCGGATAATAGCGCCCGCCTGCCCGCATCAGCGCGTCGGCCCAGGCGTGGTCGAACACGTACTCTCCGTACGAATGATCCTTGGCATAAAGCGGCATCGCCCCGACGATCCGTCGCGCCGGGTCGCGCGCGACGAGGTGCGCCGGCTGCCAGCCGCGCGTGGCCGAGGCGCAGCCGCTTTCTTCCAGCGCCTGGAGGAAATTCCAGGAAACGAACGGGTCATAAGGCGCATCAGGCGGATTGGCGAGGCCGTCCCACTCGGTGCGCGCGATCTTTGCAAGCTCGCCCGCGACCTCGATCGTCAGAGCGTCCGTGCCGTCCATGCGTGCAAACTAGGCCAAGGTTCGTGGCAAAACAAAGAAGCGCGTAGTGAACCTACTACCGCGGAAAGCGATACTACTCACTATTCGATCTCGAACAGCCCATCCACTTCCACCGCAAAGCCCATCGGCAGATTGGCCATGCCGACCGCCGAGCGCGCGTGGCGGCCGGCATCGCCGAACACCGCGACCATCACGTCCGAACACCCATTCATCACCTGCGGAATCGGATTGAACTCGGGCGTCACGTTCACAAAGCCGTTGAGCTTCACCACGCGCCGCACGCGGTCGAGATCGCCGGCGCACGCCGCCTTTACCTGCGCCAGCAGATTGAGCGCGCAGAGCCGCGCGGCCGCCTGGCCTTCTTCAACTTCGATCGATTCGCCGAGCCGGCCTTTGATGCCTCCGCTCGCATCCACCGATACTTGCCCCGACACGTGCACCACGTTGCCGACGATCACGAACGGCACATAGGACGCCACCGGCGCCGGCGGCGTCGGCAGCACGATCCCGAGCTCCCGCAAACGTGCGTCAATCCGGCCTGCCATCGTCATACTCTAACGTGCCCGATATGGTTAGCCCCAAGAAAGACCTCAGTCACCCCGACGAACGGCGATGATCAGTCGCCACAACCCGTAGAGACTGAACAGCCCAAATAGAACAATCGGAGTCCAACCGCCAAGTCTCGCGGGATTGAACAGCAGGAACGCCCCGACGATTCCCACGCCGCCAGTCACGAGAAGTTCGGGCCACGAAACCCGCGTCGGAAGCCACTCCGGACGAATTCCCTTCACCGCTGCAATGAGCGAAAACCACAGGCCAAAAAACACGGCGGGCTCAAAATTCGGGGGAGCAATCACGCTGGAGACGATAAGCGAAGTGACGGCGGCGCCGCCGATAGCCAACACCGACTTCTTACTACTCATCCTCCCGCTCCGCCTTCAGCGCGCGTGCCGTCTGCACGGCATCGCGTCCGAACTTGCCCCGCGCCTTGGCGACCGCTGCTTCCGCAGCGGCCCATTTGGGCGTCTCGGTATCGAGCATGTCGCCTTTATCCGCGACAGCGGCGTCGCTGAAGTCTGAAAGGCCAACGCCGATCAAGCGATACTTGGTCTTCCCGTCGGCTTCAGCCGCCAGCAGCTCGCGCGCGTGCGCGAAGATGCGCGAGGCGAGCAGCGTCGGTTCCGGCAACTGGCGTCGGCGCGTGACGATGCGGAATTTCGCGTCCTTTAGCTTCAGCGTCAGCGTGAGGCCCGCCGTGTCGCTGGCGCGACAGCGGGCGGCGACTTTTTCGCAGAGCGGCCAGAGAACGTCCTCGAGTTGTTCGATGTCGGCGATATCGTCAAAGAACGTCGTCTCGGCCGAAATGCTCTTGCGTTCGCCGTGGGGGTCGACCTTGCGCGGATCGTCCGCCATCGAGAGCGCAAACAGCTGCCCGCCCCAGTCCCCATAGAGCGCGCGCATGCGTTGGGGGCCGGCATTGCGGATGTCGCCGATCTTCTTCAAGCCATTGCGCGCAAGCGCCGCCGCGCCGGCAGGGCCGACGCCGGGCAAAGTGGCGACGGAGCGCGATTCGAGAAACGCCAGCGCTTCGGCGCGGCCGATCACGGAGAAGCCGCGCGGCTTGTCGAGATCGCTCGCGGTTTTCGCCAGGAACTTGTTGAACGAGAGCCCGATCGAGACGGTTAGTTCACGCTCCTCCCAGATGCGGTTCTGCAGCTTGATCAGCGATTGCGCCGGCGAACCGCCATGCAGAGCTTCCGTGCCGGTCAAATCCATGAACGCTTCGTCGATGGAGAGCGGCTGCACCTGCGGCGTCAGCTCTTCCATCATGCGGCGGATAATGCGGCCCTCTTCGACGTATTTCTGCATGTCGCCGCGCACGACCTTCGCCTGCGGACACAGCTTCAGCGTCTTGAACATCGGCATGGCCGAGCGCACGCCGTAGGCGCGCGCCACATAGCAGCACGTCGAAACCACGCCGCGCTTGCCGCCGCCTACGATCACAGGGAATGGCTGAAGCGAGGCGTCGTCGCGCTTTTCGATCGAGGCATAGAATGCATCGCAGTCGAGATGCGCGATGGAGAGCTGCGCCAGTTCCGCATGCTCCACCGGCTGCTCCGCGCCGCAGGAGACGCAGCACGCGCCGCTCATCTCCCCAGCGCAAGCGCGGCACAGGATCAGCTCCCCCTCCCCGTGAGGGGAGGGGGTTGGGGGGTGGGGTGATCTGTGTGCGCTGTGAGCAAACTCGGGGACGGAGCAAACTCCAGCAGTGTATCGCCTTCACCCCACCCCCTGCCCCCTCCCCTCGCGGGGAGGGGGTGATCGGCGTGTGCAGCGCTTATCACTGCATCTGCTCCGACGCTTCGCCTTCCGGCCCGAACAGCCACGCCGCGCCGCGCACGCCGGAGGAATCCCCGTGCTTGTTCTTCACCAGTTCCGTGCGCAGCACATCAGAAAACACATGCGCCAACAGTTTTCCGCGCACGCTGGCGTAGAGGCTCTCGATGTTCGACAGCCCGCCGCCGAACACGATGACGTCCGGGTCGAGAATGTCGATCACAACAGCCAGTCCGCGCGCCAGCCGATCGGCCAGCAAGTCCAACAGCACGCGGGCCTTCGCATCGCCGGCGCGCGCGGCCTCATCCGCTTCGCGCGCTCCCATGCCCGCCCATTGCTTGAACCCCGAGCCTGACACCCACTGCTCCAAGCACCCGTAGCGGCCGCACCAGTGACGTTCCGTAGTTTCATCTGCACGCGCCCAGGGCAGCGGCGTGTGGCCCCATTCGCCGGCAACGCCGTTGACGCCCTCGACGACCTTGCGCTCGACCACGACGCCCCCGCCGCAGCCCGTGCCTATGATGACGCCGAACGCCACGCGTCCATGTGCGGCCGCGCCGTCCACAGCTTCCGACAGTGCGAAGCAATTAGCGTCGTTCTCGATCCGCAACGGCCGCTTCAACACCGCTTTCAGATCGTCGAAGAAAGGCTTTCCGTTCAACCACACCGAGTTGGCGTTGCGCACCAGCCCCGTCGCCGGTGAAAGCGAGCCCGGAATGCCGACGCCAACCGTTACCGCGCGCTGGCCGGTTTGCTGCTCGATTCGCGCCGCCAGATCGGCGACGGCGCGCACCGCGGCGCCATATTCGCCGGGATTGGGCACGCGCTCACGCGCACGGATTTCGCCTTGTGAATCAAGCAGCGCCGCTTCGATTTTGGTGCCGCCGAAGTCCACGCCGAGGCGCATGCAAAATTCCTTAAGCCGTTCTTAACGCTGCTGGCGAGATTGCTGCGATTGCGAGGGGTTGTTAAGGCCTGTGCGCTATAAACGCGCGAGAACGCGCGCCATTTCGGTGCGGAAGGCCGCGGAAGCGAAGCGGGTTCATGGCCAAGACCGTTCTCATCGTCGAAGACAGCGAACTCAATATGAGGCTGTTCAACGACCTGTTGGAGGCCTTCGGCTACAAGACCGTCAAGACCCGCGACGGCCGCCAGGCGCTCCCGCTGGCGCGAGAGCACAAGCCCGACCTCATCGTGATGGACATCCAGCTGCCGGAGGTTTCCGGGCTGGAGCTTACGGACAGGTTGAAGAAAGACCCTGCGCTCAAGTCCATTCCCGTCGTGGCCGTAACGGCCTTCGCCATGCGCGGCGACGAACAGAAAATTCTCGCAGCCGGCTGCGACGCCTACCTCTCCAAGCCGATCTCGGTGACGACCTTCCTCGAAACCATCCGCAAGTTCATTGGATGAGGAGAGCGAGCCTATGAGCGCGCGCATCCTCGTCGTCGACGATCTCGAAGCGAACCGGCGCCTGCTGGAGGCGAAACTTACCGGCGAGTATTACGACGTATTGACGGCGCGCCGCGGCGAAGAAGGCGTGCAGGTCGCCAAGCGTGAGCAGCCTGACCTTATCCTCATGGATGTGATGATGCCGGGCGGCATCGATGGCTACGAGGCCTGCCGCCGGCTCAAGGCGATGCCCGAGACGCGGCACATCCCGGTCGTCATCCTCACCACGCTCGACGATCGCGACAACAAGCTGCGCGGCTTGCAAGCGGGCGCCGAGGAATTCCTCACCAAGCCGATCGACGACGTGCATCTGATCGCCCGCGTCAAGAGCCTGCTGTCGCTCAAGGTGGTGATCGACGAATTGCGCGCGCGCGAAGCCAACGGCATGCGCCTTGGCGTCATCGGAGAAGATCTGCGGCCGGACCCTCTGGATCAACATCGCCTGGTTGCGGGCAATGTGCTCGTCGTCGACGACAATGCGCATCAGGTCAAAGCGATCAAAGCTGCGCTTGGCGTCGAGCACCGCGTCGCCGTTCTGGGCAAGGAAGAGGCGGCAGGCCCGCCCGATCTCGTCGTCGTCTCCGTGACCGCCAAGAGCTTTGACGGTTTCCGCGTGATTGCCCGCATGCGCTCGGGCGAACCGACGAGGCACTTGCCGATCCTAGCCGTGGTCGAGCCCGACGATCGCGCGCGCGCCGTGCGCGCGCTAGAGCTCGGCGCACACGACATCATCGCGCGCCCAATCGACGACGAGGAAATCGCGGCCCGCGCGCGCACGTTGATGCGCCGCAAACGCTACATGGATGCGCTCCGCGCACGCCTCGACCACAGTCTCGAACTCGCCATCACGGATCCGCTCACCGGCCTCTACAACCGGCGTTTCGTGGTGGCGCAACTCGGGCCCCTAGTGCAGCGCGCGCAGTGTGGGGGCGATCCCGTCTCGGTGATGACCATCGACATCGACCACTTCAAGCGCTGCAACGATACCTTTGGTCATGACGTTGGCGACAAAGTCCTGCAGGAATTCGCCGTCCGCCTCGGCTCGAACGTGCGCCCCTCCGATTTCGCCTGCCGGCTTGGCGGCGAAGAGTTTATCGTCATCATGCCGCGCACCACTGGCGACATCGCTTGTCTCGCGGCCGAACGGCTGCGGCGCAGCGTATGCGCCGCGCCCTTCAATGCGCCGGGCCTTCCCCACCCGCTCGATGTGACAGTTTCGATCGGCGTGGCATGCTCCGATGGCGCCGAAGACAGCGCTGAAGCCCTGCTGAAGCGCGCCGACGAGGGCCTCTACGAAGCCAAACGCGCCGGCCGCAACCGCGTGATCGGAAAAACACCGTCACAAGCAGCCTGAAAACTGTCGCAAGACCGTTGCAGTGGCCCAAGCTCAATCTAAACGTCTTGGCGGAGAACAAAGATGCTTGAGCTTATTGTCGTTGCGCTCCTTCAGGCGACCGAGCCCCAGACGGATCCTGCGAACCCAGCGCAGAGCGAGGCCCCCGTGGCTCAAGCCCCGGCCGAAACATCTCCGGACGTAGAAGTTACGGCAGAGCAGCCAGCCGAGACCAGACGGTGCGAGGAGGCGCCCCCAACGGGCTCGCGCGTGAGGACGCGCCGCGTCACATGCACCACGCAGGATAGCCGTGACGCCGCTGCAGAAACCGCCCGCGCCATCTCCAGATCGGGCGGCGCCGCGGGCCAAGCGGGTGAAGTTGGCGGCCGCGGCCAATAGAGCCGCCGCGGCCGCGAGCAGGATCCGGAATCACGCCACCGGCTGACCCAGTTTCACCTTCGCCCCATGCATGGTCCGGACTTGGGGCGTAGGCACGCCGTTGCGCTCCAAGAGACGCGTGAGATCTTCCTTGCGCGTCTCGAGCTGTTCGGCGAGGGCGTCGAAATCGACGCTCCGACGGCCTTTGCCGCGACGGGCCTGCGCAAACATGCCGTCGCGTTTTTCCTCTTCATTGACGTGGTGCTTGATCATCTCGGCCAGCACCTTGACGCGCGCGTCGTAGAATTCGTCGGTCGGTTCCGACGCCATGATCTCGGCGATCAGCACTTTGGCGCCGTCATGCTCCACATGCGCTTCGCCATAAATCTCCTCGTCAATCACATCCTTGACCGATCGCGTGAACGGTCAGTTCCTGACAGATTTGCTGTGCGATCGCGCGCTTGTCGATCGGGCGCCGGGCCTGTTCGAATTCCTCAAACAATTCCTCGACCGTGCGGTGGTCCTGCTTCAGCAGCTGGATCGCCAGCGGCTCCCGCCCGGACGATCCCCGCGCCGATCCGTCCCTGGCGCGCCGCGCGCCGTTGCTCCGGCTCGATGTCGATTTCGCCTTGGCGCTCTTCCGTCCGCTGCTCTGCTTCGCTCGAGTTGACTTCTTCTTCGCCGCTTTGGCCATTGGCGCGTCCTCCGTGGATTACCACGGCCTAACATGCTCTCCGCGGTTGCGGTTCCGCCTCGCCCTTTTCCTTGACCGGCCGGGCCCGGCTCGGCTGTCAACTTGCCGAACCTATGTTATGAGCACCGCGACATGAGCTACGTCCAAGCCCTCGAAGCCCCCGAACGGAATATCGGCCAGATCAAGCTGCATGACCCGGCGGCGGCGTTCGCGGGCATGGCCGCAGCGGGGCGGCTGGCGGCCGCCTGCCTCGACATGCTGGTCCCCGAAGTTCGCGAAGGGGTCGCCACGCGCCGGCTCGACGATCTCGCGCGCCAGTTCGTGTTCGATCACGGCGCGCTTCCCGCCTGCGTGTTCTACCGGGGCTACCGCCACACGTTGTGCGTTTCGCTCAACCACACCGTATGTCACGGTATTCCGGGCGACCGCGTGCTGCGAGCGGGCGACATCCTCAACATCGACGTCACAGTCATCGTCAACGGCTGGCACGGCGACACCAGCCGCATGTATGCTGTGGGGCCCTTGCCGCGCAAAGCCGAGCGGCTGATGGACATCACCTACGAAGCAATGATGCGTGGCATCGCCGCCATCAAGCCCGGTGCGCGCTTAGGCGATCTCGGCCACGCCATCCAGTCCTACGCTGAATCCGAGCGCTGCTCGGTCGTGCGCGAGTTTTGCGGCCATGGCCTCGGCCGCGTATTCCACGATGCGCCGAACATCCTCCACTTCGGCAAACCGGGTCAGGGCGAAGAACTGAAGCCCGGCATGATTTTCACGGTCGAGCCCATGCTCAACCTGGGCGGCCCCGGCGTCAAAATTCTCGGCGATGGCTGGACCGCCGTCACCAAAGACAAGTCGCTCTCTGCTCAGTACGAACATTCAGTCGGCGTCACGGAAACCGGCGCGGAAATTTTCACGCGCTCGCCGGCCGGCCTCGACCAGCCTCATAAACTCGCAGGCTGACAGCACCATGGCGGGGGGCTCACGCAAATCCGGAGCTTCGCCGCCGCCAGCGCGCGTCGAGGACTCGGAGACCTTTCCCTTCGCGTTCGACATCGGCGCCATCGACCCGCAGGCGTCGAGCGGGCAATCCTTGCGCCGCGCCCCGTCCGCGAAAGCCAAACCTCACTACCACGATCATCGAGCCCGGCTGCGTGCGAAGTTCGACGAAGTCGGCCCGCAAGCTCTTGCAGATTACGAACTGCTCGAACTCTTTCTTTTCCGCACCATCCCGCGCATCGACACCAAGCCGCTCGCCAAGGCGCTCCTAGAAAAATTCGGCACGCTTGCCGGCGTGCTTGGGGCGCCCGTGCAGCGCATCGCTGAGGTGAGAGGCGCGGGCGCGGCTGTCGCCCAGGATTTAAAGCTGGTGCAAGCCATGCTTGAGCGCGCGCACAGAGCCGAGCTCAAACAGCGGCCCATCATCTCCTCCTGGTCGGCGCTGCTCAGCTATTGCCGAACGGCCATGGCGCATGAACCGCGCGAACAGTTTCGTGTGCTCTTCCTCGACGCCAAGAACCAGCTCATCGCCGACGAAGTGATGAACGAGGGCACCGTCGATCACGCACCCGTCTATCCGCGGGAAATCGCCCGCCGCGCGCTGGAGCTTTCAGCCGCGTCGGTCATTCTTGTGCACAATCACCCCTCGGGCGACCCCAAGCCCAGCGCCGCCGACATCGCCATCACGCGCGACATCGTCGCCGCGACGGGCGCGGTGAACGTCAAAGTGCACGACCATCTCATTATCGGACGAAACGGCGAGTCTAGCTTCAAGACGCTGGGCTTGCTCTGAACCTAGTCCGGCAGATCGAACGCCGAAAGCCGCAGCCGCACGCCGGTTGACCGCAGCTTATCCCAGAACGCCGCTTTGTACGGCTGGGAAAGCTTGGCCTAGTATTGTCGCTATGCGAATCCGCCCCCTTGAACTGCGAGACCGCGGCGCGTGGGCCGCGATGCGCGCTGCGCTCTGGCCCGAAGCTGACCCGGACGAGCTCGCGCACGAGACGCTACAGCATTTCGCGGGTGCAAGATCTGCAGACGAAGTCTTCGTCGCCGAGGATGTAACCGGCCGCCTGCTCGGCTTTCTCGAACTGTCGCTTCGGCCCCACGCTGAAGGCTGCCTCTCCTCGCCCGTTCCATACATTGAAGCCTGGTACGTCGCCGCCGAGGCTCGCGGCGCCGGGACGGGCCAGGCGCTGATGGAGGCCGCCGAAAACTGGGCGCGGCTGCGCGGCTTTAGCGAAATCGCCTCCGACGCGATGCTCGAAAACGAAGCCAGCCATGCCGCCCATAGGGCGATCGGCTTCGAGGAGGTCGAACGTATCGTCTGCTTCCGGAAATCGCTTGCCGTTTGACGGCGCCCTGCCCTGACGCCACAACAGACGGCAACGATAAACGGGAGGACGCCAGAACATGACCGACGCAACAGCGCCGGCCGCCTTTCAGGGCTTCGGCACAAAGAGCTATCGAGCCTACGTCCTCGGCGCGCTCCTCATCGTCTATACGTTCAACTTCATCGATCGCGTCGTCATCGGCATCATCCAGGAGCCGATCAAAGTCGAGTTCGGCCTGACGGACTTCCAGCTCGGGCTGCTGGGCGGGCCCGCTTTCGCCATTCTTTACACGCTGCTCGGCATTCCCATCGCGCGCCTGGCTGAGCGCCACAACCGCATGACGATCCTCTCAATCTGTTTGGCGCTCTGGAGCGCCATGACGGCGGCCTGCGGATTGGCGATCAACTACGCAACGCTGCTCGCGGCGCGCGTGGGCGTGTCCATCGGAGAGGCCGGCTGCACGCCGCCGGCGAATTCAGTCATTTCGGATTATTTCCCGCCCGATCGCCGCGCCACGGCTCTTTCGATCTATGCGCTCGGCATTCCAATCGGCTCGATGATCGCCGCAGTCGGCGGCGGATGGATCGCAACTGAAGTCGGCTGGCGCGAAGCTTTCATTTGGCTGGGCGTGCCGGGGGTGGTGCTCGCGGTCATCGTCAAGCTCACGGTCAGAGAGCCGCCGCGCAGCGCGCCAAAAGGCGATACGCCAACTTTTTTCGCGGCGGTCGGCGCCCTGACAAAGAAACCTACGTTCTGGCACATCGCGTTCGGCTCGGCCCTCGCCAGTTTCGTCGGCTACGGCGTCGGCCAGTACCTCACCAGCTTCATGATCCGCACGCACGGCTTTACGTTATTCGAAGGCGCGACGCTCGTCGGCGTGGTGCTCGGCCTCTGCGCCGCGATCGGCACCTTTACGTCGGGCTTTCTCGCCGACAGGATTTCCAAACGCCATCCGAACGCTCTTGCGTGGCTGCCCGCGCTCGGCTTCTGCATCGCCACGCCGCTCTACATCCTCGCTTTTGTGCTGCCGAACATCTGGCTCGCCATGCCGGCTCTGATGATCGGCGCGGTTACGCATTACTTCTATTTGGGCCCGATGTACGCCGTCACGCAGGGCGTGGTCGCCCCCCGCATGCGCGCGACGGCGGTAGCGGTGTTGCTCTTCATCGTGAATTTGATCGGCTACGGCATGGGCCCGCCGGTGATCGGCGCGCTCAGCGATTTTCTGGCGCAAGGTCAGCTCGCGGCAGCGGGCCTTAGCCCCGAAATCTGCGCAGCACGCAGCGGCGATGCTCAGTGCGCGTCTGGCATCGAGACCGGACTGCGCTGGGCGATGATGATCGGCGTGTTGGGTTATCTCTGGGCCGCCGCACACTTCTTGCTCGCCGCCCGCACGCTTCGCCGCGACTGGGTGGCATAAGGCAGCTGGCGTGCGCCGACGCGCTCGGCGCACGCCCTATTGCCCTATTGCCCTATTGCCTTATTGCCTTCTCGGCATGATTCCGCGCTACGCACGCCCCGAGATGACGGCGATCTGGTCGCCCGAGACGCGCTATTCCATTTGGCTCGAGATCGAGACGCTGGCCATGGAGGCGATGGCTGAGCTTGGCGTTATCCCGAAGAGCGCCGCCGAAACTTACCGCAAGAAGGGCAAGTTCGACGTCGCGCGCATCGACGAGATTGAGCGCGAGGTAAAGCACGACGTCATCGCCTTCCTCACCAGCGTCGCCGAACACGTCGGCCCCGAAAGCCGCTTTGCGCACCAGGGCATGACCTCGAGCGACGTGCTCGACACCTGCCTGGCCGTCCAGCTCTCGCGGGCCAGCGACCTGCTCATCGCCGGCTGCGAGCGCGTCATGGCGGCGCTGAAAAAGCGCGCCATCGAGCACAAGCTGACGCCCACTATCGGCCGCAGCCACGGCATCCACGCCGAGCCAACCACCTTCGGCCTCAAGCTTGCTGGGCACTACGCCGAATTTGCACGCAATCTCGAGCGCCTCAAGGCCGCGAGAAAAGAGATCGCCACCTGCGCCATTTCAGGCGCCGTCGGCACTTTCGCGCAGATCGATCCACGCGTGGAAAAATACGTCGCGGAAAAGCTGGGCCTCACGCCCGAACCGATCTCAACCCAGGTCATTCCGCGCGACCGCCACGCAGCCTTTTTCGCCGCGTTGGGCATCGTCGCCGCCGGCGTCGAACGTCTCGCCACCGAGATCAGACATCTGCAGCGCACCGAAGTGCTGGAGGCCGAGGAATTCTTCGAGCCCGGCCAGAAGGGCTCGTCGGCCATGCCGCACAAGCGCAATCCGGTGCTGACCGAAAATCTCTGCGGCCTCGCCCGACTCGTCCGTAGCGCCGTTACGCCCGCAATGGAGAATGTCGCCCTCTGGCACGAGCGAGACATCTCACACTCATCGGTCGAACGCGGCATCGCCCCCGACGCCACCATTCATCTCGATTTTGCGCTGCATCGCCTGGCCGGCGTGATCGAAAAACTGGTTGTCTATCCCGAGAACATGGCGCGCAACTTGGCCCTGCTCGGCGGGCTGCACAATTCGCAGCGCGTGATGCTGGCGCTGACGCAGGCCGGCGTCAGCCGTGAAGATGCATATCGCCTTGTGCAGCGCAATGCGATGTCGGTCTGGCAATCCCCGCCGCCGCGCGCGCCGACCGCGCTGCTGGACAAACTGCGCACCGACAAGGACGTCACAGCCAAGCTCGACGCCAACACGCTCGCAAGCTGTTTTGACGACGCCCACCATTACGCCCGCGTCGAGGAGATTTTCGCGCGCGTGTTCGGCTAAAGCCTCGTGCATGAAATCAGCATCACGGCGCGCTTGCCACTGGGGAGCGCCCGCATCTTGCCGGCACGTCCTCGGAGCGGATGACCCCATGCCGGCTGGAAGCCGGCGATCCCCAGCGCTAACTGCGTATGGGCGCCGCGCTAACTCGGCCGCCGCGCTTCCGCGATCTCGGCCTGCACCGCGGCCGCCAGCGCAACTGCGCCTGCACGCGATGCAAACGCTGACGCTGCCGATGCAGCTGTCCCGCATCGCCGCCGCGCGCGGCGCGGGCCGCCAACCGCTGCGCACGCTCCATTTCCGCGATCAGCTGCGCCGCAGTACGCTGCAGCTCCAGGACTTGCGTGCACGCCAAACGCGCCGCGCTGTGCATTCCGGCCACTTGTGGCCAATAGAGACGGGCCATCCGGTTGAGCGCGCTGCGAGCGCTCGCGTTGAAATCGGAGGCCTCCAGGAGGCCCGCTGCGAACGCCACGCTTACCGCGGCGTCTACGCTAAGCGGCGCCTCGCCTCCGTCTCCCCGGCAGCTCCGGCCAAGCCACACCCGCCTCTTCCATCGCCGCGCCGTAAACGCGCACAGCTTCGCGCAGCATGGCGCGGCCCTGCGGGGTGCATGCATCGTCTGCCGGGCTCGCAGCGAACCGAGCGAGACGCTCGCTGGCTTCACCGGCGCTCATGCTCGCGGGTGCGGGCGCGCACGCGCACGCCAGCACGACCAAGCCAAAGGCCACTGCTCGCACCATGACCAACTCCCAACACGTCAGCATCGGCGCGGCGTGGTGGAGGAAGCGTTCGTCGAAGCGGTTAATCCGCGTTCAATTCTCCCCGCCCTTGACCTGTGGCCATTGTCGTGCTTTGTGTTGCAAAGTCCTTTGGATGGAGGGCGCGATGCGTTTTAGTACCCTGGCTCTGGGCCTTTTAAGTGCGATTGTCCTGCTTGCCCCGACCCCCGCCCTGGCCCAGCACCGCGGGCCGGACCTTGACGAGCAGCGCGCAGCCATGGCGCGCATCGCGGGCATGGTCGGCGATTGGCAGGGCGAGGCCAACCTCACGTTCCCCACCCAGCTCACGGTGCATCAGAGCGAACACATCGAGAGCGCCATGAATGGCCTTCTGATCGTCGTGCGCGGCGCGGGCTACGCGACAGCCGACCGCGGCGGCGCGCCAATTTTCAACGCTTTCGGCGTGATCTCGTACGACGACGCGCGCGAACTCTATGAATTCCGCGTCTACAACGACGGCCGCGCCGCCACGGCCACGGCCCGCTTTCTCGATGACGGACGCCTGCAATGGACGATGGATTTCTCGCCCGTGATCGTCCGCTACACGATCGAGCTGGGGGATGGCGTCTGGCGCGAAACCGGCGAAATGTCTCGCGACGGGGGCGCCACCTGGACGCAGACCATCGAAATGAACCTGCGCCGGCTTCCCTGAGCGGCGCCTCTGCGCCCGTCGCCTTGTGGCGCTGCGCCGGCGAGGTCATAATTCCCCGGTGCGGAGGGAGACCATCAAGGCCGGCGGCGTCCGGGTCGAGGCGCAGCGGAGCGTGCGCGCGTCCGGCGCCGAAACTGCGTCGGCAGCGGACGCCCTTAATCGCGAACGCGCGCGCCTGGAAGAAGAGCTGCGCGCGCGCGATCAGACCATCGAACGCCAGGCCCGCGAGCTAGAGGCGCGCAGTGCGAAATATCGCCGCGTCGTGCAAGCGCTCGCCAAGCAGGCCAGCGACTTCGACGCACGGTGCAAGAAATATCGGCGCGTGGCGAAGGCGCTCGCACAGGCCGAGAACGAACTTGAGCACCTCAGCCTCGCCATGGGCGAAATGCGCCACAAGAGCAAAGCGCTGGCGGCGCGCGTAGCCGAGCTTCGAGGCCGAACTCGAGGCCGAACGCGGCCAACGCACGCTCTTCGCCGAGGCGGCCGAGGACATCGAAGCAGAACTCTTTGCGCTGCGCCGCCGCCTCGCCGAACGGCCACGCACGTCGACGGCGGCTGCGGTCGCGCCTCTAAGTCCAGCGCGATCTGAATAGGTCGTAGTAGCGATAATCTTCGCGCAGCGCGTCCTTGAGTTCGGCAAGGATGCGCGGATTCGTCGTCACATCCTTGCGCTGCGCTTCGAGTTCAGCCGGCAGCTCGGTGCGGTTCGAGTGGATGCGCGCATCGATATGAAAGCCGAGCATGCGCGACAGCACGCGGTAGTCCTGCAGGCGGCGATCGCCAAAGCCGACATAGTCGAAAAGATTGACGTCCACGCCCTCGAAAAAGCCTGCCAGAATGCTTCCGGTGTAATTTCTCGCGTAGGTGACGATATCCGGGCGCTCAGCCAGAAGCCGGTCATGCAGGGCATTGCCGTGCGGCGGGTAGGTCAGCCAGAAAAAATAATTCGAAATGAACTGCTCGTTCGGCTCACGCAGAAACGTGATGTGAAAGGCGTTCACGAAATCCGCGTAGCGATCGGCGCGGAAGTGGCCGTGCACGGCCTTCGCGAACTCCGGCAGAACCGGCGGCTCGCTAAGATCGGCCGTCGTGCCGGGAATGTGGTCGTTATCCTCTACCAGCGCTTCGCCATAGTGCCGACTAACGGCCTCCCAGAAGGACGTGCCGCCCGTCTTGGGCACATGGACCGAAACAAGCTCCAGCTCCGGCACGGCGTCGCTCCCCCTTGCTCCCGGTCCTCGATAGCGAGCCGCGCCCGGCTTCATCAATAGACTTTCGTCAGTTGCGTTCAAACGCTGGGGCTTTGTCGGTGCGCGTTGCCTTCGTCGGCGAAGCAATCCAGCCTCGCTGACAGAGGGAGAGACGAATGGCCGACGAACCTCCGGAAGAGTCCTGGGACGAAGACACCATGATCGAGCTGCGCCGTTTCGGGCTCGAACAGGCGATGATGGCCCACCTCGCCAAAGGGGTGCCCGATCTCAGCGCCGTGTTTCGCGACGCCGACCGCATCGTCAATTACGTGCTAGGGACGGTCTGAACAAGCCGCAGCGGGGCCGGTTTGCAAGGGATTTGCGTGGGCGAGAGCGGCTTTTGCGGGCGCGCGGCGGGCGCGCGGCGGGCGCCGGCGCCA
>Ga0209172_10002136_pt1 | contig 36797 bp, 42 predicted proteins | sample LarsenN4metaG_FD_184113 | JGI IMG/M metagenome (GOLD analysis project Ga0209172, IMG submission 184113) | Hot spring sediment bacterial and archeal communities from British Columbia, Canada, to study Microbial Dark Matter (Phase II) - Larsen... ... | reverse complement strand
GCGGGTCAGCATTAACGTCGCCGGGCGGGTGACAATTACCCGATAGGGCTTGCCGGGGCGTTCCGCAGGGCTTTTGCATTTGCTGTCGAATATTAGTTAGACGTTACAAAGACCGAAAGGCGGTCGCCATATGGGCATGTTCCGCACCCCTCCGACGCTGGTAGGATTGGACATCGGCAGCGACCGGCTGAAGGTTGTGGAGTTGATCCGCTCCGGGCGGACCTACCACCTGGCCCGGATGGCCACCGTTCCGTCCCCCGCCACCGCGTTTCGCGACGGCGTCCCCGCGGCGCCGGACGAAGTCGGCTCCCAGATCCGGGCCCTGGTGGACAAGGCGGGGATCCGCGCCGACCGCGTCGTGGTCGGCGCCGGCGGGCAGAATGTCACGGTTCGCGAAGTGCGCGTTCCGCCGATGACCTCGCAGGAACTGACCGCGGCCGTCCGCTACGAGGCCGAGCGCTACCTGCCCTACAACGTGCAGGACGTGCACATGGACTACCAGGTGATGGGCGAGTCCAGCGAGGATGGACGGAAGATGCTGGACGTCATCGTGGTGGCCACGCGCCGCGACGTGGTCCAGCGTCTGGTGGAGACGGTGGAGGCGGCGCGCCTGACCGCGACCATCATGGACGTGGAGTCCTTCGCCGTCTTTCGCTCGCTGGTGGCCGACGGCGCGGAGGCGCGCACCGTGGTGTTCATCGACCTGGGCGCGGAGGCGTCCGACATCGTGATCACGGAGGGGAAGCGCCTGCGCCTGACGCGCAACATCGCCATCGGCGGCAACACGCTCATCCACGCGCTCCAGGAGACGTTGAGCGTGGACGCGGCCACGGCCAAGACCATGCTGGAAGAGCGCGGGGAGATCCTGGACGAGAACGTGATTCCCGACGACCTGACCGTGCAGCGCATCCACGACACGATCGCGCCGCAGATCGGCGACCTGGTCACGGAGATCCGGCGGTCGCTGGACTACTACCAGACCCGGGCCCGCGCCGCGGTGGTCTCGCAGATCGTGCTGACGGGCGGCCTGGCCCGGCTGCGCAACCTCTCCCGGGTCCTGGCCGCGGAACTGGGGGTGCCGGTGGAGATCGGCAACCCGTTCAGCCACATCGAGGTCAGCGGGGCTACCTTTCCCCCGGACGTCCTGACATCCATGGGGCCGATCATGTCGGTAGCCGTCGGACTCGCCTTGCGAGGAGGGGAGGAAGCGTGATCCGGATCAACCTGCTGCCCCGTGCGCCGCGACGGCGCATCCCGGGGCGGCCGCTGCTGGAGATCGGGGTCCCGCTGGTCGTCATCGGCGTGCTGGTGGCCTGGTACTTCGTCCTGACCGGCCAGGTGAACCAGATTGACCGCGACATCGCGCAGACGAACCAGCGGATCGAAGAGCTCAAGCCCGAGATCGCCCGGGTCGAGGAATTGAAGCGGCGGATCGACGAAGCCCGGCAGAAGGAGGAGATCCTGGCCCAGCTGCTGGCGACCCAGTTGCCGGCATCGGCCATCCTCACCAACGTCCGGGTGCTCATCCCCAGGGACGTGTGGCTGACCACCATGTCCGTACCCGACGTGCGCTCCTTCACCATGGAGGGCTTCGCCCTGAGTTACGTGGCCGTGGCCCGCTTGATGGACAATCTGGAGAGCGCGGGGATCTTTGAGGGGCTGGACCTGACGACGGCCGAACGCGACCGCATCGGCGCCACCGAAGTGGTCAAGTACGGAGTGAACGGCCGCTTGGTCCGTCCCGGTGCGGAGGGCCGCCGATGAAATTCAGCGGACGAGAACGACTCCTGGTCAGTCTGATGGTGGTCCTCGGCGCCGTGGCCGTGTGGTACTTCTTCGCCTACGGCCCGCTGCAGCAGCGGAAGGCGCAACTGACTGCCACACTGCAACGGCAGAAAGCCGAACTGGCGCGGATGGAGAGTATCGCCGCGCAGCGCGTGGCGTTAGAACAGGAGTTTGCGGCCCGGCAGGAGCGCATCCAGGCCATCGAGGCGAAACTCCCGCCGGCCCGCGAGATCCCGAACCTCTTGCGGCAGATGCAGGCCGTCGCGGTGGAGAGTGGCGTGAAGCTCACCCTGCTGCGCCCGGGTCCGACGGAGGCCCCGGCGGCCGCCCCGGCGGCGCCGCCGGCCGGCCAGCAGCCCGCCGGCCAGCAACCTGCCCCGGCGCAGGCGCCCATCTACCGGCAGTTTCGGGTCGAGCTCGCGTTCGAGGGCAACTACGACAAGGTGCTGACCTTCCTGCGCCGGCTCGAGAACTTCCCGCGGTTCGTCGCCATCACCCAGTTCACCCTGGCGGCGCAGGAGCTGCCACTGCTGCGGCTGGCGGTGACCTCGAACACCTTCGTGCTGCCGGAGAGTTCGCGCTAGGCCCGTGTGAAGGCGGATCCGGCCGCCCTGCTCCTGCGCTACCGGGACCAGCTGGCGGCCGACTGGGTGCGGTCTCTGGGGCGGCTGGCTCCGGCGCTGGCTCGACGCCCGGCGGATGAACTCCTCGCCGCCGGGCGACTGATTTTGAGCGAGCAGATCCACGCCCTGCAGCGGGGCGAAGCCCGCGAGGTCCGCGCCCTGGCCGGACACGCCACGCTGGTGGGGCTGCTCCGCGACGGCGATCTGGGAGAACTCCTGCGGGCGCTGCTGGCGCTCCGCGATCAGACGCTGGACCTGCTCCAGGAACAGGTCAGCGAGTTCCCCAACCTCTGGCGGGCCGCGCGCATCCTCGTCGGAGCCATGGACCTGCTGCTGGTGGACCTGACGGTCCGGCACCGCCGGGGACAACTCCCGGGATCAGCCGTGGGGCCGGCGACGAGCGAGGACCTGGCGCAGGTGGTGGGTGCCGAGGTGCGGCGCGCCCTGCGGTTCCGCCGGCCGGTGGCGGTGCTCCTGGTGGCGACCGACGCCCACGAGCAGACGGCGCGGGTGTACGGGGGAGCCGTGGAAGGGAGCTCGCTGGCCGCGCTGGCCCGGATCCTCGAGCAGTCCACGCGCGAAGTGGACCACAAGATTCCCACGGAAGACGGGGGCTACCTGATCGTCCTGCCGGAGACCGACCTGGTGCCGGCCCATTCCATCGCCGAGCGCATCCGACTGGCTGCGGAGGCGGGGGAGGGAGCCGATCCCGCCCTGGCCCACCTCACCTCAACGGTGTCGGTGGGGGTGGCCACCTTCCCCCAGCATGCCGACAGCGCTCCGGCCCTCCTGGCGGCTGCCCAGGACGCGCTGGGACAGGCGCAGCGCCTGGGCGGCAATACCGTCGTCGTCAGCGCGGAAATCTCCGCCGCCGAGCAACCGACCTAGCCGCCCTCGGGCCGAGGCCGCTAACGTCTACCCAAGTCGAGGCGAGGGAATACCTCCGGTAGATTGGAACCGGTCCGTCTGCACGCCACCCTCAACTGGGTCATCGACGCCGCAGCCGATCTCCTCCCGGGAGAGAACCTGGAGGGAACGCTCGAGCGGTACCTGGAGCGTTTGCTGGAGTGGATCGGGGCGGAGCAGGGCTCGATCATGCTCCTGCAGGAGGACGGCCTCTCCATCGTGGCCACCCGCGGCCTGGATGAAGAGGTCCGGCCGGGGATGCGGATCGGCCTCAACGAGGGTCCCGCCGGGCAGGTCATCAAGGAAGGCAAGCCCCGTCTGATCAGCGGCAAGATTCCCTCGCGCCGCCGGAACCACCGCCCGCACTCCGCCATGATCATCCCCATCCGGGCCCAGGAGAAGATCGTCGGCGTGCTCAACGTCGGAAAGCTGGCGGGGGCGGCCGACTTCACTCCCGAGGACCTGCAGGTGATCTCCGTCATCGCCGCGCAGCTGGCCTGGATCCTCTCGAACTTTGAGCTCATGTCCAAGATGTGGACGCTGGCCATCACCGACGAGCTGACCGGTCTGTACAACCGGCGCTACTTCACCCTGCGGCTGCGCGAGGAGATCGGGCGGGGAGAGCGCTACGACGCGCCGATGTGCCTGGTCATGCTCGACCTGGACGGGTTCAAGGAACTCAACCGCAGCCACGGCCACCTGATCGGGGACGAGATCCTCCAGCAGGTCTGCGGCGCTATCCGGCGGAACCTGCGTGCGGTGGACATCGCGGCGCGGTTCGGTGGGGATGAGATCGTGGTGATTCTGCCGCAGACAACGACCGCCGCCGCCTTCTCGATCATCACCCGGCTGCAGCACGCCGTCAGCGAGGCGGTCTTCGTCGGGCAGAACGGCATCCCCGTCAAGCTCAGCCTGTGCGCCGGGATCGCCCAGTACCCCGGCGATGCGGACAATCCTGAGGATCTGATCCGGAAGGCGGATACCGCGCTGCTGGATGCCAAAGCGGCCGGCAGCGGGCGCGTGCTCCTCGCGGAGTAGCGGGGCTTAAGCGGCGGGGATTACCCCCGGACGCGGGCCTGCTCGCGGATGATCCGGGCGGCCTCGCGGTAGGAGAGCCAGAGACCGCTCTGCTGGTAGACTAGGTACCGCAGGTACCCGGACAGGGACATGTACTCGGTCTCCGGCGAGAACGGCCGCAAGTTCTCCACGTAGGGCAGGGCGACAAAGGCAGCCTGCGCCTGGACGTGCGGTGTGTAGACCAGGACGACGGCGACACTGCCCCGCTCAAAGCCGAAGGCCAGCCCCAGGTAGTCGTAGGCCACGCCCTGCAGGCCCTCGACGACGATGTCGGTGAACTGGGGTCCGTAGACCCGGCGGACATCCGCGTCTGAGTTGCCCAGCCCGATGCCTTCGGGCGTGCGGAAGAGGCTGTTGCTGGCGGAGACGGCGCGGATGACGTCCCCGTCCCCGTAGACCGTGATACCGAAGCGGGCGAAGACGTACAGGGTGCCGTCGCGGACGGTCCGGACCTCGGCCGGCGGGCCCAGGCGGGCGGTGACGGCGCGCACGGAGCGCCCCAGGACGATCCCGGCAATGCTCTGGCCCGGCACGATGAGGACCGGGGAAGGCGCGATCGGGGGAGCCTGGGCCAGGAGCGGAAGGGAGAGACCGAGAATCGCTCCGATCGTGAGTCCGACGGCGGCGAGTCGCAAGGGTGTAAGCCTCCTCGTCGACTGCGGCGATAGGGCCGCGGAGAACGATCTCGCAGCCCGAGTGCGATATGTATCCTAATTATCATTCGCGAAACACGCCAAATCTCCTGCCGGGGAGCCGCGCCGGTGGTTGAAGCGGTGGCCGCGACCGTGCTGGGGGCGATGGTGGGGAGTTTCGCCAACGTGGCGATCTACCGGCTGCCCCGGCATCAGTCGCTGGTAACCCCGCGATCACGCTGCCCACACTGCGGCCACCCCATCCGGGCCTGGGACAACATTCCGCTCCTGAGTTTCCTGCTGCTGCGCGGGCGCTGCCGGGACTGCGGGGCGCCAATCTCCTGGCGCTACCCGCTGGTGGAGGCCCTGACCGCGGCGCTCTTCCTGGCCGTGTGGCTCTGGTTCGGCGCATCACTGGCCTCGCTGCGCGCTGCCCTCTTCGCCCTGATCATGGTGATCGTGATCTTCGTGGACCTCGACCACCGGATCATCCCGAACGCCCTGACCTATCCGGGGATTGCGCTCGGCCTGCTCCTGGCCTGGGGCGGCGGCGCGCGGGGGTTCCTGACCGCGGTCACCGCGGCGCTGGGCGCCGGCCTGGTCTTTCTGGCCATCGCCGTGCTGAGCCGCGGCGGCATGGGCGGGGGAGACATCAAACTGGCCGCCCTGATGGGCGCATTCCTGGGCTGGCCGTTGATCGCGGCCGCTCTGTTCGTCAGCTTCATGGTGGGCGGGATCGTGGGGGTGGCCCTCCTGGCAACCGGTCGGCGCCGGCGGAAGGACCCTGTCCCCTTCGGCCCATTCCTAGCAGTTGGAGGACTAGCCGCCCTGTTCTGGGGGGAAAGACTCATCCGGTGGTACCTGGGCTGAAACGCTCGTTGGAACGCCGTAGCGCGCTCGGAATACGTCGAAATGGCAGGATTCGTGCCTGCGGTGTCGAATGGGGTAAGCCTGTAGACGACGGGACGCGGGCAGTCATCGCACCTGCGTAGGAGCTCACACCGGATGGATCGTCTTCTGGCCCTGGTTCGTCGCTACCCTATCGCATCGGTCGCGGCAGTCGTCGGGATAGCCGCCATTATCTACCTGCTCACGCAGGGAGGCGCGGCGCCCACGCCGCCCACGGTGCGGGAGACGCCGGCGCCCGCCGCCTCACCGGCCCCGCCCGCCCCGCCGCAGGCCGCCCCGGCAGCTCCACCGTCGCCGGCACCGGCGGCAGCGGTGCCGGCGCCCGAGCCGCAGGCCGCCGGACGCGCCGATCCGTTTGTCCCGCTCGTGCGAGCCCGCGTCGGCCCCGCGCCGGGTCCCGCGCCGGTCAGCCTGCCGCCGCCGGCCCCGCTGCCGCCGCCGCTCTTTCCCGGTCCGGAGGCGTCGCCGGGTGTGGCCGTGCCGACCCCGCCGCCCCCACCGCCGCGCCTGTCCACCGGAGCGCAGCTCATCGGCGTGCTGGGTGACACCGGCCGGGTTGCCATCATCAAGATCGGCGGCCAGGTCTATGTCGTGGCGCAGGGCGAGATGATCCAGGACAAGATCCGCGTCGAGCTTGTGGATGCCACCGGAGGTGTCGTCGTCCTCATCGAGGACGGCGAGCGTTTTGAGGTGCGATTCAGCTAGTCCAGAGGAGGAGCAGACAGCCCATGTGGCGGACCGGTCCTCAGCGCATCCGACGGAATAATCTCCTTCCCCTCATCCTGATGCTCGTCCTGGTGGGGACGCTCTGGCCGGCCGCCGCAACCGCCGCGCCGACGGTTCTGGTGACATCGATCGCCGTGAAGACGTTCCCCGGCGTCGTCCAGGTCGCGGTCACGGGCACCGGGCCGTTGCGCTTCCGCACGTCCACGATGGCCGCGCCGTTTCGGATCCTGATTGATCTTCCCGGCGCGCAACTGGCCCCGTCCGCCCCGACCGCGCTGAACATCCAGCAGCCGCCCGTGCTGCGCATGCGCGCCGGGCACAGCCAGAACCGCACTGTGCGGATCGTGGTGGATCTCGCCGCGCCGACCAACTATGAGGTCAGTGCCGTGGCGCCGACGGTGCTGGTCGCCCGGCTGACCGTGCCGGTCCCTGCTGCCAAGAGCGCCAAGACCCCCAAGGCCGCTCCGGCCGTGCTGGCTGCGGCAGCGCCCCCGCCGCCGGGCGTCGCCGTCGCGCAGGCCCCTCCGCCGGCAGTACCGCCGCCGGGCGCGCCGGGGAACGGGAAGATCACGATCGATTTGCGCAACGCTGAGATCGCCGACGTCCTCTTCGCGCTGGCCAAGCTGTGCGTCTGGAACATCGTGACCGATTCCTCGGTCAAGGGCGTCATCACGGTGCGCCTGGTCCTGGTCACCTGCGACGAGGCGCTGCGCTTCATCCTGGACGCCAACAACCTGGGGTTCCGGCGGGTCGGCAACAACATCATCGTCATGTCCGCGGAGAAGCTGGCCCCACCGCCGGAAGTCCCCGAGCCGGTGATCTACCCGCTGAACTTCGCGGACGTGGACCGGGCCCGGGCGGCGATCGCCGCCTCCGTTCCCGGCGTCCGCGTGGCCATCGACCAGCGGACCAACCTGCTGATCGTCTACGGGACGGCCGCCCAGCATGAGCAGGTGCAGAAGATCCTGGCGGCCCTGGACATCCAGATCGCCCAGATCCAGATCGAGATCCGGGTCGTCGACATCAACGTCGAGGTCCTGCGCGACATGGGCCTGACCTGGGGCACGACCGACGGGTTGACCGGGCTGCCCATTACCATCACCTCCATCACCTTCCCGGGGGGATTCCCGGGATCGATGGTCATCGCCACCTCCGGCGATCCCCTGACCGCGTTCCTGACCCTGCTGGTCTCGCAGGACAAGGCGCGGGTTCTCTCCGCCCCGCGGGTGGCCGTGGTGGACGGCAACAAGGCCACGGTGAACCTGGGTGAAGAGGTGCCGATTCCGCAGATCGATGCCAACGGCCGCGTAACCTTCAGCTTCAAGCCCGTGGGCGTCGTGCTGGAAATCACGCCGCGGCTCAACAAGGACGGCATCATCACCACGTCCGTGGCCTCAGAGGTCAGCTCGGTGATCCAGTTCATCGGCACGCCGCCGGCCCCGCGCATCGCCACGCGCAAAGCCAACACCGTGGTGCAAGTCAAGAGCGGCGAGTCGATCGTGATCGCCGGGATGATCAGCGCCGAGGAGCGGGAGACCGTGATCAAGGTGCCGCTGCTGGGCGATATCCCCATCATCGGGGCGCTCTTCCGCAAGACCAAGACCGACCGGAAGGAGACGGAGGTGATCTTCGTCATCACCCCGACGCTCCTGCCGGCGGTCAAGTAACGGCATGCGCGCGCTCGGGCTCGCTGCCCTGCTGCTGATCCTGCTGCTGCCGCCGTCCTTCGCGGCCGCGCAGGCCGCGTTGCCGGTCTTCGATACCAGCCGCACCTACCGCCAGGAGGCGGAGTTCACGCAGGCGATCCAGCCGTACCAGGCGGCGCTCTCGGCCGACGCCCGCAACGCCCAGGCGCACTACTGGCTCGGGTTCGCCTACCTGTACGCGTACCGGCTGTACCGCGGCGGGCTGGCGCCCTTTGCGGCGGGCTACCTGCCCCGGGCGCTGGCCTCCCTGCGGCAGTCGGTCTCGCTGGACGCCCGGTTCGTCCCGGCTATCCTGGCACTGCACGATGCGCTAGTCCTGTCGGGGCTGCACGAAGAGGCGGACGCGCTCGTCAAGCGGCTGCTCCAGCAGTCGCGTCCGGCCGGAGCGTCGTATACGTTGCCGCCGTAAAGGGGCGAGATCCGTGAGGCCTTCCGGCGGGCCGGGCGTCTGGCGCCCGGCCCGCGGCATCTGGTTCCGGATCGTCGCGGTCCTGCTCCTTGGGCTGCTGGTCCCCGCGCTGCCGGTCCCTGCGGCCGACGCCGGGGAATCCCCCGCGTTCATCTCCCGGATCGCCGCCTTTCGCCCCCGGACGGTCGAGTGCCGGGTCACGGTGACGCTGTATGAGGGCGGGGGGTTCACCCTGGAGATGTACCTGTGGGCCGTTCTTCCAGCCCTGTGGCGCCTGGACGTTACCGGGGTCTCTCCGCCCGGGCCGCAGAGCCAGATCGTCGGCGTGCGCATGGTCTTCCAGGAGGACCGCGTCCGGCTCTACGACCCGACGACCGGCCGCGTCCTGGAGCAGCGGGTCAGCGCGGAGTTGGGCACCCGCCCGGGCGCATCCGGCCGCATGGGCTTTACGCTGGCCGAACTTCTCTTTGTGGACGACCCGACGAACTACGATCTGGTGGCCGCGGTCCCGCAGACCGTGGAGGGGCGGCCGCTCGTCCGCTATGATTTCGTGCTCCGGCGTCCGGAGCTGGTCGACCGGGTGCTGATCGCCCGGGAGTCGATCTGGGTGGATCCGCGCTCGAGCGAACCCCTGCGCGCGCAACTCTACGATCCGGCCGGCCGTCCCGTCGGGATCGTCGTCCTCAAAGACCACCGGCGCGTGCCGAGCGGCGTGGGGCTCCCGATGACCGTGGAGATGTTCATGGAGACCGGTAGTGCGAGGACGACCGCCCGCGTGGCCTTTCAACTGAAGGACGGCAGGTTCTACCTGCCGCAGCGCATCGATGCCTATCAGGGCACCCGGCCGATGATGTCCATCGTCTACGCCGGGTGCCTGGTCAACCGCCCCATCGACCCCGCGCGCTTTCAACTCTAGCGATCCGCCACTGCGCGCGCCGTTGCAGGCCCGCACCCGCGTCCTTCCCGGCGTGGCGCCGCGCCGTGCCGTACGGTATCATCTACGCCTGGTGGGCCGCGGCCGCCGTAGCGCCCGGAGGTCGCGGGCGCAGTGTGGCGCGGCGAGGAGGACGGCATGATCGCAGCCGGGGACTTCCGGCCGGGAATGGTCGTGGAATTTGACGGTGAGCTCCACGCCGTCCTGGCTTTTGCGCACATCAAGAAGGGGCGCGGCACAGCCGTGGTGCGGGCAAAATTCCGGAGCCTGCGCACCGGCGCCATTACCGAGCGCACCTTCATGCCGGAAGAGCGCTACCCGCGGGCTTATCTGGAGCAAAAGCGCATGCAGTATCTCTACCGGGACGACGGCAATCAGGTCTTCATGGATCTGGAGACCTACGACCAGCTGCACCTGCCCGGCGACCTGGTCGGCGAGGGCCAGCAGTGGCTCCGCGAGAACACCGAGGTGACCGTCGTATTCTACGAGGACCGGGCCATCGCCGTCGAACTGCCTAATGCGGTGGAACTGGAGGTCATCGAGACCGCACCCGGTGTGCGGGGCGACACGGTGGCCGGGAGTTCCAAACCGGCGAAGCTGGAAACCGGGGCGACCGTCAACGTGCCGTTCTTCGTCAATATCGGCGACCGCATCAAGGTGGACACGCGGACGGGGGCCTATCTCGAGCGGGTGAAGTAGCCTCCGCGCCGGCGGGGCGAGCGCTCCCCGCCGGCAGCGGTCCGCCCGCGCGCGCCGATGTTATAATCCGTCTGTGCAGGGTCTCCGGCGACGTCATTTGTGCACTGTGCCTCTGGCCGGGCCCTCGCACCGGCGCTCCCGATGACCGCCCGCCGGCGCGCCCGTCAGCTGGCCCTGCAGATCCTCTTTCAGGCCGACATCGGCAAGTTCTCCATGGAAGATGCGCTGGAGGCCCACCGCCCGGGTCGGCCGCGGGAGGACTGGCCGTTCATCACCGCACTCTGCGCCGGCGTGGCCGACCACCGGCGGGCCCTCGACCGCGCCATCGACGCGCACGCCCGCCGGAGCGGGTGGTCCCTGGAACGCCTGGCGGCCGTGGACCGCAACGTCCTGCGCATGGCCCTCTACGAACTGGAGCACCTGGATACGCCCCCGCGGGTCGTGATCAGCGAGGCCGTGCACCTGGCCAAGACGTACGGCGGCGCCGAGTCGGGCCGGTTCGTCAACGGTGTGCTCGGGACGATCCAACGTGAGCGCGCACCAGAGGCCTCCGCGCGCACGCCGTCGGTTCCGGCCCGGCCGGCGCGGTCGCGGCGGGACCTTCCACGGGCCCGCGCCCGCCGATGACCCAGCCCCAGCGGGACGAGGCCGCCCGCTGTCACCTGCTGATCCGCGGGGAGGTGCAGGGGGTGGGGTTTCGGTTCTTCGCGGTGCGGCAGGCACGCGTTCTGGGTGTCGCCGGGTTTGTCCGCAATCGGGGCGACGGCTCTGTCGAGGCTGCGGCGGAGGGTCTGCGTCCGTCGGTCGAGGCGTTCATCGAACGGATGCGTGTGGGCCCGGCGTCGGCCACAGTTCGCGAGGTTGAGGTCCGCTGGGTCGCCCCCCTGGGGGAGGAGGGTTTCCGCATTGCCTAGGGCAGGCATCGAACTGGAGGCGTACCTGGGACGGCGGATACAGCAGGTCGAAGCCGCCCTGCAGGCCTGCCTCCCCCCCGCCGAGACCTTTCCCAGTGTCGTGCACGAAGCGATGCGCTACAGCGTCTTCGCCGGCGGCAAGCGTCTGCGCCCGCTGCTGGTGATCGCCGCCGCAGAGACGACCGGCGGTCCGGTGGAGCCGGTCCTCCCTGCCGCCTGCGCCGTCGAACTCATTCACACCTACTCCCTGATCCACGACGACCTCCCCTCCATGGACAACTCCGCGGTGCGCCGGGGCCGTCCGACGTGCCACGTGGTCTTCGGCGAAGCGGTGGCCGTGCTCGCCGGAGACGCCCTGCATGCGCTGGCGTTTGACCTGCTGACCCGGATTCCGCCGCCGGTGGACGCGGCCACGGTGCTCAGGGTGACCCGGGAGATCGCGGAGTCGATCGGGACGGCCGGTATGGTTGGCGGCCAGATCCTCGATCTGCTGGGTGAGCGCCGTCCCCACCTCCCGGCGATTCCCGGTTGGCCCGCGGAGGCCGGGGCGGCGGTGCACGACATCCACCTGCGCAAGACCGCCGCCCTGATCACCGCCTCGATCCGGGCGGGCGCCCTGCTTGCGGGTGCCGGCGAGGCGGCCCTGGAGGCGCTGACACGGTACGGCCAGCGGATCGGCCTCGCCTTCCAGATCATCGACGACGTCCTCGACGAAGTCGGCGAGGCGACCCGGATGGGCAAGGAAGCCCAGCAGGACGGCGCCAAGCTCACGTTCCCCGTGGTCCACGGCGTGGCGGAGTCGCGGCGGATTGCCGCCGCCCTGAGCGCTGAGGGCGTCCAGGCGCTGACGCCTCTGGGTAAGGGCGGAGACCTGCTGGTGGAGGTGGCCCACTGGCTGCTCGAGCGGGAGGCGTGACGCGGAACGCCGGCCGGCCTCCCCGGGGAGGGGCTGCCCACCCCCGCCGGCAGCGGCTGGATCTGCTGCTCGTCGCGCGCGGGCTGGCCTCCAGCCGCCAGCGGGCTCAGGCAGCAATCTTGGCAGGGGAGGTGCTGGTGGACGGGCGGCGCGCTGAGAAGCCGGGGACCCTCGTCAATGTGGATGCCGACCTGGCCGCGGTGTCTCGTCAGCCGCGCTATGTCAGCCGCGGTGGGATCAAGCTGGAAGGCGCTCTGCGCGATTTCGGGCTCTCCGTCGAGGGCCTGGTCGCGCTCGACGTGGGCGCGTCCACCGGCGGCTTCACGGACTGCCTGCTCCGGCATGGGGCTGCGCGCGTCTACGCGGTGGACGTGGGGGCCGGCCAGCTGGACTGGCATCTCCGGCAGGATCCCAGGGTAGTCGTCCGCGAGCAGGTGCACGCGGCGCGACTGGACGCCGCCGCGGTCCCGGAGCCGGTGGACCTGGCCACCGTGGACGTGTCATTCATCTCCGTAACCCGTGTTCTCCCGACGGTGGCGGCCAGGGTCAAGGACGGCGGAACTATGCTGGTGCTGGTCAAGCCGCAGTTTGAGGCCGGCCGGGCCCGCGTCCCCAAGGGCGTGGTCCGCGCGCCCGCTGTCCACCGGGAAGTGCTCGGCCGCATCGCCCGCTGGGTGCTGCGCGACCGGGGCTGGTCGGTGGCGGGCGTCACCCCCTCACCGCTCGTGGGGCCGAAAGGCAACCGGGAGTTCTTCCTGTGGGTGGTGAAAGCGCCGGACCGGACGGTCGAAGATCTGGATGAGCAGGTGGAGAGAGCCGCGGCCCCGGCGCCGACGGGGGGGCGGGCGTGAAGGCCGTCGGGTTCGTCATCAACCACGCCAAGCTCGTCGAGTTCCCTGGCGGGCCGGCGCTGGCGGTCGAGGCGATCCGCGTGCTCCTCGCCCGCGGGGTCCGGGTGCTGGTTGGGGCCGAGGGCGGCTCCGTACTACCCGGCGCCGCGGCGGCCAGTGAGGAGGATCTGGCGGCGCAGGCGGAGGTGCTCGTGGTCCTGGGCGGGGATGGGACGATCCTGCACGGCGCGCGGGTCGCCGCCGGCCGGATCCCCCTGCTCGGCGTGCGGGTGGGCGGCTTCGGCTTTCTGGCCGAGGTGAACCTCGAGGACCTCCCGGGGACCGTGGAGCGCCTGGCCGGAGGCGACTTCGCCATCGAGGAACGGATGATGCTCCAGGCGGACGTGGAACGGGACGGGGTGCGCCGGGCGGGATTCGTCGGGTTGAATGACGCGGTTGTCAGCAAGAGCGGAGTGGCCCGGGTCCTGAACCTGACCGCCTACGTGAACGACGAGCTCCTGGCCAGCTACCCGGCGGACGGTCTGATCGTCGCCACCCCCACGGGCTCCACCGCCTATTCGCTCTCCGCGGGAGGGCCGATCGTGCACCCGCGGGTGGAGGTGATCATCATCACGCCGATCAGTCCCCACACTTTCAACGCCCGGTCGGTGATCGTCAGTCGCGACGACCGGGTAACCATTGAACTGAGCGGGCCGGCGGCGGATGCGCGCCTGACCGTGGACGGCCAGGTGGACTATCCGGTGGAGGCGGGAGACCGCGTGAGCGTCCGGCGGGCGGCCCAGACAACGAAACTGGTCCGTCTGGCCAGGGCGTCCTTCTACGGCGTCCTGGCGGCCAAACTGGGGTGGGGCGGGCGGTGAGGGGCTGCCGCCTTGCCGGGCCAGGCGGGGCGGTGTATAAATACGTGGTTCCATCCTGCCGGCGGCGCGGCCGCGCGGCGCGCCGGCGGGGGAGACGGGGGAGGCGGGCGTGACCAAATACATCTTTGTCACCGGCGGCGTGGCCTCGGCGCTCGGGAAGGGCATCACCGCCGCATCGATCGGCCGGCTGCTCAAAGCGCGGGGACTGCGGGTGACCCTCCTGAAGTTTGATCCCTACGTGAATGTCGACGCCGGCACCATGAACCCCCACCAGCACGGCGAGGTCTTCGTCACCGACGATGGCGGCGAGACCGACATGGATCTGGGGCACTACGAACGCTTCATCGACGAGAACCTGGGCAAGGCCAACAACACCACCACCGGCAAGATCTACCTGGCAGTGATCACCCGCGAGCGCCGCGGCGACTATCTGGGGGGAACCGTGCAGGTGATCCCCCACGTGACCAACGAGATCAAGGACGAAGTCAAGCGCCTGGGCCAGGCCGCGCGGGCCGACGCCGTCATCGTCGAGGTCGGGGGAACCGTCGGCGACATCGAGGGCCTTCCCTTCCTGGAGGCGGTCCGCCAGTTCAAGCACAGCGTCGGCGAGCAGAACGTCTGCTACATCCACGTCTCGCTGATCCCCTACCTGCCGCAGGCCGGGGAGCTCAAGACGAAGCCGACGCAGCACAGCGTGAACACCCTCCGCGGCATCGGGATCCAGCCCGACATCCTGGTCTGCCGGACCCAGCAGCCCCTCTCGCCCGGCGTCAAGGAGAAGCTGGCCCTCTTCACCGACGTGCCCGTGGAACGCGTCATCCAGGATCTGGACGCGGAGAGCATCTACGAGGTGCCCCTGATTCTGGAGGCGGAGGGGCTGGGCCGGGCGATTGTGGAGCGGCTGGCCCTGGAGGTCCCCGCTCCCGATCTTGCGGAGTGGCGGGAGATCGTGGACCGCATCCGCCGCCCCGACCGCGGCGTGCGCATCGCGCTCGTGGGGAAGTACATGGGGGTGGCCGACTCCTACGTCAGCATCGTGGAGGCGCTGCGGCACGGCGGGATCGCCCACCGCGCGCGCGTTGAAATCGTCAAGGTCGATTCCGAGGAACTGGAGCGACTCACCCAGGAGGAGGTGGACGCGCACCTGTCCGCCTTCGACGGGATCGCGGTCTGCCCTGGATTCGGAGCGCGCGGCGTCGAGGGGAAGGTCAAGGCGATCCGCTTCGCGCGCGAGAACGCGGTGCCCTTCCTGGGCATCTGCTACGGGATGCAGTGGGCGGTCGTCGAGTTCGCCCGGCACGTCTGCGGTCTCGTCGGCGCCAACACCACGGAGGTCGACCCCGCCACCCCGCATCCGGTGATCGACCTGCTGCCGGAGCAGAAGGCCATCACCGAGAAGGGCGGCACGATGCGGCTGGGACTGTATCCCTGTCGCCTGACTCCGGGGAGCCGGGCCGGGGACGCCTATGCCGTAGACGAGGTCCAGGAGCGGCACCGCCACCGCTACGAGGTCAACAACGCCTACCTGCCCACTCTGACCGAGCACGGGATGCGCGTCACCGGGACCTACCCGCAGAAGCAACTGGCCGAGATCATCGAACTGCCCACCCATCCCTGGTTTGTGGGCACGCAGTTCCACGCCGAGTACCGGTCCCGGCCGACTCGCCCGCATCCGCTCTACCGGGCCTTCGTCGGCGCGGCACTCCGGCGGGCGGCGGTGGCGGCAGAGCGCTAGGGGTGGACGGGCGGGCCGGGAAGGGACGCCGCGCCGCGGCGGGAGGAGGGTGTGCATGGGCCAGCTGACCTATATCAACGGACGCTTCGTGCCCAAGGAGGAGGCCGGGGTATCGGTCTTCGATCACGGCTTCCTGTACGGCGACGGCGTCTTTGAAGGCATCCGCGCCTACAACGGCCGCGTTTTCCGGCTGGAGGAGCACCTGGATCGCCTTTACGAATCCGCACGCACCATCATGCTGGAGATTCCGCTGTCCCGGGAGGCGATGCGCGAAGCGATCCTGGAGACGCTGCGGCGCAACGACCTGCGGGAGGCCTACATCCGGCCGGTGGTGAGTCGGGGGAAGGGAGACCTGGGTCTGGACCCGCGCAAGTGCCCCGCGCCCACGGTGATCATCATCGTAGATGCGATCCAGCTGTACCCCCCGGAAGCCTACGCCCGCGGGTTGCGCACGATCACGGCCGCGACGCGCAAGATCCGGCCCGACATGCTCAACCCCCGCGTGAAGTCGCTCAACTACCTGAACAATATCCTGGCCCGGATCGAGGCCAACCGGGCCGGGGTGGAGGAAGCGATCATGCTCTCCGCCGACGGCTACGTCTGCGAGTGCAGCGCCGACAATATCTTCATCGTGCGGGACGGGGCTGTCTGGACGCCGCCGCCGTTCCTGGGCATCCTGCAGGGCGTGACGCGCGACGCGGTCCTGGAGCTGGCGCGGGATCTGGCCTTTCCTACCGCGGAACGGCTGTTCACTCTCCACGATGTCTACACGGCCGGCGAGTGCTTCCTGACGGGGACCGGCGCCGAGGTCGCTCCTGTGGTGGAGGTGGACGGGCGGCGGATCGCCGACGGGCGTCCCGGCCCCGTCACCCTGCGCCTGATGGCCGCCTTCCGCGACCTCACCCGGCAGAGCGGCACGCCCATCTTTCCGGAAGAGGCTCGGATCACCCCGTAGCCGCCGTGGAGCCGGAGACCCGGGTCGGAAGCCGCCGGATCTACGCGGGGCGGGTCGTGAATCTCCGCGTCGACCGCGTGCGCCTCCCCGGCGGACGGGAGACCGAGCGGGAAGTGGTCGAGCACCCCGGCGCCGCGGTCATCGTGCCGCTCGACCAAGGCGACGTCCTGCTGGTCCGCCAGTTCCGCTACGCGGTGGGCACCGCCCTCCTGGAGCTCCCGGCCGGCACCCTCGAACCGGGCGAACCGCCGCTGGAGGCCGCCCGCCGGGAGCTGCTGGAGGAGGTCGGGGTCGAGGCCGCGGACTGGGAGTCGCTGGCGGTCCTCTTCCCATCGCCCGGCGTCATGACTGAGGTGATGCATCTCTTTCTGGCGAGCGGCCTGACGCCGCCGCGTACGGTACCACCGGCCCGCACAGACACCAGCGACGAACACCTGGCCGTGGAGCGGGTCCCCTTGCCTGAGGCGGTCGCGCGCGTCGCGCGGGGGGAGATCCGCGATGCCAAGTCTGTCGCGGGGATCCTGCTCGCCGCCCGGCGAAAGGGCTGACCGGTCCGATGCGCCGCGTGGTCGTCCTGGTGCTGGACAGCGCCGGGGTGGGCGAACTTCCGGACGCCGCCCGCTACGGCGACGAGGGATCGAGCACGCTCCCCCACGTTGCCGCCGCCGTGGGGGGATTGCGTCTGCCCAACCTGGAAGCCCTGGGGCTGGGACGCATCGTGCCGATCGCCGGCGTCACTCCGCTGCCGGCGCCCGAAGGGGCCTTTGGCCGTCTCGCCGAGCAGTCCGCGGGGAAAGACTCCACGACGGGTCACTGGGAACTGATGGGGCTGATCCTGCCGCGTCCCTTCCCGACCTACCCGGCGGGGTTTCCCCCCGACGTCATCCGCGCGTTTGAGCAGGCGATCGGCCGGCCGGCGCTGGGGAACGTGCCGGCGTCGGGCACCGTGATCATCGAGCACCTGGGCGCGGAGCACCTGCACACGGGCTCGCCCATCGTCTACACGTCCGCGGACAGCGTCTTCCAGATCGCCGCGCATGAAGAAATCGTCCCCGTGGAGCAACTCTACGACTGGTGCCGGGCGGCCCGCCGGCTGCTGGTGGGCGAGCACGGCGTGAGCCGCGTGATCGCCCGTCCCTTTATCGGAACGCCGGGCCGCTTCCAGCGCACCGACCGCCGCCGGGATTTTTCGCTTGATCCTACGGGCCCCACGGTGCTCGACGCGCTCAGCGGGGCGGGGATTCCGGTGTACGCCATCGGCAAGATCGGCGACCTGTTTGCCGAGCGGGGGATCGCCACCACGACCCACACGCACAACGACCGGGACGGCTTGGCCCGGACCGCGGAGGCGGCCCGCCGGGTGGACCGCGGCTTCATCTTTGCCAACGTGGTGGACCTCGATACCGTCTACGGCCACCGTAACGACGTGGAAGGCTACGCGCGGCAGCTGGAGCGAATCGACGTGGCGTTGGGGGAGGTGCTGGCGGCCGCGGGGCCGGAGACTCTCTTCATTATCACTGCCGACCACGGCAACGATCCGACCACGCCTTCCACCGACCATTCACGCGAGTACGTCCCCGTGCTGGCGCGCGGCCCCGGGATCCGGGCAGGGACGGACCTGGGCGTGCGCCGAACGTTTGCCGATGTGGGCGCCACTGTTGCCGCGGCCCTGGGGATCGACTGGCGCGGTCCTGGAACCAGCTTCCTGGAAGGAGTTCCTCGATGAACCCCGCCCTGATGAACGCAGCCCCGACGAGCGCAGCGCCGGCGTCCGGCTGGCACCCGCGGGTGACCGAGGCCGCGGCGTTCGTGCGCACCCACACCCCCCTGGTTCCCCGGCTGGCCATCATCCTCGGCTCGGGCCTGGGGGCGCTGGCCGACGCTGTGGCGCGGGACGTGACCCTCCCCTACGCGGACATCCCCCATTTTCCGCAGAGCACCGCGGCGGGGCACGCCGGGAACCTGGTGCTGGGGACGCTGGAAGGGAAGCCCGTGGTGGTCATGCAGGGGCGGGTCCATTTCTACGAAGGGTACCCGCTGGCGCAGGTGATCTTCCCGACGCGGGTCATGCGGGAACTGGGGGCAGGGACGCTGCTGGTGAGCAACGCCGCGGGCGGGCTGAACCGCGAGTTTGCCGCCGGGGACCTGATGCTCATCGCCGACCACATCAACTTCATGGGATCCAATCCGCTGATCGGTCCGAACGAGGAGGCCTTCGGCGCGCGCTTCCCCGACATGGCCCGGCCCTATGACCCGGAGCTGATCCGCCTGGCGGAACGGGCGGCCCTGGAGGAGCGGATCACCCTGCGGCGGGGGGTCTACATCGCTGTCAGCGGGCCGTCCTATGAGACCGCCGCGGAACTGCGCATGCTGACCCGCCTGGGGGCGGATGCCGTGGGCATGTCCACGGTCCCCGAAGTCATCGCCGCGCGCCAGATGGGGATGCGCGTCCTGGGGCTGACGGCGATCACCGACATGGCCACCGGCGAGGTTGTGGAATCGGTGACGCATGAGGCGGTGCTGGCCGTGGCGCGGGAACTGGAACCGCGCTTCGTCCGCCTGGTCCGCCGGATCGTACGGGAGATGCCCCTCTAAGGGCGCGTGCCCAGAGCCTACGACCTGATCCTCCAGAAGCGCGACGGCGGGGAACTGGCCCCCGAGGAGATCGACGCGCTCATCGCCGCCTACATGCGCGACGAGGTGGCCGACTATCAGATGAGCGCGTTCCTGATGGCCATCTTCCTCCGGGGGATGACCGCCCGCGAGACCGCCGCCCTGACCATGGCGCTGGTGCGCTCAGGGGAGACGGCGGATCTCAGTGGCATTCCCGGCGTCAAGGTGGACAAGCACAGCACGGGCGGGGTCGGCGACAAGACCTCCCTGGTGTTGATCCCCCTGGTGGCCGCCGCCGGGGTGCCCGTCGCGAAACTCTCCGGGCGCGGGCTGGGCCACACCGGCGGGACGATCGACAAACTGGAGAGCATCCCCGGCCTGCGCACCGACCTCAGCCGGGAGGCCTTCGTGGCGCAGGTGCGGCGGATCGGCTGCGCCATCGCCGGGCAGACCGCCGACCTGGTGCCCGCCGACCGGCGCCTCTACGCCCTCCGCGATACCACCGCCACGGTGGAGAGCATTCCGCTGATCGCCGCCAGCGTGATGAGCAAGAAGATCGCCGGCGGGGCCCAGGCCATCGTCCTGGACGTCAAGACCGGCGGCGGGGCATTCATGAAGACCCTGGCGGACGCCCGCGCGCTGGCGGAAGCGATGGTGGCGATCGGGCAGGCGGTCGGCCGGCGCACCGTGGCAGTGATCAGCGACATGGAGCAGCCGCTGGGCCGGGCCGTCGGCAACGCGGTGGAGGTGGCGGAGGCCGTCCGGACCCTCCAGGGGGAGGGCCCCGCGGATCTGACAGATCTGTGCCTGGCGCTGGGGACGCACCTGCTGCTCCTGGGCGGCGCGGCCGCCGACTCCGCCGAGGCGCAGGAGCGCCTGCGGACATCGCTGCAGAGCGGCCGGGCGCTGGAGGTATTCCGCCGCATGGTCGAGGCGCAGGGCGGCGATCCCCGCGTGCTCGACGAGCCCTCCCGGCTGCCCCAGGCGCGGGTGAGCCTGGAGGTCCCCGCCGGGACGGGAGGGATCGTCGCGGCGGTCGACGCGCAGGCGATCGGCCTGGCGGCCATGGCGCTGGGAGCGGGGCGCGCCCGGAAGGAGGACACGATCGATCCCGCGGTGGGGATCTGGCTGCGAAGGAAAGTGGGGGAACCCGTCGCGGCCGGTGAGGCGCTGGCGCGCGTGCTTGCCAGCGATCGGCAGAGAGGCGAAGCGGCGCGGCAGCGGGTAGCGGCGGCCTACCAGGTTGCGGCGGAGGCTCCGGCGTCCCGTCCCCTGATTCACGAGGTGATCCGCGCGCCCGGCGTTCCCGGACCGGGGATGCGCTAGCGGTGGGCCGCCGGCTGCGGATCCCCAGCCCCGCCCTGGTGGTCCTCTGCGGCCCGGCCGGCAGCGGCAAGTCCACCTTCGCCCGCCGCCACTTCCCGGAGACGGCCATCGTCTCCTCCGACCGCTGCCGGGCGATGATCTCCGACAGCGAGAGCAACATCCAGGTCTCGCCGGAGGCCTTCGAGTTGTTTCACTTCATCATCGACCTCCGATTGCGTCACGGCCGGCTCACCGTCGCCGACAGCACGGCGCTGCGGCCGCAGGCCCGCCGCGCGCTGCTCCAGCTAGCGCGGCGGCACGGGGTGCCCGCGGTGATCATCATCTTCGACGTCTCCGAGGCGCGGGCGTACGCGCACGACACCCACCGCGCCCGCAAGGTGGGGCGGCCGGTCATCCGGGAGCAGTGGGAGCGGCTGCAGGAGGCGCTGCGGGCTGTGCCGCAGGAGGGATTCGACCAGGTGCACATTCTGGGAGAGGAGGAGACGGGCACGACGAGCGTCGAGCTGATCGGGGGCCCTGCGCCGGACGGGGTGGGGTGAGGGCCCTGCGCCGGTGGGGGACCGAGCCCGCGGGCAGCTCAGGAACCACTTCGCCCGGCGCCGAGCGGCTTGGCGACCCCGCTGGTGAAGAGCACCGCTTCCAGGCGCGAGTTGATGTGCAGCTTGCGGTAGATGCTTCGGAGGTGCGCCTTCACTGTCGACTCACTGATGGCGAGGGCGTCCGCGAGGCGCTTGTTCTTGTACCCCTTGGCCACCAATTCGAGGATTTCCCGCTCCCGCGGCGTGAGGGTTTCGAATAACTGCTCTGCCGCAGGGGGATGACGATCGACAGGAAGCCGGGCGAATTCCGCTAGAAGCTTGACAGCAATCTTCGGATCGATCATCGCTTGGCCCTGGTGGATCAGGTGGATAGCCTTGATCAGATCCTCGGGCGGGCTCTCCTTCAGGAAGTACCCGTGCGCCCCGGACTTCAGGCCGCCGAAGACATTCTCATCGGCCTGGTACATGGTGAGGATGATCACCTGAGTGTTCTGCAGCTCGTGTTTGATGATCCAGGTCGCGGCCACGCCATCCAGGTTTGGCATCATGATATCCATGAGGATCACATCCGGCTGCAGCGCGCGGGCAGCACGCACCGCCTCCTGGCCGTCGGCCGCCTCCCCCACGACCTCGATCCCGGGGTTCATCTCCAGGATGGCACGGATGCCTTTACGGAACATCGCGTGATCGTCCACGATGAGCAGCCGGATCGGTCTTTCTTCCGCCGTCATTCGGCGCCTCCCCGTCCCGATGGGCTAGTCGCGGGAAAAGATCAGTTGGTCACCGGGCACGGTCCCGGTCGCCCGGACGGTACCGGCCGCGAGCTCGATGGCTCCGGGACACACCCTCAGGGTGGCGATGCGGCCCGGCCGCACCGTCTGCAGGATCCGCAGAACCCGCAGGGCGCGGTCCACGAGGAGGATGTCGATGGGGAAGCGCATCCCGAACGTGTGCAGCCCCGCGCAGGGCATCAGGATCAAGGCCTCGCCCGGTTGCAGGGCGGAGCGATCGAGCAGCCCGACCATCCGTCCACGCCAGCCCTGAGCGCGCATGGCCCGATCGGCCAGGACCGTCCCCCGCGTCCGGTTGTCGATGCGCATCTCATGGCCCCGCCCGGCCGAAGGTCCGGAAGATGCCCAGCAGATGAATGGCCGCCGGCCCGGCAATGGCCACGAAGATGGCCGGGAAGATGAAGACGATGATGGGGAGCAGGACCTTCAGCGGCGCTTTCATCGCCCGCTCCTCAATACGTTGCCGCCGCATGGTACGGGCGTACTCGGCCTGCGTGCGCAGGACATCGGCGATACTCACCCCGAGGTGAGTGGCCTGGAGGAGCGTCGTCACGAAAGAGTGGACATCCGGCACGCCGGTGCGCGTCCCGATATCCCGGAGCGCCTCCAGCCGATCCTTGCCCAGGCGCACCTCATCGAGATAGCGTCGGATCTCGTCCCGCAGCGGGCCGCGGCTGCGCTCGGACACCCTCTCCAGCGCCTGATCGAGGCCGAGGCCGGCCTCCACGCACACCGTGAGGAGGTCCAGCATATCGGGGAACCGTTTGATGATGTCGTATTGACGGCGGTGGATGCGCCCGCGCAACCAGACCGTGGGGGCCAGGTGTCCGACCAGACCGCACAGGGCCATCAGCACCAGGGTGGGTACCGGGCGGGCGCGCAGCGCGAGGCCGCTGAGGATCACCGCCGCGGCCAGCCCGGCCGCGGCCAGGAAGCGGATGGCGATAAAGATCAGGGGGTCGATTCGCCACAGACCGGCCATGAGCAACTGTCTCGCCGTGCGCTCGATGGCCTGCGCTGGGGTGAAGCGGGCGAGAGCCGCCGCCAGTCGCTGTAGCGCGGGGAACAGGACGCGGCGGGAGAAGGGTTGCTGGAGCTGGACCGCCCGGGGCAGGGTCTCCGCGATCACCCCCTGCAGGCGGGCATAGGCCAGTTCTCGGCGAGAACCGGCCAGGGACAGCACCACCAGGAACACAGCGGCAAACACCAGGAGCGGGATGAGCGGCGGCATCCTCGGCCCTCCTTCAGGCCTCGATGTTCACGATGCGCCAGACGATCAGGCCCCCGATAATCTGCATCGTCAGGGCGACTGCAATGGCCGTGAGACCCAGGGGCGTCATAAACAGGACGGCTTCGTAGCGTGGGTTCAGCGCGTAGATGAGCAAGGCCATGAATGTGGGAAAGAGACCGGCGACGACGCCGGAGATCTTGCCCTGGACGGTAAGGATGCGGATGTGGTTCTGGAGTTTCACCCGCTCGCGGATGGTTTCCGCGATCTGGTCGAGCAACTCCGCCAGATTCCCGCCCACTTCGCGGTTGATGAGAATCCCCGTGACGGCGATGCCCAGGTCCTCACTCTGGGTGCGGTCCGCGAGGCTCTGCAGCGCCTCCTCCACGGAGAGCCCCATCCCGAGCTCGCGCAGGAGGCGACCGCACTCCGTGGAGATCGGCCGGGGCAGGTCGCTGGCGACTGCCTGAATGCCCTGGGTGAGACCGTACCCGGCGCGGAGCGCGTGGGAAATGGTGGCCAGGGCATCGGGCACCTGCCGGCTCAAGGCCAGCCGGCGGGCCCGGCGCCGGACGTCCAGCCAGAGGGTGGGGAGGAGGTAGCCGATGAAGGTCAGGAGTGCGAGGAGCGGGATTCCCTTTCGCCACAGGATACCCAGGAGGAGTCCGGCCCCGGTGGAGGCCAGGAGGATCAACCGGAATTCCATCGGACGCAGGAGGACGTCGGCCTGCGCCAGCTTGCGCTCCAGCCCGCTCTCAGCGGGACGACGGCCGGGAGACCGAGCCGCTCCCGACGGCGGGGATACACCCCGCCCATACGCCGCCAGCCGTTCCCGGACCGCTTGCCGAGGGCGGGTCAGGAGCGTCGCGACGGCCAGGGCCAGGAAGCTCGTGGCCAGGAAGACCGCAAGGGATACAACGAGCGGCGGCATAGCCTCTCCCCCCGTTACACGTAAAAGATCTCCGGGCGCAGCGTGACGCCCATCACCTCGAACCGCTCAAAGAACCGGGGGCGGATACCAGTGGCCGCATGGTGGCCGGTGACCGTCCCCTGCTTGTCGACGCCCTCCTGCCGATAGGCGAAGATGTCCTGCATCGTGATGGTGTTGCCTTCCATCCCCGTGATCTCAGCCACCCTGGTGATCTTGCGAGTGCCATCGCGGAAACGGCTGATGTGGACGACCAGGTGCAGGGCCGACGCCATCTGCTCCCGGATAGCCCGCGACGGCAGGTCCATGCCGGCCATGAGCACCATGGTCTCCACGCGGGCCAGGCCATCGCGCGGCGCGTTGGCATGAGCCGTGGTCATCGACCCCTCGTGACCGGTGTTCATCGCCTGGAGCATGTCCAGTGCTTCGCCCCCCCGGACCTCGCCCACGATGATTCGGTCGGGGCGCATCCGCAGAGCGTTCCGCACCAGATCACGCTGGGTCACCTGGCCCTTCCCCTCGATATTCGGCGGCCGGGTCTCCAGGCGGACCCAGTGCTCCTGCTTGAGTTGTAGTTCGGCGGCGTCCTCGATGGTGATGATGCGCTCGTCCTCGGGGATGAAGGTCGAGAGGACGTTGAGCGTCGTGGTCTTCCCGGTTCCCGACCCACCGGTGATCAGGATGTTCAGGCGCGCCTGCACGCAGGCCTGGAGAAACTCGGCCAGATCGGGCGTCAGGGTACCGAACCTGATCAGGTCGTCGATGGTGTAGGGATCCCGGGAGAACTTGCGGATCGTCAGACACGGGCCGTTGAGCGCCAGAGGTGGGATGGTGGCGTTCACGCGAGAGCCGTCGGGAAGACGGGCGTCGACGTACGGCTGCGCTTCATCGATGCGCCGGCCCACGGGGGTGACGATCTTCTCGATGATGCGAATGACGTGGCGGTCATCTTTGAACTGGATCATGGTCTTCTCGAGTTTGCCGAAGCGCTCGATGTAGACCTGCTTGGGATGATTGACCATGACCTCGGTGACGAGGGGGTCCCGCACCAGGGGCTCGATCGGGCCCAGCCCCAGCACCTCATCGATGATCTCATTGGTCAGCCGAACACGCTCGTCGTGTGTGAGCGGCTCCGCTTCCTGCGCGAGCAGGCTCCGGACCATCTGGCGGATCTCGTCATGGGCCATCTCGTTTCTCGCTCCCGCCGCCTCGTACTCCTCGACGAGCCGGCGGTGGATCCGGTTCTTCAGTTCCTGGCGGTGATCCAGCCAGAAGGGCAGACTCTCCGTGGCCTGGAGCCGGTGCCGCAGCGACATCTCAAGGCCCTCCGTTCAGGGAGACGGTGCGGCAGATCGCCAGCATGCTGCGGGAGATGGGCGCGCCGGGAGCGGCGCTGATGAAGGGAACGCCGTGATTGATGGAGTCGATGACGCGGCGGTAGTCGCTGGGGAGCGTATGCGTGATGCGCAGGCCGAGGGTCGCCTCGGCGTCAGGGATAGTGATAGTGCGTTTCCCGTTCCAGCGGTTGGCCAGTAGCCGCACCCGATCCAGGGGGTAGCCCAGGCGCTGGAAGAGATCGAGCATCTGCGCGATGTTCTTCAGGCTGACGATGTCCATCGTCGTGACGAGCAGGACACGGTCGGCGAGATCAAGCGCGGCCAGGACGGCGTCATCGAGGGCGGTCCCGGTGTCCACCACGACATACGGGTGGACTTCGGTGAGGAGTCCGAGCACCTGACTGACCAGTTCACCGCTGATACCCTCCGCTTCCTGACCGCGCCGGGGTGCCGCCAGGACCTTGACGCCGGTACGGTGGGTGGCGAGGAAGTCGTCGAGGAGGTCCTGGTCCAGTCGGTCGGCGAAGGGCACGAGGTCGGCGATCGTCCGCGCGGGCTTCAGGTCGAGGACGGTGGCCACGTCTCCGAAGTCCAGGTCCAGATCCACCAGCACCACGCCCGCCCGGGTGAGGGTGTGCAGTCCCGCCGCCAGGTTGGTGGAGACGGTGGTCTTCCCCACACCTCCTTTGTTGCTGGCCGTGACAGTGACCAGACCCTGGCGCCCAACGTCCTGGCGTGGGGTCAGGTCGAGGACCGTGCGGAGCCGTGTTAGGGCATCATGGAGCTCTGCGGACTCCACCGGCTCGACCAGGAATTCCCGCGTTCCCGCCCGCATCGCCCGGCGCAGCATGACCGCGTCCGGGGTTTTGCCAACTATGACGATGCTGGCCAGAGGGGTTTGCCTGTGGATCGTCTCGGCCAGGGCGAGGCCGTCTGTGTCTGGCAGGTGCGCATCCAGGATGACGAGCGACGGCCGGTACCGCCTGATCAGGCCCAGCACCCCCCGGCCTTCCCCGGCTTCGGCCGAGACGTCAACGCCCTGCTGAGCCAGGTGAAACCGCAGGCTGGCGCGCACCTCCGGCTGACGGTGCACGATGATGGCTCGCGGGGTTGGCGCCACCGTCGTCCCTTTCCGTCGCCGGTGGCTACTGCACCAGCCCGACCCGGCAGCCGGTGCCGTAGCACAGCCCCCCACCGGGTCCGGCGACGTCGGTGTCCCAGATGAACCGTCCCTCGATGCGATGCCCCTCTGTGGGGTTGAACGTGTAGGCCGTGATCTCGAAGGTCACCCAGCCGACGACCTCTGCCTGCTGGTTGTACGGCGTCCCGCAGGGAAAGTCGATCAGGGGCATCAGCACCGTGGACCCCGGCGGATAGACTTGTTGCATCTCCACCCAGGCCGGCGTGATCTCCCCGCCGTTGAGGGAGATCCACTGCCCGACCGAGACCGTCATGTACGAGAGCAGGGACGGATCGTGGTTGATCATCGCCCTGATGTCGTTGGTGTTGGCGTTCGGCAGCAGCAACCCCGTCCAGCTGGAGTTGTCCACGTTGCTGGGGATGCGGTAGAGGGTCTGGTTGTCGATGGGGTCGGGGTAACCGTCCCCGTCAACATCGTCGGGCGTGCCGTCATTGTTGCTGTCGAACAGGCAAAGCGGCACGGCCAGGGGCACGACGCCGGCCGGGGGTGCCTGCCCCAGCCCCATCCACGTGGCCACGGCGCCCGCGCAGACGTCGGTCGTGCCCGTCGAGAACCAGGGCACGCCCGTGGCGGCCGGAAACCCCGGTCGAGCCAGCAGCCGCGGGACCCCTTCCAGCATCACCCGCACCCGAACCGCGTTGGAGTTGGAGGTGGTCGGCGGAGCCGTCGTCGGGATGAAGAGGGGGCCGGTAGCACTCTCGGTATCAATGGAACAGCGGATCGGAGTCTGCAGCCGCGCCGCCCCGAACTGCCAGCTACCGACAATGACCACATCCTCGGGGCTGCCCGCGGGCGGCTCGGCTGTCGTCAGGCTGAGGGTGAAGCCCTGGTAGGCCGGGCTGGCAACGTTGAACAGGGCCCAGGCCTGGTTCTGGTCCGCAAAGGCCTGAGCCTGGCAAAGAATACGGTCCTGCAGCAGAGCCAGGCCGGTGCAGGCACTGGGCGTCGCCGGCACGGGGCCGAATTCCCGCGCCGCCGCCAGGGAGGCGGCGTCGGCCAGGTTCTGCAGCTGGCGCTGGAGAAAGAGCAGGTAACCCCAGTCAATCACGAACGCCGTCGTCCCGACGAGGACGACCATGAGGACGAAGACCCAGACCAGCATGGCCCCCCGGCTGTCCCGGTGCAGTGACGGAAACACAACGCCCTCCTTTTTCCCCCCGGCCGGCAGCTTAGTGGGATAGGATGAACGTGTCGTCACCCCGACGCAGCACAACCTGGTTGCTCTTGACGGCCACAACGAGCAGGCCATCGGCAAGGCTCTCCCCCGGCGTGACCACATAGACTCGATCGCTCATTTTGATCACGGCCACCTGCTGGGTACCGTCGCCCCGGGTCAGGATTCCCTGGAGGATCATGGGTGGCGGTTGGTAGGGGGGAGGCAGCGGGACGGCCGCCACCACGGGTGCGACCGGTGCGGCGGGCGCGCGAACCGCCTGCCCCGCCGGGGCCGCGGCGGGAGTCGTGACCTGGGCCGGCGCGACCGGCTGCATCTGCCAGACGGCCGGCTGAGCGGCGGTCTGCGGTGTATACGGCGTCATCACATAGCCGGCCGGCACGGCCGCCGGTCGCAGGGGTGCCCCCGCCGCCGCGCTGAGGGGCAGGCTCGCCTCCATGAACCCCGGCACCAGCAAGTGCGGGGCGGCGCCGGAGGTGGGGACATAGCTGGCATCACCGGCAGGACGCAACGCAAAGCGCACTTTGCCCTCCTCGTCGGCCAGGACGATCTTCTCAGCCTGCTGCGGGGTGACGGCGATGGTGATGGAGCTGACGACCTGAGGCCTTTCTCCCGGCCGGTCCTCCACGCGCTGCGCGGTGGCCAGCACGCGGATGCGCTGGTACAGGATCTTCGTGACGGCGGTGCGGTTGGGAGTCTCCAGCGTCACGATGACATCCACCAGGTCGCCGGGGGCGATGAATCCCCCGACTCCCTTGACCTCGCTGACCGCGATCGTAATGGCACGCAGGCCCGGCGGGATGACATAGGCCATGCCGGAGCGGGCGTCCCGCTCGGCCAGCTTTGAGGTCAGGATCGGTTCCCCGGCGGTAATGTCGCTGCTGGCGACCCGTCCGACGACCTGGGAGAGTTGCGCCGCCGCAAGCGGGTGGACGTACACCCGGGGCATCTGTCGGACCTCGACCTGGTCGGCCCCGATGATGGCCCGTTCGCGGACGTCCACGCGGGCAACGACCACGGGAACCATCTGGAGCTGCTGCTGGGCCTGCCGGAGGCTGACCAGGTAGGAGTTGACGGCGAAGGCCGCCAGCAGACCGAAGAGCAGGGCCAGGATGAGCGGCCATCGGCGCGAGAGCGCCGCGCCGAGAGCGGGGGTCCTAGGCTGTGTTGCCTCAAGCGCTCGTGCCATTGTCCTCGCTCCTTCCGCGGTCAGTGCCCGTACTTGCCTACTCGACCCTCATGGAGGCGGATACCTGCAGCGTGAAACTGGGTCGGCCGAGACAGTCCGTGCCGGGCGCGATGCCGGGAACCGGCACGAAAAACAGACCGTGAGCGTAGATGATCTGCACCGTAACCATCGGATCGCCCTGCGGGGTGACTCCCGGCGTCAGGATGACATCATCCACCCGGAGGATGCACTTTGTGCCCTCCTGGGGCCCGAGGGTGTCGGCCAGACCGTCCCCGTTGGCGTCGTCGCAGGGATCAGGGTTGCTGGAGGCATATCCCGGGGCGGAGCGGACAGCCCAACACTCCGCCTGGTAGGGTAGGACGCCCGGTAGCGTGCCGTAGCGCGCTCCCTCGCGTGCTGCGTTCGTGAAGGCGATGTAGACGTTGAGAGCGCGGCCGAACTCCATTCCACCCAGGAGGAGTACCATCAGGGTGGTCCCGACCAGGACAAACTCCAGCAGGACCGTCCCCCGCTCCCCGATCCACCCGCGCATGCCTGCCTCCTTACCTATGCACCGGGCTGAGCCCGCGGCGGGACCCAGCCCGGCGCACCTCGATCGGGTCCTTGCTACGGCGTCGGGCCGCCCGGCGCGGCTCCACCGCCAATCCAGGCGGCCACGCCCGTAAACCACGTGTTGAGCGCGCCGGAATAGAGCCCGATCCCGACGATGACGGCGACTGCGACGACGGCGGCCAGGACCAGGTACTCCATGAGGTCCTGCCCTCGCTCGTCCAGCCGCGACTTGAGATGCCCCCACGCCACGAGTGCCATCTTCAGCATCCCCGTTCACCTCCTTCCTCAGTGAACTCCGGCCCGTATCCCGACCGCGCTGGTCGCGACGCCCCCCTCCCCGGCGCTGCGCCCGTCCGGTGCCGTTTTCCCACCGTTCGGCTCCTGTCGCCAGGGCGCCGAGGCGTGGGCGGGCGGCCGGTGGCACAAGCATCGGGCCGTGGCGGGAAGGGGGCAATTGACTGAAGGTCAGAATTGTGCCATCGGCCTGGGCGAAGGAGGATCGCCCGCCGGAACTACTCTACGGACAGGACGGGCTCGTCCGGACGGACGATGGCGGTGGGAAATCAGTGCCCCCCGAACCAAACCTAGTGTGCGAATCCGGCGGCCGTCACCAGATGTACGGGGAGCGGAACGAGGCGCACCGCTTACCAGATGAAGGGGATGAGGCGGAAGCGTACCCGCCGGGCATACGCTGCATACCCCTCCAGGATCAGCTCCTCCCGATGGATCCGGAAGATCTGGATCGCCGTGTGCAGGCCCAGCCCGGCCAGGTTCCGCCATGCGGGATTCGCGACGAGGAATCCCATGTAGAACGCGAGTTCAGCGGCATACAGCGGGTGGCGCACCCACCGGTAGGGTCCGCTGGTCCGCAGGCCGCGGTCGGCCGGAGCGATGCCGAAGCTGCGGCCCAGGGCCAGCGTCGCCGCCACCATCCCCGCCAGGGCGAAGACCTGGATGGGCGCGCCGAGCCAGGGGAATCCTCCCGCGGCGGGCCGGACGACCAAGACCGGCAGGAAGGTCCCGACCAGGCCGAGCAGGGATTCCCACGCGGCCCCCGATCGCCGGGGAGGGTGACGCAGGAGAAAGAGCGCCGCCAGGAGGGTGACAAAGAGCAGGAGTCCCAGATCGACCACGCCGCCACCGCGGCGGAGACGGACAACGTACTGGCTGGCATAGCCCAACCAACCTGCAGCCGCGAGCGCGTCGAAGAGCAACTCGCGCCCCTGCTTCCCGAACAGCCGGAGCGGATGCCGCGGGCGGCGGATCCCCCGTGCGTCAGCGACGTCCAGGCGCATCGCCTGAGGGGGTGGAAACGAACGCTGACAGCGCTGCTTCCACCCGGGATCGGATGTGTAGTTTCCGGTAGATGTGGCGCAGGTGCGCCTTGATCGTGGAGGTGCTGACCGAGAGCATCTGGGCGATCTCCCGGTTGCGATACCCGCGGGCGAGCAGGTCTAGGATTTCTCGCTCCCGTGGCGTCAGGCCCACGACGGCGGGACCGGGCGCATTGCCCGTGCTGAGATGGCCAAACTCTTGCAGGACCTTCGCCGCGACCTGGGGGCTGAGGAGGGCCTCGCCCCGGTGGGCGGCGGCGATGGCCTTCACCACGGCCTCGGGCGGGTCGTCCTTCAGCACATACCCGGCGGCGCCATTGCGGATCCCGTCAAACACGTAGGCGTCCTCGGCGTGCATCGACAGGATGATCACTTTCGTCCCTTCCAGCTCCTCGCGAATGACCCGTGTGGCGGCCACTCCATCCATCCGGGGCATGGCCAGGTCCATCAGCACCACATCCGGCCGCAGGGCGCGCGAGCGCTGCACGCCCTCCAGACCGTCCCCAGCCTCGCCGACCACCGTAATGCCCTCCTCCCGGTCCAGCACGGCGCGGAGCCCGCGGCGGAAGATGTCATGGTCGTCGACGACCAGGACGCGGATCACTGCGGACCCTCCGGCTGTCCCGGGCGGGGGGCGGGGGCGGACGGGCTGGCGGCATCCAGGGGAATGCCCACGCTCACGCGCGTCCCCTGACCGGGAGCCGTCGTCACCATGCATTCTCCGCCCAGGAGCTGGGCCCGGTCCCTGATATTCGCCACGCCCAGGCCTCGGCTGGAGGCGCGGGACAGCACCCGCGGGTCGAAACCGACGCCGTCGTCTGCCACGCGAACGCGGAGGCGGCCGCCGCGCACAGCGATGTGCACCCGGACCTTGCGCGCCCGTGCGTGCTTGCGAACGTTGTTGAGCGCCTCCTGGATGATACGGAACAGTGAACTCTCGACCTCCGGGCGCAGGCGCGGCTGGTCCCCGGTCCACTGCAGGCTCGCGGCGACCCCGGTCCGGCGGGCGAACTCAGCCACGTATGCCTGCAGTGCCGGGAGCAGGCCCTCTTCGAGGATCGTCGGCCGGAGGTCCTGACAGATCTCGCGGATTTCCTTGATCGTCGACCGCAGGGAGCGGGTCAGGCGACGCAGTTCCCCCCGGACCCGCGGAGGATCGACGGTCAGCAGCCTCTTGCAGGCCGTCAGTTGCCAGATGAAGTCGGCGAGCGACTGGAGCGCGTTATCGTGCAGTTCCCGGGCGATTCGTCGGCGCTCGTCTTCGCGAGCGTTGATGAGTTCCAGCCGAAAGCGCTCCACCTGCCGCCGTGCCTCCTGCAGCTGGTCGGCGTGGCGGGTGAGCTCGATGAGGGTGGAGGCGACCGCCGCCAGAACGAGACCTCGTTGCAGATCCTCTTCGCTGAACTGCCGGGTCTGCCCGCCTCTGTTCAGGTTGAGGACCCCGAGGATTTGGCCTCGGCCCCGGACGGGCAGGCAGAGAGAGGAGCCGACGTCTTCCCGGCCGGGGGACCGGGGGATTGGCATGGCGTGGGGATCGCCGAGCAATAGAGGCTCGCCGGTTGCGGCGACCCAGCCGGCGACCGACGCCCCCAGCTTCGGCCGGGCGTTGCGGACAATCCGGTCGTCGAGACCGCGCGCCGCAGCGACAGACAGGCGGGCGGCCTCGGTATCGAGGAGCATCACGGAACCGCTGGTCGCGCCGGTAATGGTCAGCGCAGCATCCAAGAGGCGCTGCAGGGGAGAACCCGTCGTGGCCCGTTCCCGCTCCGCGCCGCTCGCCTCGCGGGCTGCGGAACGCTCCCGGACCTCCGAAAAGTCCATCGCCGCCTCCCTCCAGTATCTGGCTCCGGAGCGATTGGCAACGAGGTGGCGGGAATCTAGGTAGCCTAGATGAGTGCGGCAAGTTATTTCGTCAAAGACCCTCCGAGACCTCCAGGGCGGTCTGGAAGAAAGGAGACGAGTCCGAGGTCGCGCGACCCGCATCTATCGATCGAACGATCGGCACAGGCGCAGGTCCTCTTGGACGGGAACGGGGAGGCTGCAAGAATGGAGCGGGAGGTGAGGGGATGGCCATTCAGCGGGTTGGCGTAGTCGGGTGCGGCCTGATGGGGTCAGGGATCGCGGAGGTCTGCGCCCGCGCCGGGTATCAGGTCGTGGTGCGGGAGGTGAATGCAGACCTGCTGCAGCGCGGACTGGCCCGGATCGAAGGATCGCTGCGGCGGGCGGTGGAACGGGGCAAGCTGGATGCGGCGGCCGGCGCCCAGGCCCGGGAAGCCATCCAGGGGACGGTGCAGCTCAACGACCTGGCCGCAAGCGACCTGGTGATCGAGGCCGTCATCGAGCAGATGCCGGAGAAGCAGGCGGTCCTGCGTGACCTGGATGGGCTCTGCCGGCCGGAGGTGATCTTCGCCTCGAACACCTCCTCCCTATCCATCACCGAGATGGCCGCGGCCACGGGACGGCCCGACCGGGTCGTCGGGATGCACTTCTTCAACCCCGTGCCGGTCATGGCCCTGGTCGAGCTCGTGCGGGGACTGCAGACCTCCGACGAGACCCTGGCGACCGCCCGGGCATTCGCGGAGTCGGTGGGGAAGACGGTGGTCGTGACCAAGGACTACCCGGGGTTCATCGTCAACCTGCTCCTGGTGCCCTACCTGCTGGACGCGGTGCGGGCGCTGGAGTTGGGCGTGGCCACCAGAGAGGATATCGACAAGGCCGTCACGCTGGGCCTGAATCACCCCATGGGTCCCCTGACGCTGCTGGACTTCGTGGGTCTGGATACCACCTACTACATCGCGGAGGCGATGTATGCGGAGTTCAAAGATGCGCGCTTCGCCCCGCCGCCCCTGCTGAAGCAGATGGTCCTGGCCGGGCACCACGGCCGGAAATCCGGTCGTGGCTTCTACACCTACGAGACTTAGGCCCCTCCGGCTCCCTTGCGCCGCCGCCGGCCGCCGCGGACGGCGGCAGCGACGTCCTCGGCCAGCACCAGGATCCCCCGCTGCCGGCCGCCGCCGCCCCGGCCGATGAGTGCGTAGGGCACGTTGTGGTTCCGCAGCCAGTTCAGCATGCGGGTGACGTCGCCGTCGTTCTTGGGGTCGAGCCCGGCCTTGCTCATCAACTCGCCGAGCCCCACGATCTGCTGCCAGGTCTCATTCATCCCGCACCTCCACAGTGCCGTGAATCGGTGGTATATGGGTTATACGCGGTCGAAAGCGCCTCCTCTTGCCCCAGCGCCCGGAAAATCCAGATCGGGCGGAAGACCCCGGCAAAGGCTATTTGAAGGCCAGGATGTCCTCGATGGTGCCCCGACGTTCCGGCTGGGGGCGCAGGACCGCCCGGACGCGCTGGCCGATGCGGAGCGTCGCGGGATCGGCCTCCAGCGGGGCCAGCAGCCCGCCGTCTGTGCCGTCAATCTGCACGAAGCCGACGACGCGGGGTGAGGGAAGGGGATGGCCCTCGAGATCCCGGTGGAGGACGGCGTACGTGTGCAACGTCCCCTGGGGTGCCACCTCGTCCCAGTGCCCGGTCAGGTCCTGGAAATCCTTCGGGCAGTAGATCCGGGGCGGGAGGTAGGTCGTGCCGCACTGGGGGCAGCGGGTCACCGCCAGCGCGCCCCGCTCCCGCAGGATCGAGAAGAACCGTTCGCCCGCCACTCCGGCCGTGTACTGAAACGTCACCGGGATGGTGCCGCTCCAGGCCCGCAGCCGTGCGGTATCCGTGATCTTCTCCCGCAGACCCATCCTCCGCTCCTAGATCGGCGTGAAATGCAGAATATCCGTGATGGAACCGGACCGCTCCCCCGCCGGCTTCCAGACGGCGCGGACGCGACCGCCGACCGAGACGCGCCGGCGGACCTCCTCCACCGTCCGGGCGTCCAGGCCGCCGATCACGTGCAGGAAACCGACCCGGGGCGAGGTTCCGTCGATCTCGATCACCGCGGGGATCTGCGGCACGTCCAGGCGCTGCATGTCCCAGGTGATGTAGCAGATCGAGAAGGTATTGACGGTCCCGGTATCCGCGAGCTCCACCCATTCGTCCATCGGTTTGAAGCACCACTCGCAGAATGCCCGGGGTGGTGTGACCGTGCGGTTGCAGCGGTGGCAGCGGACGCCCAGAATCCTGCCGTCGCGAAGTCCCTCCAGAAACCGGCCGATGGCCACGCCGGTATCCCAGCGGTAGCCGAGGTGCGGCTCCCAGCGCTCGATACTCACGCGGCCGCCGGCGAGATCGGCGTCATGCAGCGGCGTGCCGCGCAGCGTGGACGCCGCGCGCGGGGGTGGGGTCGCAACGGCGGAGGGGGGCATCTCGCGCCGCGGAACTGCCGGCGCCTGTACCGCCCGCACTGCCCGCGTCGCCCGCGCCGTTCGGGGCCGGGCCGGGGCCGCTGTCTGCCGGACGCCCCGCCGCGCCGGCGCGACCTGCCGGAGCCGCTTCTGCAGGCGGGAGACCTTCGCCGCCGGCCGGCGCGGACTGCGCCGCTCCCCGGTCACCCCACCACCCCCAGCACCACGACCGTGCCGACCTGCATCAGGTCGCCCCAGGCCTGGGCCACGCCCCGCCGCGGCGTCCGGGCGATCTGACGCGCGCCGGCTTCGCCGCGCAGCTGCCAGAAGAGTTCACAGATCTTCATGAGCCCCGCGGCGGCGATGGGATTGCCGACGCCGAGCAGTCCACCGGAGGGGCAGGAAGGCAGTTCGCCGTCGCGATCGAAGCGGCCGCGGGCCAGGTCGCGGGGGGCCTGGCCGCGCTCGGCCAGGAGCAGTCCCTCCAGGTGATGGAGTTCCTTGTACGCAAACGGATCGTAGGGCTCGGCCACGTCGATCTGCCGGCGCGGCTCGGTGATGCCGGCCATCCCGTAGGCCATCCGCGCTGCGTCCTCCACGTAGCGGGGATAGGCCAGGTCGCGGTTGCCCCAGTAGGAGGTATCCAGGGACCATCCCACGCCTTCCACCCAGACGGGGCGGGATGAGATGCGTTTGGCCACGTCTTCCGCCGCCAGCACGATCGCGGCGGCACCGTCGCTGGTGGGGCTGACCATCAGGCGGTGGACGGGCCAGGCCACAACCTCGCTGGCCAGCACCTGCTCCACCGTGACCTCGCCGGCGATCTGCGCGGCCGGGTGCGCCAGCGCGTTGCGTTTGTTCTTGACCGAAGCCAGCGCGATCTCTTCGTTGGCGATGCCGTAGGTGTGCATGTAGCGGTGCTGTTCCAGCGCGAAAATCCAGAGGAGGTTGGGGCCGAGCGGCCGCTCGATCGTGTGATCGAAGATGGAGATGAAGGCGGCCTGGGGGTGCGGCCGCACCGGGCTCATCTTTTCTTCGGCGACGACCAGCACGACGTCGAAGAACCCGGAGGCGACCAGGGACCAGCCCTGAATGATACTGAACACTCCGGATCCTCCACCGACATAGGCGCGCAGGTACGGCTTCCGCCAGCCGCCCGCGCCGTCGGCCAGGTAGTCGCCCTTCATGTGCACGCCGTCGAAGGCGTCCGGCGCCGTGGCCATGACCACAGCCTGCACATCCCGACGCCGGAGATCCGCGCTCTCCAGCGCCGCGCTGGCCGCGTAGTACGAGAGTTCTTTGCCCGTCTCCAGCGCCCGCCGCATGAAGAGCGAGAGGCCGGCTCCGACGACCGCCACGCGCCGCTTAGGCCGCACCGAGCACCACCGCCCCACCGGACGTCGTCGGAACGCCGCGCCAGGAGACCACCAGGGCGGTGCGGGCCCGGGAGACCTGCAGCGCGCCCGCCTCACCGCGGAGTTGCTGGACTGCCATGGCGGTGCGCACCAGGGCTGAGGCATCATATCCGTAGCCCATGCCGAGGCTGCCGCCGGAGGGGTTGACCGGGTACCTTCCACTGCGTCCGGTGCGCCCCGCGGCGGCCAGCCGGGCACCTTCCCCGATCTCTAGGTGCAGCGCGGCTTCCAGATGCTGCAGCTCCTT
>Ga0209172_10002134_pt1 | contig 36817 bp, 22 predicted proteins | sample LarsenN4metaG_FD_184113 | JGI IMG/M metagenome (GOLD analysis project Ga0209172, IMG submission 184113) | Hot spring sediment bacterial and archeal communities from British Columbia, Canada, to study Microbial Dark Matter (Phase II) - Larsen... ... | reverse complement strand
ACAGCCCTTGAATCAGGGCATCCTTCTCCGCGTGGCTCAGTCCATTTAGAGGGGGCAGTTCTTTCATGCCAAAAGCTTACCATCCTCTCCTTGAGACTGCATCAAGTCAACCTAGTTGAGCAATTACGATAAATGTCATGTCACTGTAGGGGTTTGGCATGCCAAACCTTTGCCACAGAAGGCTCTAGCATCGGGATCTTAGTTGTTTGCGAATCTCTCAAGGCGTTTAAGTGGAACCTTCGCTCTTAATCTAGTCTTTTATGTCTCTCTTTTGTTGCAAGAATTTGAGAATCGTGCGCAAGTGGGTGATCAGAAATGCGCTGCGGCTAGATAATTAAGCAATACTGCTGCTTGTAAAATCCCAGAAACTAATTTTCATGAACTTGCCGATTGATGAAGCCTACTCGGTGGAGCTAGCCCAGCAAATCAAGAGTAAAGCCAAAAATCCGTTTGATAATGCCTATCAGGCTGCTCTCGTGATTCAAGGCGCGACTTACGTGCAGGGGTTTGTGGTGCTGGCTGGTCAAATGCCCCAACTAATTGAGCACGCCTGGTTAGAGGTGGGCGATCGCCTGGTTGACCCGACGTTTCCGCACTTCAATCGGTTGGCTGACCAACTTTTCTATTTTGAGGCGCAACGACTCAGCGTTAAGAAGTTGAAAGCAGCGGTGGAAGAAGCCCAGGAGGACTATCCAGATGATCCGCCGCTGCCTATCTATGGGTCACAACCGTATGAGTACTACGGTGATCTGATGTTGGGTGGAAAAGAGTATCAGGCGGCGTTTGAGGCGGCTGAGGTGAAGCAGCAAGAGTTGGGGCAGGCAAGTCAGTCTGAGTTGAATTGAGTGGGAAGAAGCTCAGGTATGTTTCTGTTGGAAGGGGCAAACATCCGTGTAGCCTCCGGCATGGCTACGCTTTTCTTGTATGCCCTTCAGGCTGCGCTAATGCCCGTACTAGAAAGGGTTATTGAGTTCTTATTTTTTAGGATTCAGGTGGGAGTTGGTTTTGCGATCGCTGGCGTTCTTTGAGTCGCAGCAGGGTCTCGGCGTGAATCTCACGGGTGATGGGGTAGTAGTAGGCCAGCACAAGACCTAGTAATAGCGCCAGGGTTGGTAGGGGGCCGATCGCCAGCCGAATTGCTTCAAGGGCTTCAGGTCCTTGTTCTGGAGGGGGTTGGCAGGGAACTTGTTCTTTAAAGCCAGCCAGGGCTAAACCGTGGCCTAAGATAAACAGACCCAGGGCTAAGCCCATTTTTTGCAGCAGCACCATGAAGGAGTAGAAGATGCCTTCGCGGCGTTGTCCTGTTTGTAACTCGTCTAGCTCGACCACATCGGGCACCATTGACCAGGGAATCAGGTAAGCGGTGGAAACGCCAAAACCAGCCATGACAGCCAGTACATACATCAAGCCGATTTGGTCGGGTTGGAGGAAGTACAACCCTGCTTGGGCGATGATCCATAGACCCATGCCAAGGAAGTAGACAGCTTTTTTGCCCAGTTGTTTGCTCACTTCTGTCCAGACAAACAGCATGACGAGAGCGGTGCCCTGTACGGCGAGCAGCACCGGGATAAATTGGTCTTCGCGGCCCATGACGTTGACCACGAAGTAAGGAATGATGGAGGCGGTCACTTGGACGGCGAGCCAGGAGCAAAAATAAATTCCGATGACGTAGAGAAAGGGGCGGTTGCTGAAAGCGATTTGAATTTGCTGCTTGAGGGGAATTTCTGTCTCAGTGGTGGTTTCTAAGCGGTGCTGTTCACTGGCTAGCACGCGATCGCGAATGCCCCAAACGCACCAGTAAATGGATGCGATCGCCAGCACCCCACAGACAACGGCCAGCACAACGTATTGCTGCACGCCTGCATTACAATTGCCGCCTGCTGATTGAACATTGGTGGGCTTGAGCAGAGCAAAAATTACTTGCGCCAAAATCAGGGAAAGGATGCTACCCCCAATCGAGAACAAAAAGCGAAAGCTATTGAGGCTGGTGCGCTCGTTATAGTCTTGGGTGAGTTCGGGAGTGAGGGCGGTGTAGGGCAGGTTAACGGCGGTGTAGGCTGTGTTGAATAGAATGGAAATTAGGATGTAATAGCCAAACAGCCACCATTGATTAACGGCTGGATTGTCGCTAAATCGCGGCACAATCCACTGCAAGACATAGAACAACGCAAAGGGAACCGCGCCCCACATCATCCAGGGTAGGCGGCGACCCATGCGGCTCTGGGTGCGATCGCTCAGTACGCCGACGAGGGGGTCATTGACAGCATCCCAAATTTTGCCAACCATCAGGATACTGCCCGCGATACGGGGGTTTAGCCCTGCTACGTTGGTAAAGAAGAACAGGAGGAAGAACGCTAGAATGTTCGCTGTAATAGCGGGACCCAAATCGCCAGCTCCATAAGCTAACTTGGTGGTAAAGCTGAGAGGCTTTGGTTTTGGAGTGGTAGAAAAATCAGGCAAATTGTTCATGTTTTGAATCTCAGTTATACCTTTGGGTTGTATTATGCTCTGCAACTTGTGAGATATAAGGGGCGATCGCGTGTCAGATCTCTACGTTTCTTGGGCCGATTATCACGACAAAATTGAGCAGTTGGCCGTTAAGGTTTATAACTCAGGCTGGCAATTTAACCAAATTGTTTGTCTCGCGAAGGGTGGTTTGCGGATTGGCGACATCTTTTCGCGCTTGTTTGATGTGCCCTTAGCGATTCTCTCTACCTCGTCTTATGGGGGGCTAAATAACCAGGTGCGGGGGTCGATTACTTTCTCTCATGACTTGACGAAAACAACTGCCAATTTGGGAAGCCATGTGCTGATTGCTGATGATCTGGTGGACTCTGGCATTACCCTGCAAAAATCGAAGATCTGGCTTGATCGCCGCTATGGTTTCTACATTGAGGAAATGCGTACAGCGGTGCTTTGGTATAAAGATTGCTCGGTGGTGAAGCCAGATTATTACGTTGATTATTTGGCAGATAATCCCTGGATTCATCAACCGTTTGAACACTATGAGAAACTAACGGTTGATCAACTGGCGGCAACTCGGACTCAATCGGTGTAGTTGGGTTTAGTTAGTCAAGAGAAAAGGGGCGATCAGTCGCCCTAACAAGGACTAGCGAAGCTCATGCTTTAGACAGACGCTACATTAGTAGTAGGGAAATCTATCAACTTGGATCAAGGAACAATTAAAAAGCTGACATGGGCATCACGGCGATTTAACTACCGACGGAGAAAATTGTTGAGTTTTGTCACAAGTGGCAAGTGACAGAATTTGCTCTATTTGGTTCTGTTCTACGCGACGATTTTCGTCCTAACAGTGATATTGATGTGATGGTGCAATTTCACCCAGATGCTTATCCCACTTTCCGCACCCTAGACCAAATGGAATCGGAGCTACAGAGCATTTTCAATCGAGAAGTTGACTTGATTACCCGGCAGGGAATTGAAGCGAGCCGCAACTGCCTACGCCGTCATGAAATCCTTTCCTAAGCCCAGGTAATTTATGCAACGGGATCTTCAGTTCCTGCTTGATACGCTGCAATCTGCGGAGTTAATCCTGGCCTACACGGCTCAATGTTCACAGCATGAGTTTGTTGAGAATGTGCAGCTTCAAGATTCAGTCATTCGGCGACTGTTGGTTATTGCTGAAGCTGCAAGGCGAGTTTCAGAGGCAACTTGACAGGCATTGCCCAATATCTCCTGGCAGGAAATCAACGGAATGCGAAATCGGTTAGTGCATGAATATGATGATGTCAACCTTAGCATTGTTTGGAATGTCATTCAATTTGAGGTGCCGCCTTTAGTTGAGGAATTGAAATCGCAGATTTCTTCGGAACTCTGGTAAGACGTCTCATTGTCTATTTCAAGTGGGTGGAGCGAGACACTCTATGCGCATTGTAAATAAAACCAATGGAATGAACTCGTTAAAGTCTTTACCCTAGAGGTAGGGTAAGCCGCTCATTTTTTACGGTTTTTTCAGCCTTCAGTCGGTTTAGTTTGTTCAGTATTTACTGAACAGATGTGTTATCTTCGAGGCATGAACATTTCTGCTAACCAAGCATCAGAATTAAGTGCTCAGCAAGAGTACCCCAGCTTTGAGCAGCGACACTATGTTGAAGATGTCAGTGTCTTATTTGAAATGGTGGGCTTGCCTCGCATGGCAGGGCGGATTTTTGGTTGGTTGCTGATTTCTGAGCCACCCTACCAATCGCATTCTGAGCTGGCAGAGGTGCTGCAAGCGAGCAAAGGCTCAATCAGCACAATGACTCGGCTTTTGATGCAAATTGGTTTGATCGAGCGGTTTAGCTTGCCGGGGCAACGGCGCGATTATTTTCGGATTAAGCCTGATTCCTGGTCGGAGATGATGCGCCAACGAATCGTACAAAATACTGCGTTTCGTGAAATTGCTGAACGCGGTTTGAAGTTGTTGCAAGACACTCCTGCCCATCTTCACCAGCGACTCGAAGAAATGCGTGACATTCATGCTTTTTGTGAGCGCGAACTCCCGGTTTTGCTGGAACGCTGGGAACAAGAACGGCGGCAACCGCAAACAAACTCTCAAGTCTCTCTCTAAGTAATAATTTCGAAGATGGCGATGCAGCTTCCTATTGTTGGTAAAGTTTCTAAGCAATCCGCTCCCTGGCTGATTGGGTTGGCCGCTGCGGGGATGCTCGGCAGCACGATTTTTGGTGTACAAGCCATTCGGAATGCGCCTCAGACAGATAATCTGGCAAATTTGACGGTTACGGCTGAGCCAAAGGACTTAACCGTTCGGATTTCGGCAAACGGCTCGATTGTGCCAGTTCGTACGGTGAATCTCAGCCCTAAATCGGCGGGTCGGCTCGAAGCGCTGTTGGTGGAACAGGGCGATCGCGTGAAGCAAGGGCAGGTGGTAGCGCGGATGGAAAGTGCCGACTTGCAAGCAGAGCGAAATCGGGTTTTGGCAGAACTGGCTCAGGCCGAAGCGAATCTTTCGTTGGTGAAGGAGGGGAGTCGCCCGGAGGTGATTTCGCAAACGCAGGCGAGTGTGCGTCAGGCTGAGGCTGAGGTGCAAGCCGCACAAGAACGGCTGAATTTGGCGACGATTCGAGTGCAGCGGAACCGATCCCTTTACACGGACGGGGCTGTGAGCCGCGATCGCCTGGATGAGGTGCAAAATGAGGAGCAAAGTGCGCGGGCAGGGGTTGAGCAAGCGCAGGCTCGGCTGCGAAATGTGCAAATGCAACTGACGCAACAACGAAATGGGTCGCGGGTGCAAGAGGTGGATCAGGCGGCGGCTCAGGTAGCGGCGGCGAAAGCTCGCTTGCAAGCGGTGGATACGCAAATTCGAGATACGCTGATCCGGGCACCGTTTGGTGGCATTATCACGCAGAAGTATGCGACGGAAGGGGCGTTTGTGACTCCAACGACTTCGGCATCGGCGACAACTTCGGCCACATCAACGTCGATTGTTGCGTTGGCAAGTGATTTAGAGATCTTGGCTGAGGTGCCTGAAGTGGATATTGGGCAAATTCGGCTGGGACAAGAGGTAGAGGTGCGGGCAGACTCTTTTCCGGATCAGGTGTTTAAGGGTAAGGTGCGGTTGATTGCACCAGAGGCGGTGGTTGAGCAGAATGTAACGTCGTTTCAGGTGCGAATTCAGTTGTTGACCGGGTTGGATACGTTGCGTTCGGGGATGAATGCTGACCTGACCTTTTTGGGACGCAGGCTGGAGGCGGCGCTGGTTGTGCCAACGGTGGCGATCGTCACACATAAGGGACAAACTGGGGTTCTGGTGCCGAGGCCAAATCAAAAGCCGCGCTTTCAATCGGTGACGATCGGTTCAAGTATTGGTGATCAGACTCAGATTTTAGAAGGTCTTAAACCTGGCGAACCTGTTTATGTGGAACTTCCGCCTGGGTTGAAGTTAGATGACATTGTGAAAGGCATGGAGCAGAAGTAAGTCACCTGTTTGGTGCTTAAACCAGCAGCAGAAAAAGACTGGAGCAGTTAGCGTTTCTCTGTTCTGCTTGCTTGTGTCGCGATCGCTGATTTTGTTTCCTCATTCTTTCTGGTTCCTATGGATATTTTTGAAAGCAGTCGCATGGCGGTTAAGACGCTAACCGCAAATAAGCTTCGCAGTACGTTGACCATGTTGGGCATCATCATTGGCAATGCTTCGGTGATTGGCATGATTGGTGTGGGTCAAGGCGCACAACGGCTGGCGGCTGAGCAGTTTGAGTCGCTGGGGCCAAATGTGTTGTTTGTCTCACCGGGAAGCCGAGAAACGCGGAACCGTACGTTTGATATTCCTAAAACGCTGGTGTTGGAGGATGCAAAGGCGATCGCGACGCAAGTGCCGTCGATCGCGAGTGTGGCTCCACAACGGCAATCGCAATTGCCAATTGTGTATAAAAACCAGAACACTAGCTCGCTTGTTGTTGGTACGACACCCGCCTTTTTGAGTGTCCGAAGTTTTGATGTTGCAAAGGGACGCTTCATTTCAGATCAGGATATTGAGCGAAATACGCAGGTGGTTGCGTTAGGCTCTGATTTGGCAAACCGCTTTTTTGGCGATCGCGACCCCATTGGTGAGCAGATTCGCATTAAGGGGGTGACGTTTCAAATTGTGGGGGTGATGCGAGAAAAGGGTTCCTTTTTGGGGAGCAACCAGGATGATGCGGCTTACATTCCCATTACGACTCATGCTAACCGCTTGACTGGGCGCACTTCACCTTACGGATTAGATTTGACCTTTATTTCGATCGCCGCGAAGGATGAGGAGAGTATTCCAAAAGCGGAGTTTCAGATCGCGAACTTGTTGCGGTTGCGGCACAAAATCACGGATGCAGATGACTTTACGGTTCAAACCCAAAAGGACATTTTGCAGATTGTTGGCACGATTACGGGCGGTTTAACGGCGATGTTGGCGGCGATCGCGGCGATTTCGTTGCTGGTTGGTGGCATCGGCATTATGAATATCATGCTGGTTTCAGTGACGGAACGTACGTCTGAGATTGGCTTGCGCAAAGCGATTGGTGCTTCTCAACAGGATATTTTGGCGCAGTTTGTGATTGAAGCGATTATTCTGGCATCTGTCGGTGGGATCCTTGGTACGGCTGTGGGTGTCGGTGGGGTGCTGGCGGTTTCGGCGGTAACGCCCCTCAAGGCGAGTGTTTCGCCAGTTGCGATCGGGCTAGCAGTGGGGGTTTCGGGTGGTATCGGCCTCTTCTTTGGGGTGTTTCCGGCGCGTCAGGCTGCTAAACTTGACCCCATCGTGGCACTCCGCAGTGCTTAATTTGGCCGAGAGGGTGACTGTTGGAACTAAGCGATCGTCGCTATCCTCAGTTCCCGCCTGCTTTCTACCTCTTGATCAAATCGGTTTGAATCCTAATTTTTTGTAGGGGTGGGTTTAGCAGACAAAACCCAGCTAAGGTCGAGGTACAAACGCAAAACCTACCCCTACGCAGCGTGAATTGATCATTGATTAGTGGGAAATATTACTTACGAAATTTCTCATCGACTCGAATTAACTGGATCCGTTGATCGCGATAGATTGCTTCGCCACAACTGAGCGGGATATCGTTTTTTGCTGGAGTCAGTAAGTAAGCAACGTGGTACTCGGAAACAAGCGACGCCGGACAGCCTGTTTGAAAGACCTGGTCACGGCGCTGCACTAGCTCATACCAGCGAATGAGGGGAGCAGAGCCAGTGGGGACGAATTTATGCATGATCAAGGTTGGGCGATCGAGCGATCGCTCAAAGGCAATCCACTTTTCTTCTAGGGCAAAGTCAACTAAGAAGATATCTGATGGGTTGGTCTGCGCTACGAGTTGTCGTACGGCGGGTGGGTAATCTGGTGCGAGGGGACGCAGGGCTTTTAACTTTTTGGGTATGAGGGGTAAGGAAGCAAGCCCAACGCAGGCTAATAAGGTAATAAAAATGAGATGTGATTTAGCAACTCGTGATTTAAAGAGTGCAACGAAAAAACAGAGGGCTAAAAAATAGGTAATGCTAGAGGGTCGAAATAAATAAAATCTGCCCCAAAAGCCTGTTTTGTCAAAGAAGCTAATGGCTAATGCAGCGAATAAATAAAGGTTTAAACTAAAGATTAAACGTGCGGATTGTTGTTGGTTACGTTGTTTGCAAAAGAGACTAAAGCAGCCAAAAATAATTGTTAAAACGGTCAAAAAGATAATGCCAACATACCAGGCATCGGTTAGTTGAGGCAGAGCGAAAGGGGCGACGTGGTGGGCGTTGCGGTAGAAGGTATAGATCCAATCGGGAGAGGGATTTGTTTGGGATGCTGAGCTACGAATTTGATCGAAGGCAATCAGGCTAATTAGGGGCAAACAGATCAAAAGATACTGTAGAAATTGTTTAAGAGTTCGTTGGGTGGCTCGATTGCGATAGAGATCGCAGGCCAGTACAACTAATAGCCAAAACCCGCCGACTAGGAAGTGAAAGTAAGTGGCGATCGCTAACCAAAGATAGGTCAATTGGAAGCAATTTTTGAGGAAGCTGGCAAAGCTTAAAAAGATAAAAGGATAGGCTAATGTCTTTGGTTCATAGCCGCGAAATAGCCATTCGCCACCTAAAATGTCTTCGCCTGTGTGAACAAATAAAAGCAGAATAAAACTGGCTTCAACAATTGAGAATTTAAGTGCCCTGAAGAAAGCTGTTAGAGCAACAGCGTAGAGGGTAATGACTAACAATCGACCGAGGTAGTGAGTCCAGTCTAAGCCAACTGAAATGATGCCTAAATTGTTTAAGAAGGTGAACAGAAAACGGTGTAAGGAATCGTCGGTTAATGCACTAACAGCTGCGATCGCGGGCGGGCTGACTTGTCTCCAGGCACTGCCTAACTTGGTTTCTTCGTTGTCGTGCCAGTCTCCAGGTGGCATCAACAGCAATAACAAAACGAAGAAAATACCAAAGAATGTTAGAAACTTCTGATGGGTTCGGATCGTTTTTTGGATCTGTACTAATAGACTTTCAAAAGAGAGAATCAGTACCTTCATGTGGCCTTACCAGTTAGGGCAAACAATGAGCAAGTCTGGATGCTCGCAGGTCGTTAAACTATCCTTCACTTTAGCGGAAGACGCGATCGCGCCTACCAAATCCTTTAAAGCAGGGCTGATGTGCTGAAGTGGCGGTGGCCGCTTATCAACTTTGTTGACGTAGTTGTGCGTTTAGGCTTGTCTTTCTAGCAATGAGTTAAATGAAATCTTCGCGATCGATACTGTGAAAAAGGGGTGGTGAAAGGCAGTGAAGGTAAACAAAGGCTTAAGGTTGGCGTTGTCACTGGCAAATTGTGAGGCAGAATGGCTGATCAAACGCTGAAATTGGCAATCAAGCTTCCTGCATAGGATCACTTAAGATTTTGCTAACTCGTAGATCTGCTCGGCGTTTGGGATATCGCTTGGATCACGAATGAGCTAGTTGATTCCGTACCATTACTGACACTTTAAAGGCAGCATAGTCATTCCTTAAAGTTCCTGTGAGATTGTGATGAGTGGTTATTGGAGACGTTTGTATCTTTGACTTATCTCAATTCTGAATGTGCTTTGCAGCGATCGCTCTGGTTATTGGGATGCTACGCATTCATTGCTAGATAAAGCGGATAGCTGCTTACTTTTGCTGCATTTGCCCAATTAATCTTTGCTGATACTCATCTGGGTAAAACTCTTTACCTCTAGCCTTTTCAAGTAGCTAGTGCAGTATAAAAATTGGTTTGAAAGTTGCGTTAAAAGACTATTTGCTGGTCGATTAACGCTAGTTTTACGTGTTCAAGTGGTTCTTTGGGGATGTCGCTGTTAAATGCGATCGATGATGCTTAGTAGTGATGTTTACTTGTTTATTTGCTTGATTGAAAGGTTATTAACTCATTATTTATGTAAATACCTTTAAATGAAGAGCATTTTAGTTTTCTGTGAACAAAATCGATTGCTTTTGCTCACACTTTCAATACTTACGAATCAATTAATTTTGCTCGGCGTAATGTCACTTTGTGAATGAAGAAGTAGAGCAAACAGTGCTTTGGCGATCGCGTATCTCTCAAATGAATTCAACTCTTAATCTATAGCAGGACAAATTGAACTATGAACGCTCCGATGATTCGTTTTGCCCAATTTAATGCGTCGTTGAATCGCAATGCTGATGGGCAGCTTGTGAATGATCTGTCTAATCCGGTGGTTCAGGATGGGCGTGGTTTTGGTGCGAATGCTAACCAGGAATTGCGGGTGCAGCAGGCCAAAAATGTGGCTGAAATTATTCAGCGGAGTAACCCGGATGTTCTGCTAATTAATGAGTTTGACTATTTCGATGCGGATCCGACTCAGGCTATTAAGCTGTTTCAGCAAAACTTTTTATCGGTTAGCCAAAATGGAGCGACTCCGGTTGAGTATCCTTACTTCTACATTGCGCCCTCAAACACAGGTGTCCCCACCGGATTTGACCTCAATAACAATGGTGCGGCTGTTACAGAGGTGGTAAATGGAATTGGTGCGCCTGGCTATGGGGATGATGCTTTTGGGTTTGGCAGCTTTCCGGGGCAATTTGGCATGGTCTTGCTTTCCAAATACCCGATTGATACGGCAAATGTTCGTACTTTCCAAAAGTTTCTCTGGAAGGATATGCCGGGGAATTTGCTGACAAATGATCCGACAGTGGATGACCCCGCAACAGCGGTGAGTGAGAACTTGAGCGGGTTTTATTCGCCTGAAGAACAGTCGATTTTACGCCTCTCTTCTAAAAGCCACTGGGATGTGCCAATTCAATTGCCGAATGGGGAAGTGGTGCACGCGCTGGTCAGCCACCCAACGCCGCCTGTGTTTGATGGCCCGGAAGACCGCAATGGCAAACGCAACTATGATGAAATTCGCTTCTGGTCGGACTATGTGAGTCCTGGTCAGGGTGGTTATATCTATGATGACAAGGGCGGTACGGGTGGTTTGACACCGGGTTCGAGCTTTGTGATTATGGGCGACCAAAATGCAGACCCTAATGATGGCGACAGCTATCAGGCGGCGATTTTGCAACTGCTACAAAATCCGAATATCAACACAAATACAATTCCTTCCAGTTCTGGTGGTCCGCAACAAACAGCACTTCAGGGTGGGGCTAACCTGAACCATACGAGCAATCCAGCCTTTGATACAGCAGACTTTGCTGATACAACTCCTGGCAACCTCCGTGCAGATTATGTGTTGCCGTCTGCCAATTTAGATATTGCGGGTTCTGGAATTTTTTGGCCGGTTAATACGGATCCAACTTTTGCCCCTGTGGGTGTGTTTAACCCAACGCTACCGGGTGGTTATCCCAGTTCTGATCACCGCTCTGTTTATGTCGATATTCAGGTGGGTGCGACGCAAGCGGGAGTCACAATTCCAGCAGTGGGGAACTTTTTGGGGCAAACGGTTATTCCTACTGGGTTTGTTCCAACCGGAGCAGCAGGTCGCATCAATGGGGTAGAAGTGCCTGTTGGTGGTCTGTCGGGTGTGGCGTACGATGCTACTAAACAAGTCTATTATGCGATTTCAGACGATCGCTCCTCCAATGCGCGATTCTATACGTTCACGGCGGATGTCACAAAACTGGGGACTCAGGGCGTTACTTTTACGAATGTGACGCAGCTTAAGGATGCGAGTGGTAATCCGTTTGCTGAAAATAGTTTGGATCCAGAGGATATTGCGCTGACCTCTAAGGGGACAGTATTTATTTCGTCTGAAGGGGAAGCACGACCTGATCTGGGTGCGACTCGGGTGACTAATCCTTTTATTAAGGAATTTAATTTGGCGACCGGAAAGGAGATGCGCTCGCTGACAATCCCTACAAAGTTTAATCCTGTTGTTGAAGACACAAACGGTAATGGAATTGTTGACGCAGATGATACTCAAACATCGGGGATTCGGAATAATCTGGCACTCGAAAGTTTGACGATTACGCCAAATCAAAAGGTCTTGTTTACGGCGGCTGAAAATGCTCTGTTACAGGATGGTGCGGTTGCAGGCGTGGGTGTTGGTAGCCCGACCCGAATTGTTCAGTACAACCTGGTGAATGGTCAGCCCGAAAAAGAATATCTCTACCAGGTAGACCCGGTTGCGTTTCCGCCAAACCCTGCTGGTGCGTTTAATACGAATGGGTTGGTCGATCTGTTGGCGATCGACGATCGCGGTACGCTGTTGGCGGTTGAGCGTTCTTTTTCGGTGGGGGCTGTCGGTACTCCCGGTAATACTGGCAATACTATCAAGATCTATGAAATCAGCACGCAGGGGGCGACGGATATCAGTGCCTATGAAGGGCTGAATGACCTGACACTGGAGCAACGAGCGGCGATTCAACCGGTGCAAAAGCGGTTGCTGCTCAATTTAGATGACCTGAATTTGCCAACGGGTAGCGACAACATTGAAGGCATTGAGTTTGGGCCAAAATTACCGGATGGGCGGCAGTCGATTGTGCTGGTGAGTGATAACAACTTTAGCCCGACTCAGTTTACGCAAATTTTGGCATTGGATGCTGAGCGCATTCCGACGGCGATTCCTAGCTTAGAAACGCGTCCTGATCTGTTGGATGATGACATTCAGGATGCCGATGCGGATGACCCTGCGATTTACGTTCACCCGACCGATTCGGCTAAGAGTGTTGTGATTACGGCTGTGAAGAATGGTGGTTTGCGGATTTATGACTTGGGTGGCTCGTTGGTGCAAGAGATTAATCCGGGTGATATTCGCTACAACAATGTGGATTTGATTTATGGGTATGAGCTAGGTAAGAAGAAAGTTGATTTGGCGATCGCAACGGATCGTGAAAATGACACGCTGGCGATCTTCCAAATTGACCCTAATGCGAAGAATGGCAACTATCTCAAGGACATCACGGCGAACAACATTGGCACAATCTTTCAGGACTTGCCATTTGAGTCACCTTATGACAGTGATGAGCGCAGCGCTTACGGAATTGCGACTTATAAGAGTCCGGTGAGTGATGACTTTTTTGTGTTTGTGAATCGGCGCGAGACAGGGGATGTGGCGCAACTGGAACTGGTTAACCGGGGTGGAAAGGTCAGTTTTGAGTTGGTGCGAAGCTTTACGGTGCCTTTGCCTGCGGGTGCGCCAGCGGATACAGATCCTCAACTGGAAGGGATGGTGGTGGATCAGGAAACAGGTTTTCTCTACATTGGTCAAGAAAATGTTGGGATCTGGAAGTATCAAGCGGAGCCGACTGGAAGTAACACGGGTAAGCTGGTTGACCTGGTGAAAGACTTGGGTGGTCAAAACCTGACGGATGATGTGGAGGGTTTAACCATTTACTACGGCAAGGATGGCAAAGGCTATCTGCTTGCGTCTAGCCAGGGTGACAATACGTTTGCGGTTTACTCGCGTGAGGGCAATAACGACTTTTTGGGTCGCTTTGCGGTAGGGCCAAATGGCAGCATCGATAGCGTGCAGGAGTCGGATGGGGCAGAGGTGATCAATGTTCCACTCGGTCCCAACTATCCCTTTGGTTTGTTTGTGACACAAGATGGTGATAATGATCCAAAGGTATTGGTGGATGATGAGGGTGAGCTAGAAAATATCAACAGTAACTTTAAGTTTGTGCCCTGGGAAAATATTGCGAATGCTTTCCCAAATCCGTTAAATATTGATACGACGAGTTACAACCCCCGCAATCCACAACCGCAATCTCTGACCGCGATCGCGAGCGGTGATGTGACGCAAAACTCAGCGGTGCTGCTGGCTCAAAGCAATTTTGTGGGTGAGGTTGAGATTCAATATTCGACGGATCCGAATTTTGAAGCCGATGAAAATGAGGTATCGGCAACGGTAACAGTAGCGGGTGTTCCGGTAAAGGTGGCCATTAGCGGTCTGAAGTCGAATACGGAATACTTCTACCGGGTGACGGATGCAGCGGGGGATGTTGAGGTGGGTCGGTTTAGCACAGCCGCTCGAGTTGGAACTTATACGGGTTTGCGGTTTGGTGTGACGGGTGACTGGCAACAAGCACCGCCTTACCCTTCGCTTGCCAATGTGGATACGGCTGGCCTGGAATTTTTTCTTAAGTTGGGTGACACTATCTACGCTGATACTGAAACACCAGCGTTGCCGGGGGTGACACAGGCTCGCACGCTAGATGATTTTCGCACTAAACATGCCGAAGTGATTGCGTCTCGCTTTGGTTTGAACACAGTGAATGATTTCTATCGTACGACACCGCTTCTGGCGACGATTGATGACCATGAGGTGGTTGATAACTTTGCAGGTGGGGCAAAGCCTGGAGAGTCGCCTGATGCGCCGGATATTGGGTCTTCTCCTGACCCGTTGTTTACGGATGCGGTTGATTTTGTGAATGATACACGGGCTTACGAAGATGCTTTACAAGCATTTCAAGAGTTTCATGCTATTCGGAATGAGTTTTATGGTGAAACGGGTGATGCTCGTACAGCTGGGGAGCGCAAGCTTTATCGCGCCAATAGCTACGGAAGTGATGCAGCGGTCTTTGTGTTAGACACGCGCTCTTTCCGTGATGCTCAACTTGACCCAGCGAATCTTGCGAATCCTGCGCCTTTCTTGGTTGAGGCGTTTGACCCGACGCGAACCTTGTTGGGTAAGCAGCAACTGAGTGATTTGAAGCAAGACTTGTTGAAAGCTCAAGCGAATGGTATTACGTGGAAATTTATTGCTGTACCTGAGCCAATTCAGAACTTTGGTGTAATTAATGCGGAAGATCGATTTGAAGGTTATGCCGCAGAACGAGCTGAGTTACTTCAGTTTATTGATGAAAATAACATTGAGAATGTGGTTTTCTTCTCTGGTGATTTTCATGGAACGTTGGTCAATAATTTGACGTATCAAGTTGCTCCCGGACAAGCACAGATCCAGTCTGGCGCGTTTGAAATTGTCACGGGTCCGGCTGCTTTCTTTGATGGGTTGTTTGGTCCAACGGTAGCGCAGCTTTCGCTAGCGGCTGGCTTTATTACACCGGAGCAGTTTGCGTTCTATCAGTCGTTACCCGTTGCCCCTGATGCTGATGATTTGCTGAATGATAAGGATGACTTTATCAAGCAGATTTTGAAAGCGCAGACAGATGCGTTTGGCTATGACCCGTTGGGGTTACAAGGTTCGCCGATCGCTGCAACGCTGGTGCAAGGTGATTATCTCTCAACTCACACGTATGGCTGGACTCAAGTTGATATTGACCAGGTGACTCAAAAGTTGACGGTGACGACCTATGGCATTCCTGCTTACAGTGAGGCAGACTTGCTGGCAAATCCAACCGCGATCACTGGTTTAACTCCAAGTGTTGTCAGTCAGTTTGAAGTCAATGCTCAGCTTTCAGGTATCCGAGGTACTTCTAGAAGTGAGGTGTTGTACGGCACAGAAGCCGATGAAACGTTCTACGGTCTAGGTGGAAATGACACGATCTACGCTGCTGAAGGAAATAACACGGTGTGGACATTGGATGGTCGCGATCGCATCTATACTGGGGCGGGTAATGACTTTATCAGCGCCGGAAATGGTAACAACCGAATCTATGCGGGTGAAGGAATCAATCGCATTCTGGCGGGTGCTGGCAATGACTTAGTCTATGCTGGCGCTGGAAGTGACTTTATCCAGGTGGGAGGTGGCACCAACACGATCTACGCAGGGGAAGGCAACAATACCATCGTTTCGGTTGGTCAGGATGTTATCTATACGGGTAGTGGGGCTGACACCTTTGTACTTGGAAAGGGAGCTGGTGAAGCAACAATTAACGGGTTTGGTGCAAATGACAAGATCAGCTTGTCAGGTGGATTGAAGTACAGCGATCTCACGATCAATCCGTTTAAGGGTGACACTCGCATTAGTGCTGGCTCCGATGTAATTGCGACTCTGAAATGGGTTGCTCCGGCTCAGGTGACTTCTAACTTGTTTGCTTAAGTGGTTTGAAATCGTGACTGCGTGAGGAAAAAAAGAGGTGCGATCGCACCTCTTTTTCTTTAAGGGTCGGATACATTTAACTTTCTTTTATATGTAAGGAATAAATGATTTTTGGAAAACTTGAAATTATGTCTGAAATATAGAAAACATATATCTGAATAGTTTTAATTTATTGCTTCTTAAGGCTATCTAAATCAACTCTTCGATAATTAATAGACTCTTCTTAATCAACAGATGAGAATCTGAAGACGCTATTTATAAACTTCTTATCGAAGATTTCTGAAAGTATGCCAGAAACAACACTTAAGGGATTTGCCTCTCTACCTGCTGATACCTTTGCTGAAGGCCCTCCGGCTGGAAATGGGATTTCTGGAAATGGTCGGACTGGCCCTTTTGCGGGGCAGCCAGTACAGGGTTTTAGCGCTGTACAATTTGCTGATGGTGATAGCTTTTGGTTTATGCCAGATAATGGCTTTGGTGCTAAAGAAAATAGTGCTGATTATTTACTGCGAATTTACAAGGTTAATCCTAGTTTGCAAGGTGCAGAGCCAGCAGGAAATGGTAGCGTTGCGATCGAAAGCTTCATTCAATTGCGTGACCCTGACAACAAGATTCCGTTTGAGATTGTGAATCAAGGCACGAGCGATCGCGCTCTGACGGGGGCTGATTTTGATATTGAATCTTTTGTGTTTGCAGAGGATGGCACCATCTGGATTGGTGATGAGTTTGGCCCCTTCTTATTGCATTTTGATGCAACGGGTAAGCTTTTAGAGGCTCCGGTTGCGACGCCAAATCCGGTTAACTTAAACACATTAGATGGTAAGCCCCCCATTGTGATTGGACACCGGGGTGCCAGTGGAGAATTGCCAGAGCATACTTTAGAATCTTACAAATTGGCGATCGAGCGTGGAGCTGATTTTATTGAGCCTGATTTAGTCTCGACTAAAGATGGTGTGTTGATTGCCCGCCACGAGCCGATTTTGGGCGGCACAACAGATGTGGCAAGTCGGCCTGAGTTTGCAGATCGCCGTCGTAATGGGGTGATCGATGGGGTTTTGTATGAGAATGAGTTTTTTGCTTCTGACTTTACCCTGGCTGAAATTAAGACGCTACGGGCAATCATGCCGCAGGGCTACCGGACTCAAGCTTTTAACGGGGTGTTTCAGATTCCGACCCTGGAAGAAGTAATTGAGTTGGTAAAGCAGGTTGAGAAGGACACAGGTAAAAAGATTGGAATTTATCCTGAAACGAAGCACCCCACTTATCACGATGATTTGGGGCTTTCGCTGGAAGAGCCGCTGTTAGCCACGCTTGAGAAGACAGGGTTTACGGATCCCAGTCGTGTCTTTATTCAATCTTTTGAGGTGAGTAACCTGAAGGAGTTGAACACGAAGACGGATATTCCCCTGGTGCAATTGCTAGATGCCTTTGATGTAGATTACAACACTGGTGATCTGCTTTATCAAGATGTGAATGCTCGTCCTTACGACTTTGCAGTGAATGGTGATACTCGTACCTATGCTGATTTGCAAACACCTGAAGGGTTAGCAGAGATTGCTGAATACGCAGATGGAATTGGCCCCTGGAAACGAATGATCGTTTCTGTCAAGAATGTGGATGCGAATAGTGATGGTGTTGCAGATGATTTGAATGGGGATGGTGTGATCAATGATGCCGATCGCGTCACTCTGCCACCTACATCGCTGGTGCAAGATGCTCATGCTGAAGGCTTGCTGGTACACCCTTATACGTTCCGCAATGAGTCGCGTTTCTTGGCCTCTAACTACAACAACAACCCTGCCAAGGAATTTGAACAGTTTATTAATCTTGGTGTAGACGGTTACTTTACTGACTTTCCCGGAACGGGTGATCTTGTTCGGGATCAAATCATTAGTCCATTCGTGCGATCGCCGCAAAATCCTGATGTGTTGGCCCAGACTGAGTTCAATACGTTGGATGGCAAGCAACCGATTGTAATTGGGCACCGGGGTGCAAGTGGGTTGCGTCCAGAGCATACGTTGGCAGCCTATAAGAAGGCGATCGCGGATGGGGCTGATTTTATCGAACCGGATCTGGTGGTCACAAAGGATGGTGTGCTGCTGGCCCGTCATGAGCCGTTGTTGGCGGTTGTGCAGCTCAACCCTGATGGCACGATCCAACGGGATGCAAGTGGTAATCCGGTGATTAATACGAGCGATACCAGCACTGATGTTTATCTGCGGCCTGAGTTTGCTGATCGGCTAACGGTGAAGAATTTGGATGGTCGTCTGGTGGGCGGTTGGTATGCGGAAGACTTCACGTTAGAGGAAGTGAAGCAACTGAATGCGATCGAGCGAATTCCGGCAATTCGAGGCACCGCGTTTAATAATGATGGGCTGAAGGTACCGACGCTGGCAGAGGTGATTGATCTAGTGCAGCAGGTTGAAGCTGAAACAGGACGCAAGATTGGGATCTATCCTGAGACGAAGCATCCAACCTTTTTCTTAGAGCAAGGCTATAACACGAGCCAATTGCTGATCGATACTCTGGTCGCTCAAAACTTCACTGACCCTATCCGCATTTTCATTCAATCCTTTGAGGTGAGCAACCTGAAGGAATTGAAAGATACTATTATGCCGACTGCGGGGGTCGATATTCCTCTGGTGCAGTTGTTTGGTGGTTCGGGTAGACCGTACGATTTTGTGGTCAATAATGACCCGCGCACCTATACGGATTTATCTACCCCAGCAGGTTTAGCAGAGATTGCTCAGTATGCAGCGGGGATTGGCCCAAACAAGCAGCGGATTGTACCACTCTCGACGGTTGATGCAAATGGTGATGGTCGTCCGGATGATCTGAATGGTGATGGTGTGATTAGTGATGGCGATCGCATTACGGGTACTCCAACAAGTCTGATTGATGATGCTCACACTGCTGGTTTGTTAGTGCATCCCTATACGTTTCGCGATGAGAGCTTCTTTTTGCCTGCTAGCTACAACGGTGATCCGCTGGCTGAGTTGAAGCAGTTTATTGAGTTGGGTGCAGACGGTTACTTTACTGACTTCCCAGGGACGGGTGAAGACGCTCGCAGTAGTTTCATCATTCCGCCTGCGGTGTCTAATCTCAATCGCTCGCAAGGGTTTGAGGGGATGGCGACGAATCCTGGTCGCACAACGCTGTATCCTTTGTTAGAAGGGACGGTTGTGGGTGACCCAGTTGGTGCTTTGCGAATTTATGAGTTTGACCCGCTTGCGAGCAAATTTAATGGCATTGTAGGCTACTATCAGCTTGAGTCACCCACGCATGCGATCGGTGATTTTACCGTGATCAATAACAATGAGTATCTGGTGATTGAGCGTGACAACAATCAGGGATCGGCGGCTGCGTTTAAGCGGATCTACAAAGTTGATTTCACGAAGCAAAATGCGAATGGATTTGTTGAGAAGCAAGAGGTTGCAAACCTGCTTGAGATTCAAGATCCGAATGATCTGAATCAAGATGGCAGTGGCACTTACACAATGCCGTTCCAAACAATTGAGGATGTGTTGGTTGTTGATGCGAATACAATTCTTGTTGCGAATGACAACAACTATCCTTTCTCGGTGGGTCGTCCTCCGGCGATCGATAATAATGAGATTGTTCTACTGGAATTGGAAACGCCGCTCAATTTAGATCCGCGTGTTGGTCTGGCTGGGCTAAATGTCAAATCGTTTGATGGTGCTGGCGGTGCTCAAACCTTTACGGTCAATGCGGGTGAAACGGCTGTAATTGACAATTTTGGTGGCATTGGTGTGACTGGAACTCAAACCGCAGCAGTGTTAGCGGAGCTTGATACGATCAAGTTTTTAGGTGATGGTTTGACTGCAGAGCAGATGCTGCTTAACCAAAACGGCGCTAACCTGGAGATTACGTTTGAAGGATCGACGGATACGAAAGTCGTGCTAACAAGTTTCAATCTGCAAGACCTTGATAACTTCAAACTGCTGCCATACCTCAGCTCAGAACAATTAGGCAACATCTTGTTTGATGGTGATGACACTATCCAAGATAGCTATGATGTATTCAATGCAGATTGGCAATTTGACCGAATTCTGCCAACTTTAGGAACTAGCCGTGTTACTTTCCTGAACCAATTGGATAATAATACCCGTGGGTTTGAGAATTCAAATGATGTCATTAACGGTTTAGAGGGTGATGATTTCCTCTTTGGTCTGAGCGGTGATGACATCCTCCGGGGTGGAATTGGGCTAGACAATCTAAATGGTGGCAGTGGCAATGACTTTCTGGATGGTGGTGCTGATAATGACTTCCTGCATGGAGGACTCGGCGACGACATCCTTCGGGGTGGCAGTGGCAATGACATCTTTACCTTGTCGGTTAACAGCGGCACTGACACAATTCTAGATTTTGAAGATGGTGCTGATTTACTGGCTCTACCTGCAGGTTTAGGCTTTAACAAGCTCTCCATTCTGCAAGGTTCTGGTAGTTTGGTCAATGATACTTTGATTCAGCATCAGAATCAGACACTGGCGATTCTCAGTGGAGTACAAGCGACTAGCATTAACGCCAGCAACTTTATCAACCTGTAGTAGGTTTCCAGGATTGGTGAAATGAGACAGGTGTTGTAATAGCGCGATCGCGTTTCTCTTTCTCAATCAGGCTAGAGGGGGTTCGATTGAATCCCCTATTTTTATTGAATCTGATTGGCTTATTTGAAGATGCCGTTGCCAACCAGAATGGGGCTTTGATTTTGAGCTTCAGGATAAGCGGCTATGCCATACCCATACTCAGCGCCCAGGCTAGCTGGTTTGGCTTTGAGTGCGATCGTAAAGTTTGTTCCAGCGGAAAGGGTCGGGTTCAAACTCACCCAAAGAATGCCTGTTTCGTCGATCCACACTTGCTCGATCGCGATTTCTTGCCCACCTAAACCAGGGGCACCCAGAAAGCCTTTTGTCGCGGTCAGGTCGAACTGGACAGCAGCTAACCCATTACTTTTTGTTTCGTCAGTAAAGGAAAAAGACAATTTCGCAAATCGCTGCGCAGATTGTTTGGGTAATGTAATTGTGAAATAATAAATACCATCCTGTACAGTCAATTGACTGCTAGGTGCATTGGCTGAGGCTTGACGGGCGATCGCTTTGGGTGGTGCAGTAGATAACCTAGCAGGAATAATTTGTGACTTTACCACCAGACTGAATGGTAGTAAGGCAGCAATAGCAACTAAAAAGTATTTGAGATAGCGCATCATTCTATTCCATCCAGGTTCGGTAAGTTGTAGAAGAAAGGGACGCTAAAAATAACGTCCCTCTGACGAGTACGTAGATAGAGCAAAACATTAGAAAAGCCAGTTTTGATTAGGCTTTTGCAGTTGAGTTATGTGAAACTCACCACGTTGCGGTTGAGGTTAATCCGGTTTTCACCTGTGGGGTAACCTGCAATACCATCTCCATCTCCATCAAGGTTTGTGTGAATGTTGATGTAGAAGTTTCCGGCAAGCAGGGCAGCTTGTTCAGCGGGTGTTAGTTCAAACTCTCCTTTGAGAGTGCCGGATTTTGCGTCTGTTGGTGTGTTTTCTAAAAATCGCACTACGGTTGCATCTGCGAAATTGCCTCGGCTGTCACCCGCAGGGCTGAAGTGTACGTGAGTTCCAGAGATAGGATTCCCTTCAACATCTTTGGGAACTCTTAAGAACCCTTCAACGAGTGCTTGTGGGTTTGAGCCATTCAAAATCGTGGCATTGGGGTCGATGGTCTTCTCACCCTGACTAAACAGGGGAAATCCATCAAAGTTCTTGTAGGTTCCATCCAGTTGAAGTACGCCGCCTTTGAGCTGAACCTTCATCTCAGAACTGCCAGGACTGGTGGTTGGAAAAGGAAACTCTGTTCCACCGCCACCTGTAGCTGTGTTGAACTTAAAACCGCCATCACCCACGTACAGGAAGTCGTTACCATCGCCACCAATCAGGCGATCGCGACCGTTTGTTCCAGTCAGTTGTCCATTCCCTCGTTGTGTTTTTAACCCAAGTTCCTTCCCTTGGATGCTGCGATTGGCTTCAGGGGTCAGGCGTGCAAAGTTTTTTTCGGTGATGTCAGACGCTTTTACAAAGGTCAGCGCTGCCAGAATATGACCTGTTTTTTTGTCGATGACTAATGTATTGCTGGTCGCATCCAGGGGCTGGTCTAACCCACCCTTACCAGGGTTTTTACCTTGAGCAATGACGATGTTTTTGGGATTTAGACCACCTCCTAGTAAGAGACGATCATTTGTGGGGTCAAAGTCAAAAATGCGGTTGGTGGTTTCTCGGCCTAAAATAACGGTGTCTCTGCCCGTGCCAGTGGTGATGGTGTTAAATCCACCTCCAGCAGCTCGGATAATGTCGCTGTCTCCTGAACCGATAATAACGTTGTCACCGCCGCGCCCGTTGAGAATGTCACCTTTGCGACCTAAATTGTCTTTGAGTGAGGTGTCGCGGCCTATCTTTTTAGGATCAAGGGTTTTAGCACCATCGACTTGATCGAGTGAAATATGCAATTCGGGTCGGTTGTTTACTGGGGGGGCATGGTCATGCTCATCGGGGGCAAGGGACTGGATTAGGGCTTTTTCGAGCGCGGCTTCTTCAGGGTCAGAACCAATTGAATGGTTATGGGTTGTACCAGCGTGGTTAGTGGAAAGTAGTGGATCGGCAATACTGGTCGCAGTTTGCCCAGATGAATTCTTAGGATCAATTCCTTCCATGAGAGTCTCCTTGGTAAGAAAAATGCAAAGGGTAACTTCTTGCTGAGATTTGAATGCGAATCGAATTCAACGCTTTCAAGAAGTTATTTAAGTGGGTGAAAATCAAACGCTGAAACGATGAGGTTACTCAAACGGATGGATCAGAACGATAAAAACTTGAAACAAATACCTGCGATCGCGCAGACTAATCAGCGGAAATAAGGGAACCATCACTCAATTAATCTGCTGGTATTTAGAACCTTTTGGAGTAACTTCAACGCTAAAATTTGAAGTGTCAATGTTACCTATATAGACTATAACAAAATTTCAAAATATGGCAAGCTTTTATATCTTTTTCTTAAATTAAACTCATTCAATTAGTATTAAAATTATCTTTTTGTTTGGATTGAACCGTCTTGCAGATTATATTTCGTAAAAGTGTAAATACTAACTGCAATAGATCTTATATCTGTATTCTGACATAAGAAAATTGATGCATTTACGAATGCATTCTGGATGTTGGAATAGGTGATGATTAACGAACAGATTGAATGCCGTCGAAGGCTTTTGTGATTTCTTCGGTTACGTAGGTGATTGGGGCACGCTGTCGAACTTTAATGATGGTGCTGATTCGCATTCCTGGTGTGAGGGTAAATCGCTCCGTTTTTCGCTCTAAGAACTGGCGATCGAGATGAACTTCAACAGGGAAAAACGTGGTGCTGTTATTCTGCTCGGTTGTTTGAATTGCTTCACCGCCAACTTTTGAAACGGTGCCTTTAATAGAACCAAATTCAGTAAATGGATAGGCATCTACGCGAATGTCAACGGGCATTCCTGGACGAATATTGGCGATGTCGGCGTTTGCTACCTGGACACGCGCAATTAAGGAGTCGTTGGGCACGATCTGAAGCAGGGTTTGCCCTGGTTGGGCGACAATACCGGGTAACTTTGGTTTTAGCTCAAACACCACTCCGTCCACAGGGGCACGTAAATCCTGGCTCTTAAGGTCAAACTGAACCTGATTCAATTGAGAATTGACCTCGATCAACTGCCTTTGACTCTCTTTAATGGTATTGTCAAACTTGGCGTCTAGCTCTGCGAGTTGCCGTTGTAAGTCCTGCTGATTATCGTTTTGCAGCTTGGCCTCTTCTACCTGAGTTTGAATTTGACCTAACTTAAGGCGTTGCTTTTGGAGATGGTTTTGAGTTAATTGTTTTTCTAACTCGCTGACACTGACTTGGCGCTGCAAAAGATTGATCCGAGGAATTGCGCCTTGTTTGACAAGCGGTTGTAATTTTGCCAGAAGTTCTCGCTCTGTTTGAAGCTGAAAGGTCGTTTGAGCAATTTGGGCATCGGCTTCTGCAATTTGTGATTGAATGTTGGATGATTGCAGGGTAGTCAGCGATCGGCGATCGCCTAACTGTTGTTGATATAGCCGAAAGCGCTGTTGTTGCTCTGCGTCTAGATTGTTTGAGTTTCCAGTTAGTTGGGCGATCAGAAGTAGGCGAGTCTGAACCTGGTTTAGTAGCTCTGGCGAAAGTTTCACGTTGGCATCCAGATTGTTGAGGAATTTGCCCTGACGTGCCGTTCGGAGTATAGCAATTTCTTGAATCAAACGATTTCTCTGCAAGAGAAGTTGGCGTAATCGGTTGAGTAGAGAGGTTCGATCCAGTTGTACCAAAAGCTGCCCCTGTTTAACCTGCTCACCTTCTTGGACTAAAATGGCAGTGACGGTTCCGCCTGTTTTTGACTGGATGGTTTGGGATTGAGATTCGGGTTCTAGTTTACCGCTAGTATTCACAACGACATCAACCCGCGCGACTACTGACCAGCCTACGCCGACGGCAATTCCAATCAAAATGACTTGGGTGATGCGACCTGACCAATTGGCAACAGGGGGTAAGCCAGTGGCTTTCATTTCCAGGTTGTCTTCAATTTTTTTGAGGCTTTTGCGGTAACGCAGTTGTAACCGTTTGAGTGGAGATAGTGGCTCTTGACGATGCATGATTTTTTCCTAAGTAGGGGTGTGAATACAGAAATGTATAACGATAAGGATCAACTACACTACGTTTCTTGTGATTGTTGAGCGTGCAAGCAGTAGTAGAGTTGCCGACGTGAAATTAGTTCTTCATGTGTTCCCTGCTCAGCAATCACACCCGTTTGCATAAACAAAATCCAGTCAGCCCGTGCGATTGTATTAAGCCGATGGGTAATAAAGAAACAGGTTCGGTCATGAAAATGCTGCATCAGATTGGTGCAAACCTGGCGCTCTGTCTCATAATCGAGTGCGCTGGTGGCTTCGTCAAAGATCAGCAAGCGTGGATTGCGAATAATGGTGCGCGCGATCGCAATTCGTTGTCGTTGACCACCTGATAGATTACTGCCTCGTTCGCCTACCTGGGTATTGTAGCCTTCGGGCAGTTGCATGATGAAGTCGTGAGCGGCGGCGATGCGAGCAGCATGGATGACGGCATCATCAGATAGGTCTGAAAATAGCGCAATGTTGTCGCGAATGGTGCCTTGAAATAGGATTGTGTCTTGAGACACGATGCCAATTTGAGATCGCAAGGAGTTGAGGTCAACCCGATGTACATCGTAACCATCAATTGAGATTTTGCCGGATTGTGGCAAGTAGAGGCGCGGCAACAGTTTCATCAAGGTGCTTTTGCCGGAACCGCTTTGGCCGACGATGCCAACAAAGGTGCCGGGTGCAATATCCAGATCGACGTTAGAGAGTTGAAGTTTGCCGGGGTTAAAGGCAAAACTCACGCCTTGATATTGAACTCGCCCCACAATTTCTGGTAACTGCAAGCCAACCTTTGCTTGAGAAAGTTCTGCTTCTGCGGGGGAGTCGGCAATATCAGCCAGGAGATCCATTGACAGGGAGGTTTCTTGAAAGCGTTGCCAAAGTCGGGCTAAGCGCAGTAAAGGGCCTGTGACGTAGCCTGTTAAGATGCGAAAGGCAATTAAACCACCTAGGGTTAACTCGCCCTTTAAAACGGTTTCTGCGCCAATCCACAGCACCAATAAGCTACTTAAGGTGTTGAGAAATTGGCTGTAAGAGTAAAACAGGGCGTTGGTTGTGGAGGTGGTGAATCCGCTACTTAAGTAACGGACATAGCGATCGCGCCAGGTTGCTTCCACTAAGGTTTCAATGTGTTGGGATTTGACTGAAGAAATGCCGCTGAGGACTTCCACTAGATAGGACTGAACTTGTGCCCCCTGGTCGGCTTTAACACGGATCATTTTTTGTTGAATGCCTGACATGACTAGCATTGACAAAATAATCACGGGAATGGTTGCTAACACACACAGGGTTAAGCGGGAGCTGTAGAGGAACATGACACCAATATAGAACAAGGAAAAAATAACATCCATTACGGTTGTAATGGCGGTATCAGTCATGAATTGGCGGATGTTCTCTAGTTCTTGTAAACGGCTGGATAATTCTCCAACAGGACGTTTTTCAAAGAAGTTAAGTGGTAAATGAAGCAGATGGCGAACGATTTCGATACCGAGATGTAAATCGATGCGATTGGTTGTACCAATGAGTAGATAGGTTCGCAGGATGGTTAAGATACCTTCTAGCAGGGCAAAGATGACCATTAAGGAACCAAACATTGTCATTGCGCCAGCATTGGCGCTGATGATAACGTTGTCAATCACCTGCTGCACTAAAAGCGGGTTGGCGACTCCTAAGAGTTGGATCACAATTGAGGCAAGCAATACTTGCACTAAGATGCCTCGCTGTTTGATCACCATTGGTAGAAACCAGTGAAACCCAAACCGCTTTGTGGGAGTGCTGGGGAGTCGCTCGATCACGATCGCCCGACACGAATTCTCGCGATCGCTCCGCTTAGCTGGCTCTGGCATCAGGTGAGCGGCTAATTCTGACGCGTCCAGGCGCAATAGTCCGGTACGTGGAGAACCCAGGACAGCGGTTGTTGAGGTGATATCGTGCAAAACTGCAAAGATGTGGCTGCACTGGATGAGAACGGGGGTTGGCAATCGATTAATGCCGCCGCTGGTAGGCGTGAAGGGGAGGATATAGGCGTTTAACCCAATTGCTTGGGCAATTCGCAAACACAAGTCAACGGGTTCAAATCGATCAATGTTCTGCTTTGCTAGTAGCTTGCGCAGTGAATCGGGGCGATAGGGCACTTGCAGGCGATCGCAGATCATGCCAAAGCAGGCAATGATGTCTTCTAGTAAGTCAGGAGTGGGCGATCGCCAGATGGAGTAGGAAGGGGGCGGTAGCTGGCTCGGAGGGGGGGATGTTTTTGGCTCAGCGGCGGATTTAGTAGGGGAGATGGTGTTGGCGATGGAGGGGTTTTTTAAGATGGATGCGAGACAATTTCGCTCAATTCCTATCAGGCGGATCGGAAACTGCGAAGGACGTAGTTGCTTGAGCTGCGATTGGGCAGAGGTAGTCAGGACGGTTCCAATTGGATAATTGAGATATTCCCCCCCACTCAGGAACCAGATTTGCTCAGAAGGAAGCTGAGCAGTTGCTTGATGAGGCTGAAGGTTGCTCCAGTGTTGGACGGTGACTAACTGCTCTTGCTTGAGGTACTGAGCGACTTGTTTGAGATCAACGAGTGGAATGCGATCGCCCATGGAACTAAGACCCTGCGAAAGGGTATCGAAGATCTCAAGCAGGCTTATCTGTTGGGCTAGGACGGGCGATAGATAGTGAAATGCCAGGTACTCAAACTCATCGGCGGGTAAGGCAAGGGTTGTGACTTCGCAGTCGGTTGCTTGAGGGCTGAGTGCTGCACGGACAGAACCTGTGCTAACTCGCCTTAATAGCGCTTCCCAGCCGATAATTGCGCCTTTTCCAACAATTTCTAAGGTGGGGCTTTGGTGACTCACTGGCCCCAAAATTCGAACTTGCCCTTGCATCACATAATGGACAGCTAAGGGTAGCCCTTTTGCAGGGTTGAGCAGTTCGCCGGGTTGAAAGGAGCAAACCTCTAGCTTGGGCGCGATCGCTCTTTTGACGGACTCTGGGAGAGGCTGAAATAGCCATGATTCAAAAAAAGTTGACACGGCTGGCTGTATGGCTGCATCTTCATGCATCATGTCTCACATGCCTCGCGTATTGTGAAAAGGTTAATGGTTTGCTGCGATGGGGGTTGATTCTGCTTGATTTGTTTGCACGGCAATCATGCCAGGGGTGTTGATCACGGCTTGAGCCTGGGATTTAAGCCACTGATCAAACATCTGTTGGATCAATTGAGTGCGGGTTGCTTCGGTTAATCGGGCAGCATTAAATTGCTCTAAACGCACTAGCCAAAATCGTTCTGCAACCAGAATTGGCCCCAAAACAACACCTGTAGGCTTGCTGTGAAAGAGAGTGGCGATCGCTTCGGGTAAGCTTGAGCATGGCACTGGCCCCACCCAACCGTCACTCTCTTTCTCGCTTCCTAATGAGTGTTGCCGCGCTAATTGAGCGAAGTCTGCCCCATCATCTCGAAGCTGATAATAAAGTTCATGCGCGAATGACGAATCTGCAACTTGAATGCAAGAATACTCGACGTGATCAAAGTCTGACTTGGCTCGCAAGAACTCTGATTTGACTTTGGTCGCAAAATTTAATTGCTTAAATTTTTGTACTCGCAATTCACGCAAAACAACACCTTTAAAGTACTCTGGTGTCACTCCTCTCGCTTCACACCATTCAGCCAGAGCATTATCGATATCGTCAAGTTCCAGGCTGTCTGTTACCCCTAACAATCGTGTTGCAGCTTCTTGTTTCGTCAAGGGGATATCTTTAATCGCCTCATCTAGCAACATCTGCTCAACTAATGAGTCTAGAAGTTGATATTGCACTAAGGCCGCAATAATCTGAGCACCATCGAGTAAACGATGCCCGATCTTTAAACAGCTACTCATAACGATCGTCTCACTTGAATCAGGTTGCGATCGATGCACCCAGCGCTTAGCAACTGCCTACTCCAATGACGTTGCTGCGTTATTGATCGCTTGATGGCAATCTTTGATAAGTGACGGGGAAAGCGATAAATGCTTTTTTGGAGCGAAAAGTTGCTCTCACAGTTTAGTTGAGATTGCTTTCAGGACACTCCAAATAATGACAGTTTGAACAGGGAGAAACGAAAGCTATCGCAACAGTACACACGATTTTCTAACGCTTCAATATGAATGGGATCACGAACTGCAAATAGCCAATACTATCCAAAAAATTCTACAGGCAGAGCACCTAGCCAATGACAGAAAAGATATAACACAACGCTGGCAATGTCGAGATCGCTGAACCAGTTTATGAACTGTTCTAACTTGGCGATCGCAAGTTCGTTTGATCTAAACTATCGCATTTTCACCAGAAGTCAACTTATTTTTGACCTGATTCAGTGAATTATTTGGTTGGTTGTTAATCTCTACAATAGGTGTGCTAGAAGGGAATTTTTGGTCTTTAGGGAATGCAGGAGTTAACTCTTTTTGTTAGCAATGAGAGAAATAAATAAAATCTTATGGTTGTTTACTTCAGTAGACAGAAAAGTTATTGGACACCCCTGATCAATATCTTGTCCTTCACTGTCCTACTGTAGCCAGCTAGGTGCCCTACAGAAAAATTGAGTCAGACAAAAGTTTGGGTGAGGTAGTGTTTTATTTTTCGTACTGTTCTGCATTTGTCTAACATTTGCTGAAATTTGCTCTGATTGACCTTCACAAGCTTTAGTTATGAGTAACCTGATAATGCAATCATTTCCCCCTGCGGAAATGACACCTCCTGTAGGAGTTTTCCAATGCTTACCGCTGCGCCAGCTGGCAAATCTAAAACTGATTCTTAGTGGAGGGGTGATTCTTTGCTCTACCGTTGGAGTTTATCGGTGGCAGCAGGCAGTAGTATCGCAACCTACCAGTGGTGACACTCAAATCTCAACAAAAGTTCCTGATGCAACGGGTTCGCCACTGACGACTCCACAACTTGTTAAAGATACAAACCCGGAGCCAATTGCTGAGCTGCTGTGGAGCGATCGCCCCGCCGCTCTACCTAAACATATGGAGGCTGTTTATGAGGATGCTTTAACCCAGTCTCAAACGTTGGCGAGTCAAAATCAATTGACTGAAGCAATCCGGATTGTGGCTGGCATTCCCAGTAATAGCCGACACTTTGCAATGGCTCAACAATTACAAGATGATTGGTCGCGAGAGTTGCTGCGACAGGCCACGAATGAGTGCCAACAGGCTAATGTGACCAAGGCGGTTGCTTTGCTGAAGGCGATTCCTGTGAGTAGCCCGCTTTATCGTCGCGCTAATCAGCTCCAGCAAAACTGGAATCAGCAGGCCCAAATTCTGAACCAGGCGATTATGGCCAATAAAAAAGGAGATTGGCAGGCGGCGATCGACGCTGTTAAGGCGCTTGAAACCTCGCCAATGTTTCATAGTTTGCGGGTGCAGGAGTTATTGCAGCAAGCTATGATCAAGCTTTATGAGCCAGATGCTCAACTTCTGCAAATTGCGACAGCTGATTTACCAGCGGTGGAGCCGTCGATGGATACTCTAGAGCCTGCTCCAACTTCTATCGCTATGCCTGAGAGCAACTTTGAGTAAAGGTTTGGCTCACTCAAGCGATGCTGAACTGTGCTGCAAGGAGTGTATTATGAACTCAAACACAGTGGTGTGACAGTTTCAACAATGCTAAAACTGCTGATGTACCTGTGTTGTAGCTGCTTCAAGTAGCCTTAGACTACGGAATTTTGTGTTTTAGTCGAGTTCTGTCACAAATTGTTATCATCTTTCTGATGGTTCAGGATAATCTACATCAGTGTCTGTCTAATTTGGGTGTAACTGTAATTTCTGCCACATAATTCAATTATTCAGCTTATCCACTTGTTAGACTTTGATGCTCAATGATTGGTTCACTGATTTTGAAAAGTGATTTGAGTCTCAACAAGGTCAGTGTTCCATTCGGTTTCATCTACCATCTAATTAACTGCATTAGCCACCTAGCCGAAGATTTCAATTTCTACACGTTGCGATCGCCCATTGTGCGAGTGCTGTTTGGGGCTGTGCCTCTACCAATCCTTACCCCTTAGCCTCGTTGCGATCGCAGAGTTATCAAATATTTCCCTGAGTTGGTTGCATAACCTCGCTTGATCAAACCATTTTCTGTCTACGCCTTTTTGAGGGGGTGAGTGGATGGTTTTAGGTATCGGTTTGCCATATTACAGTCCTCAAACTGGGTGGCTCGCAAGGGGTGATGTTTGTACAGCCTAGACTGGATACTGCTTCTAAAGAGATTGACGTTGACATGATTGGGCAACTATTAGCTGCACGCTACCTCATCTTAGAGCGACTGGGTGCGGGTGGCTTTAGCGAGACTTATCTGGCTCGTGACAAGTTTTTACCTGACTACCCGTTGTGTGTTGTCAAATGCCTTAAACTGCATGACAACAATCCAATTCCTTTGGAAACAGCACAAAGTCTGTTTGAAATGGAGGCATACCTGCTGGAACGTTTGGGGCGACAGTACACCCAGATTCCAACATTGCTGGCTTACTGCCATGAACCGGATCTTGTCTACTTAGTTCAGGAATATATTGATGGAGAAAATCTAAGTGCCAGGTTAGCGAGAAGACAAAGGTTATCGGTTGAAGAAGCGATCGCACTGCTGCTAGAGTTGCTGTCCATGCTTGACTTGATTCACGCTCATGGGGTAATTCACCGTGATCTGACGCCGAGTAATGTGATTTGCCGTTATCAGGATGGTAAGGCGGTTTTGATTGATTTTGGTGCGGCTTGCATTCTGCAAGAGACTGACTCTGTTCATTCATCTGAAGCTGACCATTTAGGGTTGGCGATCGGTACTCCGGGCTATATGCCAGAGGAGCAACACGCAAATACACCCCGCTTAAATAGTGATATTTATGCGCTGGGCATTCTAATCATTCACCTATTAACGGGAGTTGATCCCAAACAATATCAAAGAGATCCGATTTCTGGAGAACTGGATTGGCAACGATATCTATCGGATACCAGGCTAAATTCAGGGCTGGTTGAGGTTTTGAATCGTATGGTGCGGGGAGATTTTCGCGATCGCTACCAGCAAGCAACTGACGTTTTAGCGGATATGCAAACGTTAGGGCTTGTTAAGCGCTTTCACCAGCAGGCGCAACGATCTCTCTGGCAGAAAAAAGCAGCGCAGGTTGCTCTGCTCACTTTAGTTGCGAGCTTAATTGGGTGGCTGGGAAAGCCCTATTTCTTGGCTTTTGCAATGCGAGTAGAGCAAACTGCATTTCACTTGCGACAACAGGTTCAGGGTTCTTCGGTGAATCTGACGTTGCTAAAGGAAGTGCCTCGTCAGTCGCAGGTGCAGCGTATGTTAATTGCACCTAATGGTCAGTTATTGGTCACAGCGGAGGCTAATCATGCGCTTTACCTGTGGTCGTTGCCCGATGGCAAATTGCTGCATTCGTTAATGGGACATACGACTGAAATTACAACGTTAGTTATTAGCGCAGACAATCAGTTGTTGATTAGTGGTAGTGAGGATGGAAGCATTCACTTATGGAATATCAAGACTGGAAAGTTGATGCGAAAGTTGAAGGGGCATCAGCAAGCGGTTGCTGCGATCGCAATTAGCCCTGATGCTCGCACGTTTATCAGTGGCTCGCAAAATGGAGAGTTGTTTCAATGGAACATCTATCACGACAGGCCAGTAAAGAAGCTGAGTCTGCCGAATACAGAAGTGATTGCTGTGACGTATGGGGATTTGTCTTACCACTTGGTCAGTGCTAGCAGCGATCGCCAACTGCATGTTTGGGACTTGAGAACAGGTGAGCAAGAACAAACGTTTACGGGACATACTGATGAAATAATTGGTTTGCAAATGGTCAAAGACCAACGCTTACTTAGCTTTGGCAAAGATCATAATTTTGCATGGGATCTGAAGCAAAAAAAGCTGATTCATGTTTTTCCTAAAGGGGCTGCAAACCCGGTGACGGCTTCTGCTTGTGGTCAACATATCATCACGGTTCACGATGACGGTAGCCTGCGCGTTTGGAGTTATAAATCCCAAAAACTGGTGATGCGAGAAAGCAAACAACTTGGGAAAAACCTGAATGTGGCTCTGAGTCCAGACCATCGTTACCTGGCTAGCTGGGGCGACGATCAACGCTTGCGAGTCTGGCAACTCAATATGGCTGGTTTTTGATGCTTGTGAGTTGTTAAGGATTTGCAGGTGAATGTCATCTCATTGTTAGGGGTTTGGCATGCCGATCCCCTACTACAGAAGGCTCTATCACTGGGATCTTATTTGTTTGCGAATTACTTAGGACGAATGGCTAAGAGTCGGAGTGGCATATTTCTTGTTCACTAAATTTTAGTCTTTTTAGGAGGTAAATTAGATGCTGAACAGAGTTTCAGAAAAGACGATGCACCGCATTCGCTGGATATTGGTGCTTGGCTGGTTGGTCTTGATCGCTTCTCTTTTCTATGACCCGATTACACCACTATGGACGCAACCTGACAATTTAGCGAGTCCGTTTCGAGTCGATCTCAATAAATGCATTAAAGTTCGAGAGACATGCCTGTCTCAAACCCCGTTTTCAATGAGTGCTTTGATCTGGTGGGCGATGATTGTCCCGGCGGGCATCTTTATCTTGATGACGTTCGGACATGAATTTTGGCGACGCATTTGCCCGCTATCGTTTCTGTCGCAAGTTCCCCGTGCGCTTGGTATCCAACGGCGACGACGGGTGACGGATGCTGTGACGGGTGAGACGCGCTATGAGTTGGTGGCGATCGCTGAAGACTCTTGGCTGGGGCGTTATCATCTTTATCTCCAGTTTGGGTTCTTTGTGTTGGGGCTGGGGATTCGGATTTTGTACATTAATTCCGATCGCCTCTTTTTGGGTGGTTTCTTGATTGCGACAATTTTCTGTGCCATTTTGGTTGGCTACCTCTACGCTGGAAAGAGCTGGTGCCACTACTTCTGCCCGATGTCGCCAGTGCAACTGGTCTATACAGGGCCGCGATCGCTGTTGGGTAGTAAAAATTATCAGGAGCAATCACCGACTCCACAATCGATGTGTCGCATGGTCGATTCGAACACAGGGGAGGAGCGGAGTGCCTGTGTCGGTTGTCGAGCGGTCTGCGTTGATATTGATGCGGAAAAAAACTACTGGGCCGAACTGAATAAGCCGGGTCGTCGGTTGGTGCAGTATGGCTATTTGGGCATGGTAATTGCCTTTTATCTCTATTACTTTCTGTACTCTGGCAATTGGGATTATTACTTTACGGGAACCTGGACGCATGAGGCTGATCAGGTTGCTAATGTGCTGGATACAGGGTTCTACATTTATGGTCGGGCAATTCCAATTCCTAAAGCGATCGCGGTGTATATCACGTTTGGAGTTTTGGTTGCAATCACTTTCAGTTTGGGATTGATTGCTGAAAAATTGTGTCGTAAATATGTACGTTGGCAGGGTCGTCCGGTTTCGGCTGAACAGGCTCAGCATCTTGTCTTCACTGTGTTTACTCTGACATCTTTTTGGACTTTCTTCTCCTATGGGGCGCGTCCTTCGCTGAACCGTTTGCCGCTTTACCCTCTGTTGGGTTTTAATGCCGCGATTGTGCTGGTGGGTTCGGTGTGGTTTTACCGGACGTTGCGTCGCACACGGGCAGATTATGAGCGTGAAAATGTGGCAATCAGTCTGCGGAAACAACTTCAGACGTTGCCAATTGATCCAGAGTTATTGGAAGGACGCAATCTGAATGAACTATCTCCAAATGAAATCTATATTCTGACGAAAGTGCTTAGAGGGGTTTCTCAGAAAATTCGGATTCAGGCTTATACCGGAATCTTGCTGGATTTGTTGCAACAACAGGCGATCGATGTGCCGGGTAGTTTTGAGTTTTGCCGACGATTGCGCCAAGATTTACAACTTCAGGATCAGGATCATTTCACCACCCTGGAGGCGATCGCGGCGAGTCATCCTGAGTTGCTGTTGCCTACTCGCAATCGACCAGTACCTGGGCATATTCATGATGCGGTGACTCAGGCTGTGACGCTGGTTCGGTCTTCTAGAAAATCGGTGTCTCGCTAAAAATTAAACTCTTTCACACCTTCAATGGAGCTGGCTATGTTGATTCTCAAGTCGGTTAATTTTGAGCAACAACAAATTCAAAATCATCAGTTAAAGCAATCCTATCCTGGACAAGCGGAATGGATGATTGGGCGTAGTGCAACGTGTGATTTAGTGCTACCTAATCCCGAAGTGAGCCGCACGCATGGCCAAATTGTGTATACCAATGGCAGTTACCATTTTGTGGATGTGGGTAGCACTTCGGGTTCTTTGCTGAATGGCAAGCGAATTACCATGAATGATCGCTGTCCTCTGCATCCAGGGGATTTGCTGCAACTGGGTGAAACGTTTTTGTATGTGGAAGGGCTGATTGCCCCTCCTTGTGCGCCTGCGGAGGAGATAAATCAACATCAAACCTGGTCACGCCCTGAGAAGATTTGGGCTGGAGAGGATGTTTACTGCCGCTGCTGCCGCATCATTGATGAGACGTGGGATGTTAAGACGTTTTACTTTGTGGCGGAGCCAACGCTCGTATTTAGTTATCTTCCAGGTCAATTTGTCAATTTAGAACTTGAAATTGATGGCCAAACCGTCACGCGATCGTACTCTATTTCGTCTTCGCCCACGCGTCCCTATCATCTAAGTCTGACGGTAAAGCGGGTACATGGCTCTAATGACCAACCGGAATGCCCGCCAGGTCTGGTGTCTAATTGGTTGCATGACCATCTTCAGGTGGGCGATCGCGTTAAATTGGTGGGCGGCCCAATGGGAAACTTCACCTGTTTGCCAGAGCTGCCTAAAAAGCTGCTGCTCATCTCAGCTGGGAGCGGAATAACGCCGATGATGTCGATGACGCGGTGGATACAGGATTCGCTGATGGACTGTGATGTTGTCTTTTTACATAGTGCGCGAACGTCAAATGATGTGATCTTTCAGCGAGAGTTGGAGGCGATCGCGAGCCAAATGCCTAATTTTCATCTGGCGATTACGACGACTCAGCAGGCTTTAGGACGTCCCTGGATGGGTCTTACAGGGCGAATCTCGGCGGCAATGCTTAACCTGATTACGCCTGATTTGCTGGAGCGAGCGGTTTTTGTCTGTGGGCCTGAACCGTTTATGCGATCGGTGCGGGCGTCTCTGGAAAGCTTGAAGTTTCCGATGCAAAATTATAAAGAGGAGAGTTTTGGGCGCACTTTTGCGAAACCGTTTCCTGTGAAGACGACGGCAGGGGTAACGCCACTCACCAAGACGTTGAGCCGGGATGTTGAGCCAACCACTCAGGTAATGAATGGTCATGCGCTGGAGATTGCAACGGATGCTTCTGCAAAATCAACGGTGGTGCCGACGCGATCGCTCATCCACTTTGCCAAGTCGGGGCAACAGGTTCCGGTAGATCCCGGCTGCTCTATCCTAGAAGCGGCTGAGCAAGCAGGTATTCAAATTCGCTACGCGTGTCGGGCTGGTGTTTGCGGCGCTTGTAAAATTCAACTTCGGCAAGGACAGGTTCACTACGATTCCCCACCGGCTGCATTGAGTGCGGCCGATCAAGAAGCTGGCTATGTTTTGGCCTGTGTCGCTTGTCCTAACGAGAATGTTGAGATTGAGGCGTAGCGTAAGCTGACTCAACATTGAGTTACTACGTGTTCCCTGTTACTTGCTTCCTTTACCAACCAAACCGCTCTGTTAGCTGAGTCAGCAATTGATGGGGGTCTAGCGGTTTTGGTAAGGCTCCGGCAATCCCCATTGAACTTACGATATGAGGCTGGGTTAGACCAATTTTGCCTGTCAGTAAAACTACCGGAATCGACTGCCCATCAGGAAGCTGTCTGAGAATGTGGAGAAACTCTAAGCCATCCATTCCGGGCATAATAAAGTCAACAATAATGGCATCGGGCTTTTCTGCAGCGACTTTTTGGAGTCCTTCTAACCCTGTATCTGCGGTGATAACCTGCCAACCTGCTAGCTTTTTAAGAGCGGTTTGAACCATTTCTTGAATGCAGGGATCATCATCAATAACCAAAACCCGCTTAGGAGCTTTGAGTTGGGTGCTTTTTTCATAGAGAATTCTCCGAGAAACCCACCTCTTTAGGGGTGGGAGGGATAGGAGCGGCAGTCTTTGACTGCCAATACAAACGAACCAAACTCACACAGAAAATGTTAAAATGTGAGACATGGAAAAGG
>Ga0209172_10002133_pt1 | contig 36825 bp, 39 predicted proteins | sample LarsenN4metaG_FD_184113 | JGI IMG/M metagenome (GOLD analysis project Ga0209172, IMG submission 184113) | Hot spring sediment bacterial and archeal communities from British Columbia, Canada, to study Microbial Dark Matter (Phase II) - Larsen... ... | reverse complement strand
CGGCGTATTCAACCCCGCGCGTGCCGCCCGGGTCCTCGAGGAAGCCCGCCACAGCACTAAGTAACCCCGGCCCCGCCCCTGCGGCGTCCGGAGCCCCCTACGCGAAAACGTCCAGGATGGGGCGGCCCTTTCCATCCCGCGTCACATAGAACGGCCGCTTCTCGACCTCGTAACCATGGTCCGGCGGAATTCCCATCGCGTGGTAAATGGTCGCATGCAGATCCTCGATCCGGACTGGCTTGTCGACCACCTTGCACGGCCGCTCGTCCGCCGTCGTGCCGTACAAATAGCCCTTCTTCACTCCCCCGCCGATCAGCAGCACTGACCCCGCCTCCGTGAAGTGCCGATGCATCCCATAGTGCTTCATCTCGGTGATGCGGTCCGGAATCTTCACCTGGTCCTTCACCGGCTTGTCAGGCTTGCCCTCCTGCATCATGTCGCGGCCAAACTCGCTGGCGACCACAATGAGGGTCCGGTTCAGCAGCCCGCGCTCCTCGAGATCCAGCACCAGTTGCGCCACCGGCGCGTCGATGGTCCGCTTGACCTCCGCCGCCCGCGTGTGGCCGTTCTCGTGCGTATCCCAGTAGCGGAACGGAATGTACTCCGTGGTGACCTCGATGAACCGCGCCCCGGCCTCGGTCAGCCGCCGCGCCAGCAGGCAGCCCTTGCCGAAACGGGTGTTCCCGTACCGTTCCCGGATCTCCCGCTTTTCGAGTGAGAGGTCGAACGCCTTCGCCGCGGGACCGTTGAGCAACCGGTGCGCGCTCTCAACCGCCTTCTTCAACGAATCCGCCTGCGCGCTGGTCTCCGCCGGGCTCGCCTCGATCAGGGAACGGTAGCGCCGGAATCGCGCTTCGAACCGTTCGTGCGATACATTCTTCGGCGGGCGGACGGCCAGGGCGGCGTCATCCGGGTTCGTCACGAAAAACGGGCCGTACTCGCTTCCCAGAAAGCCCGCCGTGTGGAACGCCTTGAGCGAGTCGCTCTCGGCGCCGATCTCGAGGCTCTGGCCGATATCAACGAAAGCCGGAACGTCCGGGTGGCGGGGTCCGAGCGTCTTCGAGATCCACGCGCCCATGTGCGGCGCGGCCACCGATTGCGGGGGCGCGTATCCGGTGTGCCAGTGATACTGGTGGCGGCTGTGCAGGATGTGGCCGAGGTCCCCGGCCTGGTAGGTGCGGATCAGGGTGGCGCGGTCCATAATGCCCGCGATCCGCTCCAGGCCCTGCGAGATCTTGATGTTGTCAACCTTCGTGTCGATCGCCGGAAACGTGCTCAACACGCGGTTGGGATCCATGCCGGATTCGAAAGGCGTGTAGCGCTTGGGGTCGAACGTCTCGGTCTGCGCCATGCCGCCCGCCATCCACAGAAGGATCAGCGTATCGGCCTTGGGTTCGGGTCTCGCGGCGGCTGAAGCCGCCGCCGCGGCGCCCGATGCGAGAAACTGGCGGCGTGTTGTTTGCATGGACGGTCACCTGATGAACTGGAACTCGGGCGACAGGAAGATCGCCCACAGGGTGTCTTCCAGGTCGTCCGGCGAAAGCCTGGCCGGCAGGAGCTTGCGTTCGGCCTCGCTCGGTTCCCGGCCGAAGGCGTGTTTGTAGACCCGCGCCAAAAGGTGCTTGGGCGCGACGCTCGCTCTCGGAACCGGAGGTTCGCCCTCGGCCGGAACCAGTTCCTCCGGATCCGGCTCGGCGCGATAAACGAAGAAGCGGATGCGCGGGTTGATGTCGCTGGCAAGCGACGACTCGTCGACTCCCACGCGGGCGCGGAAACGGCGGGCGCTCCTTGGGACGTCCAGCACCAGCGTGGACGGGATGGCGGCGGCGAGGCCCGCGGCCGGTTCCTTCGCCCCCTTGAACGTGTAGCTCTGGGTGGGGCCCTTCACCGGCCGGCCGTCGAAAGACGCACCCACCCAGCCCGCCTTCGTGCGGAGCGGATCGTAAGAGTCGACATCCTCGACCTTCAGCCAAAGCTTGCCGGCGCCGGCCACGTCCACATCAATGTCCGACGTCTGCGAGTTGATCATCCCGCTGTCGAACAAAGGCCGTGGCGGCGGCGCCAGCTTTCCGAGCATGCGCCGCGCTCCCCGGTTCAGGATGCGCGCCAAGGTCCCGCCGTTGACCAGCTCGAGTGCCTGCAATGTCGTTGGCTGCGTCTGCCGCTCGGTGATCACCTGGTCGCGAATCGCCCGGCCGAGCGCGCGGCCGAGCGGCGACGCCTTGATCTGCCAGTCGCGCGCGTAGCGGACCGGCCCGGGCCCCCGCTGCGGAAGCGGGCGCCATTCGCCGGTGATCGCCGAGACATTGTCGAGAAACTGCTCGGCGGTGAGGCGGCGCGGGTGCGGTCCGCGAAACACGTACGGTATCGACGGCTGCTCCGGATTCGCCGCAAAGGCGTAGGTGTCCGACGTCATGATCCGGCGCAGGAGGTGGTGAATGTCATAGCCGCTTGAAACGAAGTCGGCGGCAAGCCAGTCCAGCAGTTCACGGGACCACGGCGCGGCGTCCATGTCGTCGACCGGCTCCACGATGCCCCGCCCGAACAACACCTTCCAGACCCGATTGACCAGCGTGCGCGGCGTGCGTCCGTTTTCCTTCATCGTGAACAGAGCGGCCACAGCGGCGCGCTTCACTTCAAGCGGCGCGTCGTCGGCCATTCCCGCGGCCGCCCCGCCCAGTTCGGGATACAGAAACCGCGTCGCGGCCTTAACGCCCGTCGCCGCGTCGCAGCGGTAAATCTCGAGCGCCGCCGCCGAAAAGTAGCTCGCCAGGCCGTAGGCGTCGGCCAGTTTCCAGCGGCTGATGAAGCTGTCATGGCAGGAGTTGCACTTGAGATTCACCCCGAGGAACACCTGCGCGCTGTTCTGCGCGGCCTGGAGGACCGGCGCCTGCGACGCGCTCACGTCGCCGCGCCAGTTGACACCGATCAGAAACCCGTCCGGATCGGACTTCGCTGTCGGGTTGAGCAGCGCCTGGAGAAACTTGTCGTAAGGGAGGTTCCCGGCGAGCGCCTGGCGCAGCCAGGGCGTGATCGATTTCCGCTCGCCGTGATAGACCACGCCTTCGTCATTCCGCAGATGGTCGTTCCAGAAGCTGATCCAGTGGTGGGCGTACGCTTCGCCATCGGAAAGGAGCGCGGCGACGAGCCGTTCGCGCTTGCCGGCGCCCCGATCAGCGAGAAACGCGTCCATCTGTTCGGGCGTGGGCAGCAGACCCCAGAGGTCGAGATAGGCGCGCCGCGCGAAGATAGCGTCGGCGACCGTGGCGGGCTTGGCGATCTTGCGCGAACGGAGATAGGCGGAAACCAACTTGTCGACCGGATGCGGTTCGGGAGTATCCGGCAGCGGGGGAGATTCCAGGCGCAGCGGCGGCGGCTCGGCGGCGGGCTTGTCGTGCGCGGGAGCCGGGGCGCCGCCGTCGATCCACGACCGCAACGTCTCGATCTCCTTGGCCGTCAGAGGCGCGGAGCCGAGCGGCATGCGCGGACCCTTCTCGCCGGTCACGCGCTGGATCAGCAGACTGGCCCTGCTGTCGCCGGGCTTGACCGACCGGAGGACGTCGGCGTGGGCTTCGAGCGCCAGCCCGCCCTGCTTGAGCGCCGCGTTGTGGCAGCTGGTGCAGCGCGCCACCAGAATCGGGTGGACTTCGGTCGAGAAGTCGGCGGCGGCTAGAAGGAACGCGAGAGCAACCGTCATGACCGCTTCTTCTCCGCCGCCAGTGGCAGGTTGTCCTTCACCATCTCCGCCGTGATGAGTTCCGACACGCAGGCGCTGAGATTGGGATTGCGCAACGCCCACAGGTATGCCTTCTGTGGCGTCTTGAGCGGTCCGGGCACAGCGTCGTGAACGAGAGCGGCGCGCGCCGGATCGTCCGGCGGGCCGTCTTTCCGGCCGTTGAACACCGGCCGCGCGACCTTCATCGCGATGACCCCGAGTCCCGCTTTGCGCGCCCTCTCCACCGCCCGCTCCGTGTAGCCGCGGTTGACGATGTTGTAGGCCACCATCGCCGCTGAATACACCTTCGCCTGCACGGCCGCCTCGAGTATGCCGGCGGGATCGTTGTGAGCCGACACACCCAGGTGGCGCACGCGCCCCTGTTTTTTCAGCGTTTCGAACGCTTCGAAAATTTCCGGGTGGTCGAGGAGTTCGCTCGGCGTGCAGGCCCCGTGGGGGCACATGAGCAGGTCGACGTGATCCGTGCCCAGCCGCTTGAGCGACTCCTCGAATGACTGGAAGATGATCTGCTTGTAGTTTCGCTCGCGATCGATCCGGCGACCGTAACGCTTCGCCATTACGTCGGCGAGGGCGGCGGCGTGGAGTTCGGCCTCCTGGCCCTTGAAGTAGGGTCCGATGTAGTCGCGGTCGAGGGCGCGTCGGCGCTCGAGTTCCTCGGTGGCGCGATGACGGAGCTTCTTCTGCTCGGGCTCGGAAAGGCTGGCGAAGATATCCTGGTAGAGCTTGCCGCGGTTGACGTCCCACACGCTGATCTTGGTGTTGAGGAAGAACATGTCGCGCTTGCGCGCCGCGATCACTCTGGCGTATCCGAGTTCGCTCTGCCCGCGCCCGTAGGCAGGGGCCGTGTCGAGGTAGTTCAGGCCCAGGTCGAGCGCCAGCAGTACGTGCTCGTAGTTCGCCGGCGAGATCGTATTGCCCCCCATGACGATCTCCGACACCATGAATCCGGTGCGGCCGAGCTGGCGGTAGGCGACGCCATCGCGGCGGTTGCGCCATTCGCCGGCCCGGGCGCGCGGGGCTGCGTTTGCCTTGCGGCTGATCGCCGCCGACAGCGCGGCGGCGGATGCGGCCTCGAGGAACTCGCGCCGGCTCGATACACCTCTCGTCACGGCCTCATTTTATCGCGCGCGGCGCCGGAGCCGCGCGGGCATCCGACACCGGCCGCGGGCCATCGCTTCTGCACCGGCTGGCCCGCAGCTTGCCATGGGACAACCCTTCGGCGGGCGCCCCCGTAAGCAACCAGCCCTCAGGTCAACGGCGCTTGCCGGCTCGCGTCCTTCCAGCCAAAGTGCGCCAGGAATGGCGACGTCCTTCGCAAAAGGGAGTCCGCGTTTCCCTTTTCAGGTGTCGCGCCGCGCGCTATCGACACCAGCGTCCTGCTCGCCCCGACTACTTCGACCCGCTTTTCGAATCGCCGTCGGGCAGGAACTGCCGCAGAACCCACGTGACGACCGTCAACAGAATCGATCCGATGAAGGCGGCGACGAACCCGTCAACGCGGAATCCCTGGATCAGCCCGTTGCCGGCCAGCATGAACATCAGTGCGTTGATGACGAGGGTCAGCAGGCCGAATGTTAGCAGCCGGAAGGGAAAGCTGATGAACTTGAGTATGTTCCCGAGCGTGGCGTTGACGAATCCGATCAGAAGGGGAGCGACAAGGATAGCCGTGGCCCCCCGCAGCGTGATGCCCGGGACGACATACGAGACGATCACCAGGGCCAGCGCGGCCACGGCCCAGCGGAGCAGTAGGTTGAGCATGATGGACAAGAGTAGCGCGGCGCGCCCGCAGCTTCAAGTGGTCTATGTCCTCGGCGCCGGCCTCGTCAGTTCCCGGCGCCGAGAGCGGCGCTCGCCTTCCGCAGCCGCCGGCCCGCGCCTGTGAATGAGATGCCCGCGTTGCCGTGCTGCCCGATCATCACCGCCTCGATGAGCGGCTCGTCCACGTCTTCACTGCTCGCCCACTCGACCAGAAAGTTGGCTCCCGGACCGCCCGCCTTGTCGGTGCGCTGGATGACGAAGTCGGCGGTCGCCAGCGGAGCGAGCGAACCCGGTTGCCGCAGATACTCGCGAAGCTTCCTGCCGTCGGAATCGTAGTAGGCGACCGACCGGATGACGATCGCGTGCGCCGGGCTGACGTTGCGAATGCTCAACGTGGCCGCCAGTTCGCTCAGCTTGCCGTCGAAGCCCCAGTAGATGCTCGAGTACACCGGAACATAGACGAGTTCCCGATGGCGGTAAGTCCGGTCCGGTCCGGCGGGCAGCGGTTTCAACACCGTCTGGCCGCTGCCTTCCGCGGACGGCCCGGGGCGGCCTCCGCATGCCGACCAGGCGGCCAGCGCCATGAGCAGACACGACAGTCTCACGTTTCCAGCATAGACTGCGGACCGCCGACCGCGTTGCCAGGTTCCGGCGAAGGGGTTACGCCGCCCCGACCATGCTTTCGATGCGGCGGATGAGTTGCGGAAGCATGTCGTATCGCGACAACCGGACGCCGGTGGCGCCGCCGCCGGCATGGATCTCGACAAACTCCGGCGACGGGGAGAGTCCGAAACGCCGATAGAACGCCGCCCGGAGAAACTCTTTCACCTCGGCCGGGGAGGCCTTGCGTCTGTCCACATGGACCTGAAAGAAATCGCCCTGCCCCGCCGCGTTCACGCGGACCGCGACGGCGTCCGCGGCGAACGCCCGCACGAGCATGGCCTCGGCGAGATCGATCAGCGCCAGACCGCGGAAGAAGTTCGAACCGCGGAGGCGGTGGAAGAGAGGCGGCTCAGGCGCGTCGAGGTCCCCGTCGCGAATGCCTTCGTCGTAGTCGAACGGCTTCGCTTCCAACCGCTCGAGCCAGAGGTTCAGGCGCGCGGGACCGGATGCGCCGCGCTCCCATTCGAGTTCCCGCGTCATATCTTCCTTGGGCGGCAGCCGTGACGGGTCGATCTCGAAGCACTTGTCTCCGCGTTGGGAAAGGGAGACATACTCGATCCATCGGTCCGGGTCGTGAATCAGCCGGAAGTTCTTGGCCACCTCGCCGAACAGGTACGCCACCATCGCCCGCAGCGGGACGCCGCCTTCCGGCGCCCGCCATCCGGCGAACAGGGCCTCCAAGGACGCCTCCGCCTTCTGCCGCGCGGCGGCGAGGTCCAGCCCCTGCGACTCCATGAGCTGTCCGGCGTACCAGTCGCGCTGCGCCATCACCCGCTCGCGCAGGCTCTGCTGGCTTGCACGGAGCGGCAACTGGCGCAGAATCGCCGCCACCCCGCGGCGCTTTTCGAGGCTCAGCTCTCCTTGCGTGACGAGCTCGTCCTCGACCAGCTTGAAGAAGTCGGTATCATGCGGAAGGCGCGTCAGCACGGCCGCGATCTCGGCCGCTTTCCCCGTCATCTTGCGTGTTTCGCCGGTCGTCAGCGGACCCTCGGGAACAACCGATTCCGAGTACATCCCCCAAGACCAGCGCCAGGCGTTGCGGTCGCGCTCCACGCTGTACGGAAACAGGATCTGCAAGTGTTCCGTGGGAACCGGATAGGTGCCGATGATGCGGTAGTTCTCGCGTGGATTCGAGGAGATCAGCGTCCCCTGCCCCGAGCGGCCCTTCTGCTCGGTCGCCTGATCGAGCGAGCCCGCCCGGACCCCTGTGCCGTACTCGGCCTGGCAGGCAAGATGGACGAGGACGTCCGGCGGGATTCCGATATCGTAGAGCGCGTTGAGGGCGTTCTTGGTGGCGACCGTCACGGCAGAGGAGCTCGAAAAACCGCCTTCGGGGATCGCGCCCGTCGAAACCAGCCGCAGCCCGCGGAAGTTCTCGCGGCCGAGCACCTGGTGCACCTTCGCCCCCAGGTTGCCCGCCCGCAGCGTGCGCATCGAGGCGATCGCGTTACCCACCAGCGCAAAAGGTCGCCGCATGCTGTTGGCCACCCACAGCCACGGCGGCGGCAGCGGGAGCGCGGCGCGGCGGCGCTGGTCCAGTTCCGCGTCGCTGAAGTAGCCGAGCGAGAGCAGGAGACGTTCACTCATTCGGGTCCCGAAGCCTTCGTAGGTATGGAGATCCGAAATCTCCTCGCCGGGATACATGACCTCCGTGTCTGACGGAATGAAGTTGACGCTTTCGCGGAACTTCGGATTCATCGGAAACAGGTGAATGCGTCCGTCGTCGGCGGTCTGCGCGAGCACGATGATCTGCTCGCTTCCGGACGCTTCCCCGGCGCCGATCGGCATCTGCCATGCGGGTCCGAAGAACCGCCCCATGTCGGGGTGCATGAACGCAATACGCAGACGCCCGCCGGAGATGCCGATGCCGGCGGGCTGGTCGGGCCGGAAGGCGAGATTCTCGCGCGAGGCGCCCTCCGCCAGCTCGCGCAACTGCCTCGCGATCGAGGCGATCTGGGCCGGCGGGCGGCCCGCGGCAATGGCGCGCGCGGCCTCTTCCACTTCGACCTCTTCTGGAAACAGAAGCCCGCGGGATGACGCGAGGATGCCCTCCAGCAGCGCCAGGTCCATCGGCTGGGTGACGTCGGAGCAGAGAAGGTCGTACTCGGCGTCCGAGACGGTTGTCGTGACCGTACGGATGTCGCCCCCTTCGCGACCGATGTTCTGAACGATGTCGGTGAGGTAGAACTGCCCCTGCGCGTTGTTGTTGTCGAGTTGGACCAAGTGGCGGTGCAGCGTGGCGGCGCGGATCACATATAAAGGGCAGTTGCCTTCGGTGACGCCGAGCAGCCTCTCGCGATCCGGACCCTCGGGTTGGGCGAGGATGTCGCGCTCCTCGAGGATGCGGATGACCCGGCCGTTCTCACCCCTCAGCACACGGCCCTTTCCGCGATTCTTGGGCGGCTCGTAGACGGCGCTGAGGAAGGTGACGCCGGCTTCACGACCCCCTGCCTGATGGGTTTCGATGAGACGGCGGAAAACGGAGGGTGGAACGATCCGGTCGCCCATGGTGATGATCAGCAGCGGGTTGGCGTCCAGCAACCCGGGCGTCGAAAAGGCTTCCAGAGCGGCGAAAGCCGTGCCGCCGGCGGGATTGTCCGACCGGACATAGATGTTGTCGTCGCCGAGCGCCCTCGACACCTCGATGTGACGGTAGCCGACCAGCGCGATCACCGGAGAGGCGGATACGCGACGGAAGGCGTCGATCGAGTGCCGCGCGAGGGGTGTGCCGTGGACAGGCTGGATGCACTTGGGATCCCGGCCGAAGCGGGTTCCCTTGCCTGCGGCCAGGATCACGAGCACCGGCCCGCCGGCGCCGATCCCGCCGTACAGGGACACCGCGTCAGGGTTCAGAATCTTGTCCGGTGAGAGGCGGACCACGCCGCCAAGGCGGCCGGCCGCCTCCGACAGCCCTTCCGGGTAAGCAAATGTAGAAATGTTCTCCTCCTATCTGACTCTGCCCTTTATCTTACCCGCCAGCGCGGGGCCGCTGGAGGCGATCCGGCAGGCGGAGGAGGCGGGCGGTACGGGCGGTACAGTAAATATAGGAGTATGCGATCTTGATATCGTCTTATGCCTCTCTCAACCGCATCCGCGATTTCCTCGCCCAGACGCGGATCGCTGTCGCCGGTGTTTCGCGCGACCCGAAGGACTTTTCGCGCCTCCTGTTCCGCGAACTCCGCGCCAGGGGCTATGACGTGGTGCCGCTGAACCCGGAGGCGGCCGAGATCGACGGAGTGCGGTGCTACGCGCACGTGCGCGAAATCGATCCGCCCGTATCCTCGGTCCTGATCATGACTTCGCCAGCCGTAACCGGAACCGTGGTTGACGAGTGCCTGGAGGCCGGCGTGAAACGGGTCTGGATGTTCCGGGCCGTGGGCCGGGGGGCCGTGACTCCCGAAGCGGTGGCGCGGTGCCAGGCGCGCGGAGTGGATGTGATCCCCGGCGAGTGTCCGATGATGTTCCTCAAGAAGACGGGCTGGTTCCACAGGTTGCACGGTATGGTGCGGAAGCTGACGGGACGATATCCGAACTAGCTTGACCGCGGCCGATCGGCGCGGGCTCAGGCTTCGCTCGCCGGCGCCCCAAGGGCCTTCTGGCGGAGGCTCTCCCACTGGGCCCGCAGCGCCGACACCTCCTGGCGGTCGAAATATCCGGAGGCGAACAGCAGCACCGGAAACGCGGCGGACGCGGCGGCGGCCAGAGCCGTCTGTCCCCACCAGGAAAGGTGAGGTTGCAACAGGATGGACGCGCCCACCGTCACGAGCACGCCGGCCAGCCGCAGCAGCCGCCCGACCTCAAACCGGAATGGAAACAGGCGCAACGCGTAGTAGGCCGAAATCGCCGAAACGGAGGCGTACCCGATGATCGTGGCGGCCACCGCGCCCCAAACGCCGAACCGGGGGATCAGCGCGGCATAGGCGATCAGGCAGATCGCCGCCGCGAGCGATTGCGACCACGCGTCCAGACCCGGCGAGTTTTTGACGTAAAGGAAGCTGCGCAGGAAGTCCGCGATCGCCCGGATATTGTATGCCAGAAGGAGCCACGGCACATAGGCGATTCCGCCATGGTATTGCTCGTCCGTGAGGCGCGTGAGCAGCGGCGCCGCGAACGCCCAGACGCCGAAGGCGACGTAGGAGCCGAGCGTAAAGATGTAAGTGAAGATCCGCGAACATTCCGCCGGACCATTCTCGCCGCGGGCGTGGGTGTACACCTGGGCGCCCCAATATTGGTGGAATGCGGCACCCACCAGCGTAGCCACCATGCACACCTTGTAGGCAAGCGCGTATTCTCCCATCAACGAAAGGGGGACATTGCGGATCAGAAAATAGCGGTCGCCGGAATGAAATATGAAGGTGGCCAGAACGGTGGCCCCAAGAGGCGCGGTGAACTTGATCATGCGCCAGTAAAGCGACCGGTCGAACCGTCCCCGGCGTTTCGTCCGAAGCGCGCCAGCAAAGCCGGCAAACAGGATCAGGTAGCAGATCAGGGACGTCCACATCAGCGAGATGTAGCCCCATTCCAGGCGGACGATGAAGAGAACGTTGAGACCGACAAGCGCCAGGATCTGCGCCAGGGTCGCGCAGACGAACAGGACCGTCCGGTTCTCCAGGCGCAGCCAGGACCAGCCGATTTCGACCGGGATTCCGAGCGCGAAAGCGCCGAACATGATGCGGAGGGGGTGCGCGTACTCGGCCGAGCCCATGTACACCCGCGCGATCCAGGGAGCGCCGAAGAAGCCGACCAGCCCGCCGGCCAGTCCAATCAGCGTCCCGCCGAAAAAAGCCGTGGTCAACACGTCGCGCCGGGCAACGTCGCCTTCCGCCTCCGAAGAGTGGTACAGAAGGGCGCCGGAGAAGCGCGCCCCGAAGATAATCCCGAACAGCGCGACGGCGGTGTCCAGCATGTCGATGACCGCGTAGTCGCGGCTCGGGATGTAACTCGTGTAGAGCGGCAGCATCACCAGGCTGAGGGCGCGCTGGAGAACGAGTCCGATGGTGTAGATGGCGGTCGACTGAAAGACCGTGCGGAGTCCTGCTGGTCTCATTCTGCGGGCCTGGTCATGTCGTCTGTGGTCCACCGGCTCTCCGGGGGCCGGCCAGCGGAGCTCTTGACCTCCATTGTAACGGTGCGCGGAACGAATCGTGACGAGTAGGTCCAGCCCGGGGATCCGGGATACCGGCGCCAGGCCGCCGGTGCGCCTTCGGGACGAACCGATTCGCTTCAATCCGGTGGGGTTGGGAACTCCTCGTGGCCGGAAAGCAGTTCCGCCGCATCGATGAGTAGCGCGCCTTGTCCCGTCGTCTCGCCGCGCTCGAGGCACAATTCAACCAGGCTAGGGCGGAATCCAACGGAGAAACGGACATCATCCGACGCACGAAGCTCCGAGTCCGGCGCGAGCCTATCGTACACTGAAAGTTACAGGAGGGTCTGTACAGAACGATGAATCGCGCCGAGTACGTTCAAAAGCGGAAGGGTGACCGTGTCCGGACCCAGATGTACTACGCCCGTCATGGCCACATAACGGAAGAGATGGAGTACGTGGCCAAACGTGAGCAGTTGTCCGTCGAGACGGTGCGGGACGAGGTCGCCCGCGGCCGGATGATCATACCCGCCAACTGGAACCACACGACGCTCGAACCGATGGCGATCGGGATCGCCTCGAAATGCAAGATCAACGCGAACATCGGCAACTCGTCGACGACGTCGGACATTGACGGGGAGTTGGAAAAGCTGCGGTACTCGATCAAGTATGGGGCGGACACGGTCATGGACCTGTCCACCGGCGGCAATATTCCGGAGATCCGGAAGGCGATCATCGCGCACTCGCCGGTTCCGGTCGGCACGGTGCCGATATACGAGGCGCTGGCGCGGGTACGAAGGGTCGAGGATCTCAGCTATTCGGTGATGCGGGAGGTGATCGAGGAGCAGGCCGAGCAGGGGGTCGACTACATGACGATTCACGCCGGCGTGCTGGTTCAGCACATTCCGCTCACCACGCGGCGCGTGACGGGGATCGTTTCCCGCGGCGGCTCGATTCTGGCCGAGTGGATGGTGAAGAATCACAGGCAGAACTTCCTGTACGAGAATTTCGAGGATCTCTGCCGTATCTTCCAGAAACACGACGTGAGCTTTTCGCTCGGGGACGGATTGCGTCCGGGCTCACTGGCCGACGCCAGCGACGAGGCGCAGTTCGCCGAGTTGAAGACGCTGGGCGAGCTCACGCGGAAGGCGTGGGAATATGACGTGCAGACGATGATCGAGGGACCGGGCCATATCCCGATGGACCAGATCAAGCTCCAGGTCGACAAGGAGATGGAACTGTGCCACGAGGCGCCGTTCTACACGCTGGGTCCTCTCGTGACGGACTTCGCTCCGGGCTACGACCACATCACGTCGGCGATCGGCGCGGCCATGATCGGCTGGTATGGGGCTTCGATGCTTTGCTACGTGACGCCCAAGGAGCACCTCGGGTTGCCGAACAAGGAAGACGTGAAGCAGGGCATCATCGCCTACAAAATCGCCGCGCATGCGGCCGACATCGCGCGCCATCGCCCTGGCGCGCGCGACCGCGACGACGAACTCAGCCGCGCGCGCTACCGTTTCGACTGGAACAGGCAGTTCGAGTTGGCGCTGGATCCGGAGACGGCCCGGGCCTACCACGACGAGACACTGCCCGGGGACGGCTTCAAGGACGCGCACTTCTGCTCGATGTGCGGGCCGAAGTTTTGCTCGATGAACATCTCGTCGAAGGTAGAGGAGTTCACCGCCGAGCAGGCCGCCTCGGTGCTCGTTCAATTGTCCAAGTGAGCCTCGAGGTAGCAGCCGGAGATCGGGTGCTGTTTCTGTCGAGGCCGGCGTTGCCGGTGCTCGAGGAACTGTCGAGGAGATTGGACCACGGGGTGGTGGTGTGCCTGACCGAGGCTGGCGCGATCAGCCTGGCAAGGCGGGAGGCGCTGCACCTGGAAAACGTGCTGTTTGTGCTGGCCGGGTCGGACGAGATCCCTTGGCAGGATGGGTACTTCAACTGGGTGGTGGGGCCGGAAGGGGCTCCGATGACGGCGGAAGTGCGCCGGGTTCTCCACCCGGAGGGACGTTATGTTGCCGGGCCGTCCGGGTCGCGCGGGTGCGGCGTGGTTGACGTTGACAAGGAAGGATCCGATCTGTTGTCATAGAAAAATAGAGATCGCACTGCTCCTCAGTAGCTCAATGGTAGAGCATTCGGCTGTTAACCGAAGGGTTGTAGGTTCGAGTCCTACCTGAGGAGCCAATTCGTTTCCCCGCAACGATTCCCCCGCAGTTTGTTGACGGCGTAGCGCCGCCTCCAAGTCCCCATCCGGCCGTGGTTTCGCGCGTTCCGGGTCTCTCCCGTTCGTCTCCCGTTTCCCTGTTGGAGCGCCAATCCCGCGCCCGGAGATGCCCCTCCCAAGCCGTTTTCTCCCGTTCTCCGGCCCAAACCAGGAGTTGGTTAACACCATCGCGCGGGTTGTCCAACCCCAGGCCGGACGTTCCGAAACCGGGCCGCGAATATAGTTGACGGACACGGCAGAACGCTGCGTCGATACCTTCCACCAGACGGCGTTTCGACCGCGCAGCGGAGATCGTCGTGGGTGGTCATTTTGAACCGCGCAGCTTGCCTTCGGGCTGCGCGGGCAAGGAGACCGCTCATGCGCGATCGCGATGCTGCGCTCGATCAAGCCATTCGCGAGGTCGCCGCTATTCTTGGCGATGCACTCGTGCGCCTGATCTTCCCTACTCCTCCCGTCGGGCAGGTTGACTTCCCGGAGACAGCGAGCCCTCATGTGACTGCTGGTTAACGCCATGAGAACCGAGACCGAAATCCGACAGGAGATCGAGGGCCTCCGCAGCCTGACCACGGCGCAGCTCAAGCAGAAATACCGCGAGGTGTTCGGCGAGGAGTCCCGATCCAATCACAAGCAGTTCCTGTTTCGCCGCATCGCCTGGCGCATCCAGGCGAACGCGTGGGGCGGCCTCTCCGAACGCGCCCGCCGCCGCGCGCTCGAGATTGCGGACGACGCCGATCTCCGCATCCGGGCGCCCAAGAACTTCCTGCGGGGACCGCTCGACGATGGCCGGACCATGGAAACGCGGCTGAAGCCGTCGCTCGATCCACGGTTGCCGCTGCCCGGAACGCCGCTCATCCGCCGCTACCAGGGCAAGGACATCATCGTCCACGTCCGCCCGGATGGCGGGTTCGAATGCAACGGCAGGATCTACACGTCGCTGAGCCGCGCGGTGACCGAGGCGACGGGCACGCGCTGGAACGGCTTCGCCTTTTACAACCTCGGCCACCGGCCCGGAGTGAAGCATGGCGAACGGGAATAACGGCAACGGCACTCCGAAGCCCGTCCGTTGCGCCATCTACACGCGCAAGTCCACCGACGAGGGACGGAACCAGGACTTCAATTCCCTCGACGCGCAGAGGGACGCTGGCGAGGCATACATCCGCAGCCAGGCCGGCGAGGGATGGACACTCTTGCCGGATCAGTACGACGACGGCGGCTACACCGGCGCCAACATGGACCGCCCGGCGCTGCGCCGCTTGCTGGCGGACATCCAGGCCAAGAAGGTCGACTGCGTCGTGGTCTACAAGGTGGACCGGCTCAGCCGCTCCATCCGCGACTTCGGCCGCATCATGGAGATCCTGGAGAAGCACGGCGCGACGTTCGTGTCGGTCACACAGCAGTTCAACACCACCACCTCCCTCGGCCGCCTCACGCTGAACATCCTGCTCTCGTTCGCGCAATTCGAACGAGAGATCATCAGCGAACGCACGCGCGACAAGCAGATCCTGGCGCGCAAGCGCGGCAAATGGACCGGCGGCCATGTGCCGCTGGGGTACGACCTTGTGGACGGCTGCCTGGCCGTCAACGAGGAAGAGGCTGCCCGCGTGCGCCAGATCTTCGAGTGGTACCTGGAAGGCCACACCGTGCATGGCATCGTGGCGAAATGCGAGGACCTGGGCTGGCGCAACAAGGAGTGGGCCACCAAGGAGGGCAAGACGTTCGGCGGCCATCCCCTGCGAAAGTGCCACATCTATACGATGCTGGCGAATCCGCTGTACGCCGCGCGTATCCGCGCCGCCGACGAGATCGTCACCGCCAACCACCCCCGAATTGTCGACGAGAGCACCTTCGACCTCGTGCAGCAGAAGCTGAAGGAGAACACGCGGAATCCCGGCGGCGCGCACGGGCCCAAATTGGAGGCCCTGCTGCGCGGCCTCCTCTACTGCGCATGCTGCGGGTCGGCGATGTCACCGAGCTACTCGTCGAGCAAGAGCCGGCGGTACCGATACTACGTCTGCCTCCGCGCCATGCAGCGGAACGGCGACGGCTGCACAACACGCGCCGTGTCCGCTCCGGTGGTCGAGGAGGCGGTCATTGAGAGCGTCCGGCGGTTTGCCACGCAGCCCGAGGTCGTCGAAGCGATCGCCCGGGCAGCGCGCCAGCGGCTGACCGAAGAACTGGGCAGGCATCGCGAGGAGTTGAAGGCCCTCAACGTCCGCGTGCGCAACGCCAAGTCGCAACTCGTGCGCGCGAAGAACCTGGACGCCGGCCGGGAGGCCGCGCTCCGCGCCGTCGTTTCGTCAGGAGAGGCCAAAGCGGCGCAACTCCGCAACCTGGTGGAGCGCGGCGAACGGCTGCGGTTCGATGACCAAATGGTGCGCCAGCGCATGGCCACGTTTGACGAGGTCTGGAAGACCATGACCATCCAGCAGCAGGCGGCGCTGCTGCGCCAATTGATCGAGCGAGTCGGCTACGACGCCCGCGGCGATAAGGTGAAGGTCACCTACCACTCGAACGTAAGCATCACATGAACCCCTCTTGAACCAACGCAAGACCGCTGCGAATAGTTGGGCATGGAAACCAACTCACACTCAAACCAGCGCCGGCAGTTCTGGACAGCACACGTCGCCAGCCAGGCCGGCAGCGGACAATCGGTCCGCGCCTATTGCCGCCAGCACTCGCTCGCCGAGCACTCCTTCTACTCGTGGCGACGCCGGTTGCGCTCGCAAACACCCGAACCGCCAGTCCGCTTCGCCGTCGTTGACACCGCGTCCGTCAGCCCGCCGGCCGCGCCGATCCACATCCACCTGGCCGGCGGCGACCGCATCGAAGTCCGCTCCGGCGCCGACGCAGCCACGCTCGGCGCCGTCATCGGACTGCTGCGACAACACCCGGTGCCGCGATGATGCATCTGCCGGCGAGCGTCCGCGTGTACCTGTGCCTGGCGCCGTGCGATATGCGGAAAAGCTTCGATGGTCTCGCTGCGATCGTCCGTGATGCGATGCAACTGGACGCGCTCGGCGGCCATCTGTTTGTGTTCGCCAACCGGCGGCGCGACCGCGTCAAGATTCTGTACTGGGATCGCGACGGCTTCGCCATCTGGAGCAAACGGCTGGAAGCGGGCACGTACGCAGTGCCGTTCGACCGCGCGCAGGGGCGAGCGGAGATCACCGCGCAGGAGTTGGGCGCGATTCTGAGCGGCATCGACCTGGCACACGCCGGGCGCCGCAAACGCTACCAGCGAAAATCCGCCGAAGCCGCATAAACATTGGCCCGGCGAGCAGTTTTCTCTTGGCCGATCAAACGTTTTCGCGTAGTATTGTTTTAATGCCGATCGACCCTAAAAGCCTGCCGCAGGATCCCGCGCTCCTGCAGCAGATGGTGGTCGATCTGACGGCGCAACTGGATAAGACCAACCGGCTGCTGCGCCAGTTGCTGGAAGCCAGGCATCACACTCCGAGCGAGCAACTGAGCCCCGATCAACTGCGATTGTTTGTGGAAGAACTGGAGCGCTCGAAGCCGGAGCCGCGGGATTCCGGCGATGACGACAAGCCAAGTGCGGGCGACGCCGCGAGCAAGCCGGACAGCCGAGGGCGCGGACGCCGGCCGCTTCCCCCGCATCTGAAGCGGCAGCGCATCGAACACGATCTCAGCGCCGAAGAAAAGCACTGCGACTCCTGCGGACAGGACCTGCGGTGGATGGGCGAGGAAACCAGCGAGCGCTACGAATTCATCCCGGCGCAGTTTCTGGTGATCGAAGACGTGTCGAAAAAGTATGCCTGCGCCTGCACGGTGCGGACAGCCGGCAAGCCGCCACAGCCGATCGCCAAGAGCGCGGCGGGGGCGAGCCTGCTGGCGCAAGTCATCGTCGCCAAAATCGCCGATCATCTGCCGATACATAGACAGGCGAAAATGTTCCGGCGGCTCGGCGTCGCGATCGCGGATCAAACGATAGGCGGCTGGTTGCGGCAGTCGGCGGAGTTGCTGCAGCCGCTGTACGAGCGTCTGAAAAGCTTTGTGCTGAGTTCGAAGGTCACGGGCACGGACGATACGCCGGTGCGCGTGCTCGACCGGAGCCTGGCGGCGACAACGCGAACCGGCCGGTTTTGGCCGTACGTCGGCGACCGGGAGCATCCGGCGGTGGTGTTCGACTACACGGCGACGCGCGAACGCGCCGGGCCGGAGAAGTTTCTGGCGGGCTATCGCGGCTATTTGCAGGCCGATGCGTATGTGGCTTACGACAGCTTCTTCACCGACCCGGAACGCGGGTTGGTGGAGGTGGCGTGTTGGGCGCACACGCGTCGCCATTTCCATCAGGCCTTGGATAACGATGCGGCGCGGATGGGCGCGGTGCTGGCGTACATCGCGCGGCTCTATGCGGTGGAGAAACGAGCGCGTGCGGCCGGCATCGTGGGCGACGATCTGCGTTTGTTGCGCGAGCAGGCGGCGGCGCCCGTGCTGGCAGACCTGCACGCCTATCTGCTGAAGATCCGCGACGAAGTGCTGCCGCGCAGCGCGGCCGGGCAAGCGGTGAGTTATGCGCTGAAGAACTGGACGGCGCTCGCGCGATACACCGCGGACGGCAACCTGGCGATCGACAACAATCACACCGAGCGTTCGTTGCGCGGCATCGCCGTGGGGCGGGGCAACTGGCTGTTTGTGGGCAGCGATCGCGGCGGCCGGACGATGGCGATTCTGCGGAGCTTCGTGGGGTCGTGCGAGATGGCGAAGGTGGATCCGTTCGAGTGGTTTCGGGATGTGCTGTCGCGGATTGGCGAGCACTCGATTCAGGCGCTGGATGAGTTGCTGCCGCATCGCTGGGCGGCGGCTCAGGCGCAGTAGCGGGTTCCGTCCGCAGACGCTTTCGCCAGGCGTAGAAGGTGCTTTCCTTCAGGGCATGTTCCAGACAGTAGGCGCGGATGGATTGGCCGGTGGATTCCTGTTCGCTGATGCGAAGGGCCCACAACATCCGGCGCTCGGCTGGCTCTGCGGTCATGCATCCACTATGCGGCGAGTGGGGTGGGCTGGGCCAGAGGGGTTCATGTGATGGTTACACTCGAACGGCATCAGGGAGTTCTCGAAAGGAGCGACAAAGTGAAGGACCGCTGCGAAGACGAGATTGCGCTCAAGCGGACGGCGCGCCAGGTGGCAGGCAGGCCGAAGAAGACCGCGGCTCCGGCCCCGCCGCGCATTCCCCGAATCACCCGCCTGATGGCGCTGGCTATCAAGTTCCAGGACATGATCGACCGCGGCGAGGTGAAGGACTACGCCGACTTGGCCCGCCTGGGTTTCGTGACGCGGGCGCGGATCACGCAAATCATGAACCTCACGCTGCTCGCGCCGGACATCCAGGAGAGCATTCTTGGCGCAGACCATAGTCTCAAAGAAAGCGCAATGCGACGGGTCGCCTTGTTACACCTTTGGCAAGATCAGAGACGAACTGTATCTGACATCAATCCCCGTCGCCAGCCTCAATGGTTGGCCGTGCCGCCTTCGCCTGTGGAGAAAGCGCAAGGTACTCCTCAACCTCTTTAATCAACTGAGAGGATGTCTTGGGATTCGGAAGCAGGTTTACTTTCTTGACAAACGGTCGCCCCGGATGCAGCGTATCCCAGGCGGATGTCGTCTGGGGGCGGTTGCCTCCAGGCGTATGAATCCCGAAGCCATCCACCACCTTGTTCCAGACGGGGGCAAATGTGTCGATGAGCAGTGCCTCACCCAAAGGGATCCAGATATCATCGACAACGAGGTAGCGGAAGTAGAAGTCCTCGATCCTAAGATTCTCAGCGTACTCGATGGAACGAGAGTGCTCTCGCAACCGTGCGTAGAGTTTTGATGTCTGCCGCGAATTCGACACCAATCCCCCCTTCCTCGATCCTTCGGGAACAGCTTCTCCGACGTAAATCGGCATCCCGAAGCGGTCATTGCGGTTCTGTTCCGCGATCACACGATAAGCGGGGAAGTCACCGACGTAGTACAGGGCATAGATGCCGGCACCGAAGAACTTCTCCGCCGGCGGCATTCGATAGACGGGCTGACGGAGGAGAGCATCTCTAATGCTCTCGCCGAGATGCACTTTATCGAGCGGATTGAAAGGGGTCACTACTCCGCGATTATCTCAGAGCGGCCAATTGGTGTCTAATCGCGCGGGCAATCGACTCCGCCAAAAGACTCGGAACGGCATTGCCAAGTTGACGCATAGCCTCGGACCAAGCGCCGTGAAATACATACTCGTCAGGGAATGTCTGAAGCCTGGCCGCTTCACGCACAGTAAAGTAGCGAAGACCGCCGTCCGGTTTCAGCAGTGTGTTCTCTCCACCTGGCACCCCATGATCACCAGCCTTCAACGTCTTCGCTGGCTCGTCCAGAGGGCTACCAGTGTGACCCGGGTATGATCGGGCCCCGGGGTTGAGCCAGTGGTTATGAAATTGGGTGACACTTCGATCTTCAGGGTCTGGCAAATCCGAGATGGCGTCCCTCACCGTCCGCCATGGCTTCTCATTACTACTGAAAAGCGTTTGTTCAACCTTCAATCGCTCAACTCGTGCCTTGAATCTGTCGGGCAGCGGCGGCCGGAGCTTCAGGGGAACCTCATGCCGTTCCCAGTAGTCGCCAGTGACCCATTGGTCGCGCAGCAAGGCGTCGAGTGTGTGGCTCGGCCCGGGAAAAGACCACTCGACCTTGAGATCCGACCTAAACCCAACGATGATAACTCGCTCGCGCTTTTGGGGAACGCCGTAATTGGCGGCATTCAATGGGCGAAACACGACATTGTAGGTCAGACCCTGAATCTTGCCTTTTGTTTGGTGACGTTCAAGGCGGGACAGATGCTCGACCCACCCCTCGCCCTCCTTCGCCACGATCTCCGGGAAACTCAACTGGAGCAGAATGTATTCGAAGTACTTGGCGAAGGCATCACGCAGTAAACCTCGCACATTTTCGATCAGGATAGCTTTCGGCCTCAATTCGCGCACGGCGCGCGCAACCTCGGGAAACATGTCCCGCTCGTCGAGCGGCCCCCTGTGTTTGCCGCCTATGCTGAAAGGCTGACACGGAGGACCGCCAGCCAGCAAATCGACTTCGGACTCGATCATCCGATAGTCGAAATCTCGTACGTCCCCAGCGTACAACCGCCAGCCCCGGAGCAGCGGAAAGCCACGCGCCTGATTCTCTCGGATCGTGTCACAGCAGTACTTGTCCCGTTCCACCACCGTATGGTGATGGAATCCTGCCGCTTCAACACCGAGGGCCAACCCGCCGGCGCCAGCGAAGAGTTCAACAGACGTCAACGATCGCCGTCCAGAAACCTTCGGATTCTCTTGGAGACCCACGCCATATCTTGAAGTTGACATTCCCACAAGACCATCACCTTCCAGCCCATCGCCCGGAGCGCCTTTTCGTTGGCTCTGTCGCGGCGATTGTTCGCTTCCAACTTCGGCTTCCAGAAGTCGAGCTTTGACTTTGGCCATCGCGTGTTCTTGCATGATCCGTGCCTGTGCCAGAAACATCCATGGACAAAAATGATTTTACCTCTACCAGGGAACACAAGGTCGGGCCTGCCGGGTAGACCTTGCACATGGAGTCTGTACCGATAGCCCATCCCATGCACGACCCGGCGGACCAACATCTCCGGCTTCGTGTCCTCCGAGCGGACTCGACTCATGCGCTCACTTCGCTCGGCGGGAGTCAGCGTGTCCATGGCGACAAGCCTTCCCTAACAATCTACAACGATCATCGGCGGCTGGGGTGGCGAGCTTCATAGCCTGCCGCCAGCACAGCGTCGGATTCCGCCATAGCGGCGTGCCGCGAACACGTTCGTCGCAATCACGACCCCGTGCACGGTCGTCCACACGCGCCACGAGAATCGATGCGACGGTTGCCACTGTACTTGCATGGGTCGGAAGACGAAGGGCTGAGAAACCATCACGCCGTGGCCTGCGGTTCGCCACGACCAGGAACCGCGCCAGTGCCCATCGATTCCATCCAGGTGGCACCCTCCCGTTGCGTCATCACCATCACATCTGATAGAAACAAAAAGGCTTACTCTCTCGCTGTTTTCAGCCGGGAATGAGCGAACCGTGAGGGTGCATGGGGCACATCCGGCTCGGCAATTTACCGCGAACGCGCAAGTGGCAGCAGGTCGTTGAACTTCTCGGTTCTGGGGCTGGCACGCCCGAGATCGCCGCAGCGACGCTCGACGCCGCGAAGCGCGGCCTCGATTTGGCCGCCCGTGACCCTGCGCTTGTTCATTCCTTTTGGCTGCTGACTCAACTGCCGCATTGTGCTCGTGCGGAAGATTTCGTTGCTGAACTGAAGAGAGTCGGCATCGTCGTCCCGTCGACACCGACACTGATGGAACTGGTCGGTGGCTTCACGGACGCTGTTGACGACCACGTCCGCAGTACCGGTGGCAGAACCGACCTGGGCGAGATGGCCCAGATGGGCGCGGCGGAGAGTCTCACTACCGTTCTCCGGGAGCGCACTCAGAGCCTGTTTGGGACCACGCCCGAGATGGTGCAGGCGCAGATCGCCGCCCTGGGCACCAAGAGGCAGTTCTCGGTTCTGGCCCGAGATTTCTTCGCCAACCTCACCGAGCGCTACCTCGGTTATTTCCTCAGTCGGCAGACGTCGAGTCATTTCAAGAGCGTTGAGGCTAACCGCGAGTTCCGCGAGGCTCTGTCGGTACACTGCCGCCAGGCTTCGAAGATCGTCGAAGAGTTCGCTGGCAGTTGGTATTCGAAAACGAACTACGAAGGAGGAATCACACCGAGGAAGGCGGCGAATTTTGTTCACGTCGCATTGACCAAGCTCCGGAAGGAGCTGGAAAAGGGAGCGGAGGATGCCGGTCGCTGATCGTATCATCCTCTGCGGCGGTGCGCCAAAGCCGCCTCGCGCCAAGCGCGAGCACCTGCTGGATCTCCGCTTGGGGAGCGGCGAGGAGGATGTCAAACTCCGGATAACCGATATCACGAACCGCCTCTCGTCGGAGTTGCCGGATGAACTCACCGACCTGGTCGAACTTGCGAGTTACATCTATTGCGCCGATCAGGCGATCACGCGCGGCGGTGACGGCGTTGTCGCCTTCGGGCGAAATTGGCGCCGCAGATTCTGCTTCCATGTCCCTGTCCGAAAACCCGAATTGTGGTCATCAAAACCGGTGGTGGCCGCCCTGCAAAACACACTGGGCTTCTTGTCCGAGGACGAGTACGAGTTTCACTTCTACAAGCAGCGCTCTCCAGCACCGATGCAGACCTACCTGGAATTGGCGGCTGGAACCGAGGCAGCGGATGCCCTGGACGAGGTGCTGCTGTTCTCCGGCGGGCTCGATTCACTCGGTGGCGCGGTCATCGAGGCGGTCCGCGATCGCCGGCGAATTGCGCTGGTGAGCCATCGCGCAAACCCCAAAATCAACAGCAAGCAGAAGCTCCTCGTCGAAGATTTGCGTGCCCATTGCGCTGGGCCGAAGCCGTTTCACATCCCTGTGTGGGTGCAGAAAGGGCAGGCGCTTGATCGAGAGTACACGCAGCGGACACGATCGTTCTTATACGCAGCCTTGGCTGCAGTCGTAGCGAGGGCTTTTGGCCTGAGCCGGATTCGTTTTTACGAGAACGGCGTGGTCAGCCTCAATCTGCCGATCAGCGAACAGGTGGTCGGGAGCCGCGCGACGCGGACGACACATCCTCAGGTCCTCAATGGATACGCGGCACTATTTGGCCTGCTCACGTCGAGTGATTTCAAAGTCGAGAATCCGTTCCTTTGGCATACCAAAGGAGAGGTCGTGGACATCATCGGCGACAACGGATGCTCCTCGCTGATTCAGTACAGCGTCAGCTGCACCCACACGCGCGACATGACCCAGATATTCACTCACTGTGGTGTTTGCTCGCAGTGCATCAGCCGACGCTTCGCGACTCTGGCCAGCAGATACGCGGATCATGATCCGGCCGAGATGTACAAGGTGGACCTCCTGACCGGCGAACGCGAGAAGGACCAAGACGTAACCTTGCTTGAAAGCTTCATCCGCACGGCGGTGTGCATGCGGACGAAAAACGAGTTGCAGCTGGCCGAGAGCTTCCCTGAGATGAGCCGCGTGTTGCGACACGTCCCGCCGCTCACGGCGGATGACGTTGCGGCCAGGATTGTCCGGCTTCATCAGAAGCATGCTGCCGAAGTAGGGGGCGTGCTGGAGAGCGCCATCGCTCGCCACTCGGCCCAGATTGTTGCCCAGGCCCTCCCGCGCACATGCGCTATCATCCTGGCGGTTCCGGAGAAGTACAGGACCGCGAATGCAAACGGCGCAACCCAGCAGATGAAGGCGGCACACGATGACCACAAGGCGCCTCACAAGCCCTACCGTTTCGATACGCCGCCGGGCACGACATGGCCGGACCTATTGATACGCTTCCTCGACGGGCACACCGTCAGCATCGTTCTCGACGGAAGAACCGTGCGGTGCACCTTCGCCGAAATGAACATGAAGGACGGCCGAAACGGCAATCCCACGGCCCAATGGAAGCTGCTGGAGGTCCTGGCAAGAAACGGCGGTCGCCTCGCGTGGTCCAATTCAGCGGCGAATCGGAAGTTGAAGAAGCAAGTTGAACTCCTCGGCCGCCGGCTGCAAGAGTACTTCGGAATGCCGGATAGCCCTTTCCACGACTACCGTAAGGGCGTCGGGTGGCAGATGAAGCTGAAGCTCGAAGCCCCCAGGTAACCCTATTGCGAATTTTCGCAGGCACCCCAAAATACTTTGGATCTTCCCCTGAATTTGTTGCGGTCAGTAACCGCTTCTAATCCAAGCAGATAGACCCTCCGGAGCGAGTCCTCGTTTAACTGTCCACGTCTGGCCCGCGAATTTTCACCAGAAGAGGGCGGGAGACGAACTTGAAAACGAGCTCCAACCGGGAAGGCGCTCAACTGGCGCCCGTATCCACACAAGACCTCCTGCCGAGTGAACGCGCGCTTGTCGGTGCGATGCAGGAAATCGGCTTCGGCCGTCTCGAGTTCCTGCGAATCGATCGCGGCGAGATCCTGCTCGACCCATGGCCCACGTGTGTACGCGATGTGAAGTTTTGTTCCACCTGGGAGAGACCGACGACCTCCGGTGATTTCCTGTTGAAGCCCCAGGTAGCAGAACTGTTCGCCTACATCCGGGCAGTGGACGCCGGCGAAATCCGGACGCTCGAGGTCAAGCACGGGCTGCCCTTCTCCATGGAAATCGAGATGGCCGGAGGGCGGCGCCATGCATGAGATGGCGTTGGAACAGGCCCTACCCTTTGCCTTGCGGGCCGTTCAAGTGCGCGGCGCGGCGGCGGTGGCCACTGGCCGGGTGACGGTGGCGGATCGCGATGACCTCGAGCAGGAAGCGCTCTTGGGGCTCTGGATGGCCCTGCGGCAGTATGACCCGTCGCGCGCCAGCCTCCGGACTTTCCTCGAGCGCGTGGCGGACAAGCGGTTCGCCTCCCTGCTGCGGCGGCGCCGGAGTCCTTTCCTGATTGAACCTCTCGACGGTCATCGGTTCGCGACCGCCGACGGCATTCCGGCTGTCCAGTTCCATGTCGACTTCGAGCTCGTCCTCGCGCCGCTCGGGGCTCCCGACCGCGCGCTGGCGCTCCTACTCATCGATCACGGCCCTACCGAGATCAGCCGCATGCTCGGCGTGGCCCGGTCCACCGTGTACGCCCGCATCGCGCGGTTGCGCCGGGCGTTCCTGGAGGCGGGCTACGGCCCATCGGCCACGGGAGGTGCGCGGTGAATCACGCCACGGAAATCATCGAGATCCCCTGCGATCAGATTCGGATCGGCGCCCGCCACCGCAAAGACATGGGCGACCTGGAGGAACTGGCCGCCAGCATCGCCCGCGAAGGGCTGCTGCAACCCATCGGGATCACGGAAGACTTCCGCTTGGTTTTCGGCCAACGTCGGCTCGTGGCGGCGCAGGGCATCCTCAAGTGGACTACCATCCCGGCGCGCGTGGTCCGGGTCTCGAGTCTGCTTGCCGCTGAACACGACGAGAACGAGATTCGCAAAGATTTCACACCCTCGGAGAGGGCAGCCATCGGTGCTGCGGTGGAAACGGAACTGGGCGAACGCCGGGGGCGCGATAATCCGGACAATTGTCCGGAATTTCAAGGCACGGAGACCCGCGAACTAGCTGCCCGGAAGGCCGGCTTTGACAGCTATAAGACCTACGAACGCGCCAAGAAAGTAACGGAACTGGGCGCGTCCGAACTGGTGGCTGCGATGGACGCGGGCGACCTGTCCATTAGCGCCGCGGCGGTGATCGCCGAGCAACCTCTGGAGGCGCAGCGCGAGATCGTCCAGATGCCCGCCGCCGTGCGCCGCCAGATCGTGCGCCAACTGCGCGAGGCCACCGAACTCCCTTCCACCGCTGAGGCGCGGCGCATCGCGCGCGAGACGGGCATGCTTGTGGCCGACCGTACGGGCCGGTACCGCTCGGGCCTCTCGGACGAGGAACGTAAGGCGCTCAAGGAAGATCTTGACTCGATCTGGGCGGTGACGCGCGCCGTCTTGGCTCTGGCCGATACGCAGCTCGATCCGGTCGAACTGGCATCGCGCCTCGAATACTGGCACTGCCCGGGCATCCGGGCGAAATCGCCGGTCGCCCTCGACTGGCTCCACCGCTTTGAGGAGGCAATTCGTGAAAAGACCCAGCTTTCATGATTCGGAACTCTCGCGCCGCATCGACGAAGTGATCCTCGCGCACCTGGAAACGCGCGAGCCCACGGCTGAGGAAGTCAGCGCGGAGGTGCTCGAGCGGTACGGGGATCTGGTCGACGAGTACGGCCGCGAACTCGCGGTTGCGCAGGTGAGGTCCATCGTCAGCGACCGCATGAAGAAGACGCTGGCGACGCGGAAGGGGCGCGCGCTGCAACTGCGGCTGGACATGCGCTTCGGAGGTCTGGAGCCGGAGTCGGCGCTCACCTTCCGCGATGACCGTGGAGCCATCCGCTACGTGGCCACGGCGCGGGCGACCGAGGAACATCACCGGCGCTACATGGCGCTGCTGCGGGAGCAGATTGAGGCCGACACGGCGCGCCTGAAGGTGGCCGAGTGGTTCTACGCCTGGCTCGAACCGGTCTTCACTGCGCATCCGGGCATCACCACGGCCGAGGCGATCGCACTGCTCGCCCCGGAAGGCCAGGCGGCATGAGGAGAGGCAGCCATGGACAAACGACTCACTCAGGATGAACGGCAACTCGCAGAGTCGGATGCGGAGGAAGCCCAAGTCGAGGCGAGGCTGATCCGGCAACAGAAGCAGCGGCAGGCGCTCGTCCGGCTGCGCGCGATCTGCGAGCCGTATCTGCGCGAGAACCCGAATCTGACCATCGGCGAAGCGCTGGAAATGGATCGGAGGGCGAGGCCATGGGCCTACCGCAAACCGAACTGAACCCGCTCGCCGGCCTTCGCACCACGCCCTGGCGGCACCAGAGGGAAGCCGTCGCTTCCGTTCGCAGTCTTTACCGGCGCGGCAAGCGGGGCGCCATGATCGCCGCCGTCATGGGCACGGGCAAATCGGCGATGACCGTGTACCTCTGCGTCGAGGAGGGTTTCGAATTGATCCTCATCCTCTGCCCGCTGCGGGTGGTGCAGGTGTGGCAGCCGCAGTTCGAGATGCACTCGGACGTTCCGTTCCTCGTGGTCCCGCTCGATGACTCCTTCGCCAGCGTGCGCGCCAAGCGGGCCGAGGCCGAACGGCAGATCGCCCTGGCCAAGGCGCGGGGCGTGCCAGTGGTGGTCGTCATCAACTACGACAGCGCCTGGCGCTCGCCGTTCGCCGAGTGGGCGCTCAAGCAGAAGTGGGATCTGATTGTCACAGACGAAGCGCACCGCCTGAAGTGCCCTGGCGGCAAGGCGAGCCGCTACGTTGCGCGGCTCGGCCAGGCGGCACGCTTCCGGCTGGGCCTCTCGGGCACGCCAATGCCGCACTCCCCCCTCGATGTTTACGCCTACTTCCGCTTCATCGACCCGTCCATCTTCGGTTGGAGTTTCCACAAGTTCCGTCAGCATTACGCCGTCATGGGCGGATACCAGAATCACCAGGTCGTCGGCTACCGGAATCTCGACGAGCTGAATCAGAAGTTCTACTCAGTGACCTTCGCTTGCGGCAAGGACGTGCTCGATCTGCCGGCCGAGGTCCACATCACCTACACCTGTCAGCTCGGCGCGGAGGCCCGGAAGGTCTACCGGTCGCTGGAACGTGACCTGATTGCCGAGGTCCAGTCCGGCGAGATCACAGCGGCGAACGCCCTGGTGAAGCTGCTGCGGCTCCAACAGATCACCGGTGGCTACATCCGCACCGATGACGGCCGCGACGTGCAGATCGACTCGGCCAAGATGAACCTCCTGCGCGACGTGCTCGAAGACATCGCACCGGATGAGCCCGTCGTCGTCTTCTGCCGGTTCCACAAGGATCTCGAAGCGGTGAACCGGATCGCCGACGAATCGGGCCGGCGGTCCCTCGAACTCTCCGGCCGCGTCGATGAACTGAAGCGCTGGCAGGCCGGCGAAGCGCCCGTGCTGGCCGTGCAGATTGATTCTGGCGGCGTGGGCGTCGACCTGACCCGGGCCCGCTACGCCATCTACTACTCCCTCGGTTTTTCGCTCGGCTCGTATGAGCAGAGCTTGGCGCGCATCCACCGGCCCGGCCAGACGCGGCCCGTCGAGTACATCCACCTGCTCGCCGAAGGCACCGTTGACGAGAAGGTCATGGCCGCCCTGGCGCGCCGCTCCGACGTCGTCAACACGGTTCTCCAGCAGATGAAAGGACTCCGATGAACACCGATGAATTGAAACGCTTCGTCGCGCTTGAAGAGCGCCGCCGGCAACTCGAGGCCGAGATCGACACCGTCAAGGCCGAGGCCGCCGAACTCGAAGAACGCCTGCTCCCGCAGTTTGAGCAAAGCGGCATGGAACGGGTCGCCATCGACGGGCGCACCGTCTATGTAGAACGCAAGCTCTGGGCCAAAGCCAAGGACGGCGACAAGCCTGCCGTGTGCAAGGCCCTGAAGCGGTGCCGCCTCGGCGACTACGTCGAGGAGACCTTCAACACGAATTCCCTCAGCGCCTACGTCCGGGAGCTCGACCGCGAGGGGAGGCCATTGCCGCCTTCTCTGGCCGCGGTTCTCGACGTGAGCGAGGTTTTCAAACTCAGAACAAGGAGAAGCTGACCATGGCAAGCAAGGAAGTCATCAAGAAGAACCAGGAAGCGGCGATCAGTCCGTTCGTCGTGTTCCAGACGCCGGTTGCGGAGATCCGCGACGCGGTGGCGGCCAACCTCGGAGACAGCGGCATGAGCGCCACGGACTTCGAGCGCATCAAGATCCCGGCGGGCGGCGGCACGGCCTGGACGCTGCAAACCCTCGATGGAGAGGAGATGGTCAAGGAACTGGCCGGCATCATCGTGGCCTGGCGCGACACGCGCGCCTACTGGAGCGTGCCGCTTGAACAGTCGGATGGGAACATGCCGCCGGATTGCTACTCGCTCGACGCCCGCACGGGCTCGGGCAAGCCGGGCGGCGACTGTCACAAGTGCCCGTTCGCGCAGTTCGGCAGCGACCCGAAGGGCGAGGGCCAGGCCTGCAAGCTCGTGCGCCAGTTGTTCTTCGTCCGCGAGGAGAACCTGCTGCCCGAGATCGTGAGCCTGCCCGCGAGTTCAGTGAAGCCGGCGCGGCAGTATTTCATGCGCCTCGCGTCGAAGGCTGTGCCCTGCTACAGCCTGATCACCAAGATCGGCCTTGAGAAGACGAAGAACGCGCAGGGCATCGTCTACTCGCGGGCGACGTTCACCTCCGGCGGCCGACTCTCGCCGGAACAGGCGGCGCGCATCAAAGAGTACGCCGCGATGCTCAAGCCGTTCCTCGAATCGGCGCCCTCGGCCCCCACGGCAAAGGACGTTCAGCACGGTGAAGGCGAAATCATCTGACACGGCCAGCGCGGGGAGGAAGCATGGAGGTCGGCGAACTGGCCATCCGGCAGTTCATCGAGCGGGTCCACGGTCCCGAGCCACAAGGGTGGTTCGTGGTCTGGACCCGCCAGGACAAGGCATCGCGGGCGTTTCCTCTCGCGCAAGAGGGCGCCCTCGATGCCGCCGTCGCCTATTGCGCGGATCGAGCCTCGCGGCAGGACGTCTACGCAGCGGTCGGATTGCAGGGCCAGGCGCCCGAGAACGGGAGCCGTGGAAAGGAAGCTGGTGTCCTATCGGTACCCGGCGTGTGGGCCGACATCGACATCTGCGGCGTGGCGCACAAAGCGAAGGACCTCCCAGGGAGTGAAGAAGAAGCGCTGTCTCTAGTAGATGCCGTCGGACTCCCTCCGTCGGTGATCGTGCGCAGCGGCTTCGGACTCCAGGTGTACTGGCTCTTCCGGGAGCCGTTCGTCATCGAGACGGAGGCCGAACGGCAGGATCTGAAATCGCTGTCGCGGCGCTTCCAGCAGATGCTTCGATTGCAGGCCCGCGCACGCGGGTGGACCATCGACCCGACCGCCGATCTCTGCCGCGTCCTCCGTGTACCAGGAACCTTCAACCGCAAGCTCCCCGACGACGTGCGCCCAGTGACCGCCGAGTACTTCGACCGGGCCTACTGCGTGGGCGACATCGGCGAGATCCTCTGCGGGCTCGATGATCCGGGCGAGCCCGCGCCCAGCCAACCTCCGCCGGACCTGCCGCCGGCCAAACTGCCGCCCATTCTCGAAGGGTGCGCCTGGATGCGCCACTGCCGAGACGACGCGGCGACGCTGCCCGAGCCCGAGTGGTACCGGATGCTGACGGTCATCGCCCGCTGCGAGGATGCCGAACGCTGGGCTCACGAGCTGAGCGAGGCGCACCCGAAGTATTCGCGGCGCGAGACACAGCGCAAGTTGAAGCAGGCGTCCGGCGAGCAAGTGGCGCCCGTCATCTGCGCCTACGTCGAATCCGATCTCGGCGGCGCGCGGTTCTGCGATGCGTGCCTGTTCCGGGGCAACGTGAACTCGCCCATCGCCATCGGAAGACTGGATGTGGGCGGCGAAGCCGGCGAGTCCGGGCCGCCCGAGGACGCAGAACCAGAAGCCGGAGACGAATCCGACCCGCCGCCCCCGGCGGTCACGGCCGCCGCCTCCCAGATTGAGCACTTCACGGACCTCGGCAACGCCAAACGCTTTGCCGCTCGCTACCGCGGCCGGCTCCTGTACTGCGAGAAGTGGACTCGCTGGTTCGACTGGGACAGTATGCGCTGGCGTGACGACGAAACGCTCGAGGTCTACCGTCTGGCCGGACTCCTGATCCGGAGCCTGTACCCGCTCGCCAAGCGAATCCGCGACGACGAAGAACGGCAGGCCTTCCTCAAACACCTGGCGCGGTCCGAGTCCTTCCGCGCGCAAACGGCTCTGATCAACCTCGCCAAAGCCGACCCGGCCTTCGCCGTCCGGCCTGGCGACCTGGACCGTGACCCGTGGCTGCTGACTGTCGAGAACGGCACGCTCGATCTGCGCACCGGCACGTTGCGCCCGCACGACCAGCGGGACCGCATCACCAAGCTGGCGCCGGTTCGCTACGACCCCACGGCCTCCTGCCCCAACTGGCTCGAGTTCCTCGACATGGTCATGGGCGGCAATCAGCGGCTGGTCTCGTTTCTCCAGCGCGCCTTCGGCTGCTGCCTCACCGGGATCACGTCGGACAAGGCCATGTTCATCCTCTACGGCGCGAGTGGCGACAACGGCAAGTCGACCATGGTCGACGTCATCCAACTGCTGCTCGGCGACTACGCCGTGCGCACGCCCACCGAAACCTTCCTGCGCAAGAAGGACGGAGCGATCCCGAACGACGTCGCCAAGCTCAAAGGCGCGCGCTTCGTCTGGGCTTCCGAAAACGAGCGCGGATCGAGGCTGTCGGAGTCGCTGATCAAGGAGATGACCGGCGGCGACAAGCTCTCGGCGCGGTTCATGCGGGGCGAGTTCTTCGAGTTCTACCCGGAGTTCAAGCCGTGGCTGGCCACCAACCACAAGCCGCAGGTGCGCGGCGACCGCGCGCTGTGGAATCGGCTGAAGCTGATCCCCTTCCACGTGACGATCCCCAAGGAGCGCCAGAAGCCGCGCCACGAGGTGATGGCGATGTTCCGGCGGGAGTTCTCGGGGATCTTGAACTGGGCGCTGGAGGGGTGCCTGGAATGGCAGCGCAACGGTCTCGGGGTGCCTGAGGAGGTGGTGGCGGCCACGCGCGAGTACGAGGCCGAGCAGGACACCTTCGCGATGTTCCTCGAAGAGAAGTGCGTTCGGGCGCCCAATGCACGCGTGCTGTCGCTGGCCCTGTACCGCGAGTACAAGTCCTGGGCCGAGCAGTATGGCGAGTCGCCGGTCAGCCACAAGATGTTCGCCTCATTCATGAGCGAACGGGGATTCGAGAAGACCAAGACCAACCGGGGCTTCCTGTACTCGGGAATCGGCCTGCGGACCGAAGACCACTACGATACGCCGCGCGGTTCAGCGCCGCCGCGGCAAACTCATCTGGTCCACGACGAGGAAGGCGAGGAAGTATGAGCCACACAACCCTTCACTTTTGGCTCGCGCAAGTCATTTGTTTTCAACAGACGCTCTTCAGAGTGAAGGGTTGTGAAGGGTTGACCCTATTATCCGCCTATACGCGAAGAAAGAACCTATGCCCTTATACACGTATAGAGCTTATATAGGAAAACCCCTTCACAACCCTTCACCCTTCACTCGGAGGTCGCCGTGGACGTTGAAGCGGTTCTGGACCGCCTGATGGAAGCCGGGGTCTCGGTCTGGCTGGACAACGAGGGTAAGCTACGCATCGACAAGGGAGCGCCGGAGGAGATCAAGCAGCTCGTGCGCGAGCACAGGCAGGAGTTGATCGACGTGCGCCGGGCGCAGGACTTCATGAACCGCGCCGGCATCCGCATCATTCGCCTGCCGCTGGGCCATCTGGCCCTGGCCTACCCGCCCCGCACCGACATGGACGAACTCCGATGGGCGGCACGCGTGTTGAAGATGGACTCGATGCCGCTGGTCATCAACGACGAGGGGCTCGAGTGGATCAGCCCCGAAGAGTGGCGGCGGCGGCAGGTGGCCCGGATCTGCGAAGACTACCGGAGGGAGCGTCTGAGGAAGGCGGCGGCGGAAGCCGCGGAGCAGCCGATGCCTCGGAGGCGGCGGGCGTGACCACGGAGCGGGCCATTGTGAAGGCGATCCTTGCGTACCTGAACAGTCTCCCTGGTTGCCTGGCGCGTAAGCGCTGGGGCGGCGGCATGGGAGTTGCCGGCGATCCCGACATCGACGCCTGCATCGGCGGCCGCAGCGTGCAACTCGAAGTAAAGCGCCCGGGCGAAAGGCCGACGCCGTTGCAGTTGAAGCGGCTCGAGGAATGGCGGAAGGCAGGTGCGGTTGTGGCCGTGGTGCACAGCGTCGCGGACGTGCACAGATTGCTGCAAGAAAATCGCCTGCTGGACCGGACAACTGGAGGGGCGTTGGCGAATATAGTCAGCGAGAAGTCGTTCGTCAGGTGAGCGCAGAGCGCAGCCTGAGGAAGATCCCTCCCTCTTGCGGGCATACCCGCGATCCCACATGGGCGTTACGGGAGATCTATGCCCAAGAACATCCGGATCGAGAACCCGGTCTCCGATTGCCGGTTCACCTCGAAGAACCGCGCCAAGCGTTTTGTCGCGCAGGGAAGAGCGGAGTGGGTTGAGCCCGGCGTTTCGATCCGGTTCATTCAGTCCGATCACCGGCATCGGTCCGCTCAGAATTCGGTCGACGCCACCCGTTACTGGTATGAGCGAGCATCAAGCACCGGGCTCGCCACACTTTCCGAGATGGCCAACCTCCCGATGATCGCACCTGGCAGGGCTATGGGTTTCGGACGCCTTAAGGGGGCCAGCAAGAGGACTTTTCAATCCCTGGAGCATCGTTTTCCGTCATGAGAGTCTTCAAGCAAACCACACCACACGGCTTTCCGGCGAAGATTCGCATCCCGCGACATAAGGCGCCCGTCCGCATTCTCGTGAAGAACGGCGTTCCCTGCAACGAGGTCGTGGACGTAACGGTCTCCGCTAAGACGATTGGCATGCGAGATCGCTCCAGGTGGAACGGCGGTACGTGTGATCGGTTGGGGTAGAAACCCGGATCAGGAAATGAAGACACGAAAACCGAAGCTGGGTGGAAGGTACCTCGCCTGGGTTCGTGGTGCGTTTCAGAAGCGGCCAGCAAAGGTTGAGATGAGAAAGCCCAGCCAAGCCTTGCGGGAGATCCAGTGTCCTGCCCCGAATGCTTGAGTGATGACATCGAGGTCCGCGAGTACGACTTCGGCATTTGCCGGGAGACCGGTTACCACGACGCCGGCGAGCGGTTCTGGTGCCGGGCCTGCGGCGCCACCGGGGACGCCGAGGACCTCGAACCACGCAATTCGATCTCCGTTGGGTCCTCCCGGGCCGAGGTTTTTTGACGGTGGGCCGAGTACACGCTGTCGCTAGCCCCAGTGCCAAAAACTAGGCTTACACGGGTTGACGCAGCCTGATGCAAGTGGTTGCTATGGAACCCGTTACGCTGTCACCCGATTCGCTCGCCTTGGTTGACACGCCCAGAGATCCCGAGCCCGTTCACGCCATGACGGGCAAGCCGTTCTGATCCAAAACCAACCTTCGAAGGGAGATTACAACCATGCCTGAAGTTGCCACGCCGAACCAGGCCGAACGCGAGTTCGAGACTGGGACGGACGAATCGTTCAAGAACACGAGCGCCACCGCCGGGGCCGCGCACAGCGAGAACCAGCGCGTGACGTTTGCCAACATCAAACGGACCTACGACGTCTATCAGGACCTGGACATTCAGGCCGCGCGGCAGGCTCTCACCGAGCAGACGCGGCTGAACCAGATCGCCTCGCAGGCGCTCCAGAACGCCGTCGAGACGGCGAACCTCGTGTCCAAGCAGGCCGTGCGTCACGGCGACATCGCCATCGACGGCCAGTGGAATCCAATCCAGGCCGGCGCTGGTGACTCGCTGACTGCCCGCGCGGTGTCGATCGACGATGTCTCGCTCAAGGCCATCGGTGCGGTGGTCGCCGCCGCGGTGGCCGACGCACTCGCCAACCGTAAGTAGTCTTTCTCCTCCAGGCGCATGAAGGGGCGGTCCCGCAATCCTCCGCGTGGCCGCCCACTTTTTCACACGCAGGTGAACTCCCATGGGTGACCGCTTCGCACTGGAAGCACGATCGTTTGGCAAGATCGCCGTGGCCGCGCCAGGCACGCCGGTGCGGCTTACCTCGGATGAGACCTTGCGCGCGGTCCGGCTGCGGTTCGCCACGCTGATCGGCGAGACGGGCCGGGTCTTCCTCGGCGTGTCGGGGATGAACAAGTCGACCGGCGTGGGAGTGATCAAAGAGTTCTGGCCCACGGGCGTGGGCGGTGGCGTTGCGGACGACTTGGTTCTTGAATCGCCCAACGGCCTCCGGCCCGCCGATTACTGGATCGATGCCAACGTCGCCGACGAGGGCTTGATCGTGGCCTACTGGGTTCCCACTCCGTATTGGGCGCCGTAAGCCGATGATTCGCGAACTGCGGATCTGGTGGCGGTTGCGGCCGCTCGTCCACCAATTCCAGGAGCTAACGAGGATGAAATTCTCTGTCAACCTTGCGATTCAGATGCTGGCTCTGGTGGCGCAAGGCCTGAACGCTTCGATCGACCTGCTGCCCGGGCGCGGCAAGTTCTGGGCCATGGTCGGGCTGTCCGCTGTCCAGGGTGTGGCGGCCGTGCTCGCCCACTTCGCCAACCCCGACGGCACTCCAGCGCAAGCGCCCTACATCAGGAAGTGAAGACGGATATCCAGATCGAACGCTGGTCCCTCGACCGGCTGGTTCCGTTCGCCCGGAATCCGCGCACACATACTGAGGAGCAGGTCGCGCAGATCGCAGCCTCGATCGTGGAATTCGGCTGGACAAATCCAGTCCTGGTCGGTAGCGACGGGGTTGTCATTGCCGGTCACGCGCGACTCCAAGCGGCGCGCAAGCTGGGCTTGAGCGAGGTGCCGGTGATCGTGCTCGATCACCTGAGCGAGGCGCAGCGGCGGGCGCTGGTCATCGCCGACAATCAGCTCGCCATTGCGGGCACGGGATGGGATGAAGAGCTGCTGCGCGGCTTGCTCGTTGATCTGCGGCAGGACGAGTTCAACCTGGACGTGCTTGGGTTCTCCGATGAGGAGATCAACGCCTGGTTGGCCCAAGAGCCCGACGCGCCGCCGGAAGGACTCACCGAGGAGGACGCCGTTCCCGAGCCTCTCGAGGAGCCGGTTACTCGCCGCGGCGATCTGTGGATCCTGGGTAATCACCGGCTGTTGTGCGGGGATTCGGCGAGCATCGAAGATGTGAAGCGCCTGGTGGAAGGCGCGCCGGTCGACCTCGTCAACACCGACCCTCCCTATAACGTGAGCGTCGAACCACGCTCGAAGAACGCCATCGCCGCCGGGCTTTCGTCGTTTGCAGGCTTGCAGCATCATCAAAGCTTCGATGTCCACCGCGGGGCATCCAAGGCCAAGGCCACGACGAAAAAGATGCGACCGAAGGACCGCGCGCTCGCAAACGACTTCATGAAGGACGCCGATTACGACGTCCTTCTGAGAAAGTGGTTCGGCAATCTCGCCGAGGTGCTGAAGCCGGGTGGCAGCTTCTACATCTGGGGCGGTTATGCCAACTGCGCCAACTATCCGCCGGCGCTGGCCGAGTGCGGACTGTACTTTTCGCAGGCCATCATCTGGGTCAAGAACATGCCCGTGCTGACGCGGAAGGACTTCATGGGGGCGCATGAGTGGGCATTCTATGGATGGCGCGAAGGGGCGGCGCACTGGTTCAATCCCGACTACAACAACGTGCGCGACGTTTGGGAGGTGGCGAAAGTGCCTCCGCAGTCGATGATTCATCTGACCGAGAAGCCGGTCGAGTTGGCCGTACGGGCGCTGACCTATTCGTCAAAGGCGGGCCAGACCGCGCTGGATCTGTTCGGCGGCTCGGGCTCGACGCTGATCGCCTGTGAGAAGCTCGGGCGGCGGGCGAGGCTGATAGAAATCGATCCGCCGTACTGCGACGTGATCTGCCGGCGGTTCATGGAGTTCTCTGGCAAACCGGCCAAGTTGGAAGCGACCGGGCAGACTTTCGATGAACTCAGGGACGCAAGACTTTCAACATCGTGAAACAGTGTGTCTTCTGTCACGGCGAGTTCCCGCTGGATCGTTTCTACCTAACCCGGCGTAGCCGGAACCAAAGAGGTCCGGGTATGATGCCGTAATGGGCATCGAGCTACTGACCGAGCGGCTCCACGATCAGATCGCCGGAGTGCTGAGCTGTTGGGATCGGGTGTTGATCT
>Ga0209172_10002132_pt1 | contig 36826 bp, 36 predicted proteins | sample LarsenN4metaG_FD_184113 | JGI IMG/M metagenome (GOLD analysis project Ga0209172, IMG submission 184113) | Hot spring sediment bacterial and archeal communities from British Columbia, Canada, to study Microbial Dark Matter (Phase II) - Larsen... ... | reverse complement strand
CCTTCTGGCCGCGGCCCGTGCGCGTGCGCGCATGCAGCGCCGCAAGGATCGCATTGCAGGCGAGCATGCCGGTGCAGACGTCGACGATGGCGACGCCGTACTTGGTGGGCTCGCCGTCCGGCTCCCCGCAGATGCTCATCAGCCCGGATTCCGCCTGCAGGATGAAATCGTAGCCGGGCAGCGAAGCCTTCGGCCCGCTCGATCCGTAGCCGGTGATCGAGCAGCGCACCACGCGCGGCGCGTTGTGCTCGAACCAGGCATCGGAAAAGCCCCATTTGTCGAGGGTGCCGAGCTTGAAATTGTCGATCAGCACATCCGCCTGCCGGATCAGACGGGCAAGCACGTCCTGGCCTTCGGGACGCGCCATGTTGAGCGTGAGCGAGCGCTTGTTGCGGTTGACGCCGAGAAAGTAGGCCGCCTCGCCCGCCGCGAACGGCGGTCCCCATCCGCGCGTGTCGTCGCCCGCGCCCGGCGGCTCGACCTTGATCACCTCGGCGCCCATGTCGCCCAGCATCATGGTGCAGAGCGGGCCGGCGAGGATGCGGGTGAGATCGACGACGCGCGTTCCGACCATCGGCCCGTTGGCGGTTTCCGTCATGGCAGCGCCGACCTCATCGACGGCGGTGCATTGAGGTTCTTCGCGCAGCCGTCGAGATAACGTTCAAGCTCGCGCTTGTTGCGCAGACGGAATTTCTGGAAGTCGGGCTTGCGCCCTTCGAGGAACGCGTTCATGCCTTCGAGGCTCTCCTCCGAGCCCCAGACGTGGGCGAGCAATTCCATGCCGTGCTGCCAGGAGGCGTAGAGAAGATCCGACTCGAAGTTGAGACTCTTCTTGGTCATGCGCAGCGTCTGCGGGCTGTGGCCCTTGATGGTCTCGCACCAGGCGAGCGTCTCCTTCAGCAGGTCGCGCTGCGGCACGCATTTGTTGATCAGGCCGATCTCGACCGCTTCCTTGGCGGTGAAGCGCCGGGCGCAAAAGATCATCTCGCGCGCCAGCCGCTCGCCGATGACCCGCGGCAGGTATTGCGTTGCGCCGACCGTCGGGCAGGCGCCGACCTTGGCGCCGGTCTGGCCGAGCACTGCGTTCTCGGAGGCGATGACGAGATCGCACCACAGCGCCAGCTCGTGCCCGCCGCCCATGCACCAGCCGTTGACCATGGCGATCACCGGGATCGGCACGCCGCGGATTGCCATGGCCAGACCCTGCATGCGGTCGTTCCACATGGCGGCGTTGATCCAGTTCAGCCGCTTCATGGCATAGAAGTCGCCGCCGGCGGAGAACGCCTTGTCGCCCGCTCCGGTGAAGACGATGCAGGCGATGGACGGATCTTCGCGGGTCGATTTCACCGCCTCGATCATCTGGTCGAGAGTCTGCTCGCGGAAGGCGTTGAGCACGCGCGGCCGGTTGATGGTGATCCAGGCCACCTGGTCCTTCACTTCGAACAGGATGTCGCTGTATCTCCGCTTGGCTCGCGTGCCGCTGTTGCGGCGGTTGGACGACTTGGCCACGACTTGCGCTCCCTCACGACGAATAGGACGTGTACTGCTTTTCCTCGATCAAAGGCGAGTTCAAGAGCTCGTTGATCGCCCGCTTGATGTGCGCGCGCCGATCGTTGTTGCGATAGACCGAGCGCGCGAGCTCGATGAATTCCTGGTCGAACGCCTTGGCCGCCTCCTTGGCGCGGATGCGATCCTCCACGGTCCAAAGCGTCTCGTTGACCTGCTTGAGCTCCGCTTGCAGCGCCGAAAGTCCGGCCGGGACCGGCGACAGCGTGGCCACGGCTTGGTCGAGCGCCGCAAGTTCGCGGCGCACGTTCTCGGCCGCCTGCGGCGAAGCGAGGCGCGCTTGCTTGATCTGCAGGATCGTGAGCTTGTCGAACACTTCGCCCCACGACACCTCGATCACGGGGCCCCTGCCAGGGTGAGCGGCCTGCGAACTCAACCGATCCTCCGGTCTCGCGCACGCGCCCGCGGCGCATGAGCAACATGCGCGAGCAATAGCATGTCCGGCGTTTCGTTCCAGTCCATTTGACGCCGCGCTCCTGCCTTGTGCTCTTGCCGCGGCGCGACGGTTCACGATACGGAATGGCATCGGTCAGGCCATGGCAAAGCAAGAACACCCGCCGCTCTCGCTGCCCGCACGTCCGCGCATCCTGGTGGTGACGTTGCGCCGGCTGGGCGACGTGCTGCTGACGACGCCGCTGATCCGCAGCCTGCGCCGGACCTGGCCGCAGGCTACGATCGACCTCCTGGCGTTCGCGGGCACCACCGGCATCGTCGAGGGCAATCCCGACCTCGACCGGGTGGTGACGATGCCGGCGCGGCCGACCGCCCCGGAGACGATCCGGCTCGCCGCAAGCCTGTGGCGGCGCTACGATCTCGCCGTCTCGACGCAGGGCGGCGACCGTCCGACGCTGCTCGCGTGCCTCGCCGGGCGCCGGCGCGTCGGCGTGCTCGCACCCGATGCCCCGTGGCTCGGCAATGCCGTCAAGCGCCGCCTGCTCGACCGTGCCGTCGACGCGGCGCCGGATATCCATCGCGTCGAGCTGATGCTGCGGCTTGTCGACGCGACAGGAGCCAAGCGCGTGCCGCAGGTGGTCTTGCCCGCCGCTGCGGCGACGGCGCCCATTCCCGCCGGCGACTTTGCGGTAATCCATGCCGCGCCCATGTTCCGCTACAAGCAATGGACGCCGCAGGGATGGCGCGACGTCGCCGCCGCCCTGCGCCAGCGCGGGCTTGAGGTGGTCGCGATCAGCGGTCCCGATCCGCGCGAGCGGAGCTATCTCGACGACGTGTGGCGGGGGGCCGTCGCGATCCATCAATTGCCGTGGCCGCAGAACGTCGCGCTCCTGTCGCGTGCGCGCCTCTATGTGGGGCCGGACACGTCGGTGAGCCATCTTGCCGCCGCCGCCGGCTGTCCCAGCGTGGTGCTGTTTGGTCCAACCGATGCGCGCGTGTGGGGGCCCTGGCCGGCCGACGGACTGTCGAGCGCCTGGCAGCCGGCCGGCAGCATGCAGAACCGCGGAAATGTCTGGCTGGTGCAGAATCCGTTGCCCTGCATGCCCTGCGGTCTTGAGGGCTGCGAACGCCACCTGGACAGCGCGAGCGCCTGCCTGAGCGAACTGCCCGCGGATCGGGTGATCGCGGCCATCGACCGGGCGCTGGCCGCCGGGCGGCTGCCGCGCGTCGAGGCGCCCTCGGTGGTGACATGAGCGGCGCGGCTTGACCTGCGCGCCCTCGCCGCTCAATGTCCGGCGGTGCCGCAAGAACCGCATTGATGGCTGCCTACCCCGAACTCGGACCGAAACCGCGCCTTGGCTACACCGAAAGCCTGCTTGATCGCGTCGCCGAGCGGCGGGGCGATGCCGCCTGGCTCGAAGCCCGCCTGCGCGCGCCGGACACCGCCGCCTATGTGATCGGCGGCGAACTCGTCGTCCTCAGGAAGCGCGGCAGCGACCTCGACCCGGCCTTCGCACCCGATGAGGCACGGGCTCTCGCCCCCGTCGCGGAGACCGTTTTTCTTGGGCTCGCGGACGGTGCCGCCCGGTTCGGCATCGGCATTGCACCCGAAAGCGCACAGGCCCTGAAGGGGCGCGCGGACCTGCACGTGATCGACCTGCGCTCGATTGCGGTGCAGGGCCTGGTCGGGCCGGAGCATCTGCCGCCGCTCGCGGAGGCCAAGGCGATGCTGCACTGGCATGCGCGCCACCGCTTCTGTTCCAACTGCGGGGCGGCCACCGACTTCGTCGACGGAGGCTGGAAGCGCGTCTGCCCGCTGTGCAAGGTCGAGCACTTCCCGCGCACCGATCCCGTGGTCATCATGCTGGCCGTGCGCGGCGATCGCGGCCTGCTGGGGCGCTCCGGACGTTTTGCCGCAAGCATGTGGTCGTGCCTTGCCGGCTTCGTCGAACCCGGTGAGGCGATCGAAGATGCCGTACGGCGCGAAACGCTGGAGGAGGCGGGCATTCGCTGCGGCCGGGTGAAATACCTGTTCTCGCAGCCCTGGCCGTTTCCGATGTCGCTGATGATCGGCTGCCACGCCGAGGCGCTCAACGAGGACATCACCATGGACGCCAACGAGCTGGTCGGCGCACGCTGGTTCAGCAGGGACGAATGCGCGGCCATGCTGATGCGCAAGCACCCCGAAGGGCTGACCACGCCACCGCCGATCGCAATCGCCCATCACATCATTCGCGCCTGGGTGGAGAGCGACGGTGCCCCCTTCTAGCGCGCCGGTGGTGCTTTGCGCCGGGATTGCGGTGCAGGACATCGTGTTCCGGGTCGAGCGCTTCCCGCAGCCGGGCGGCAAGTCCATGGCCAACGATTTCGTCGTGGTCAGCGGCGGCTGTGCGGTGAACGCCGCCATCGCCGTGGCCCGCCTCGGTGGCCGCGCCCGCTACAGCGGCCCGCTCGGTGACCCGGGCGATCCGATCAGCAACCAGCTCGTCGCGGCGATGGCGCGGGAAGGGATCGACACGCGTGCCGTCGTCCGGGTTGAGGGCGCGACCGCGCCGGTCTCGGGCATCATGATCGACGCCTCGGGCGAACGCATGATCGCGACCTATCGCGACCGCCGCATCGAAGGCGCCCGCCCGCCCGATCCGGAGCAACTTGTGGCCGATATCGCCGTGCTGCTTGCCGACAACCGCTTTCCCGACTACGTGCGGCCGATCTGCGAAGCCGCGCGGCGGCGCGGCCTGCCCATCGTGCTCGATGCCGACCGGCCGACGACGGCGGACGATCCGCTGTTTCGCATTCCAACACACGTGATCTTTTCCGGTGAATGCCTGCGCGGAACCACCGGCATCGACGACCTGTCGGCCGGATTGCAGCGCATGGCGTCGCGCACGGCAGCGTTTCTTGCGGTCAGCGACGGCGCCAATCCGGTGCGCTATGTTGCGGGCGGTGAGGTGCGAACCATGCCGGTGTTCGGGGTTGAAACCGTTGACACGCTGGCGGCGGGCGACGTGTTCCATGCCGGCATCGCGCTTGCGCTCGCCGAGGGCCGTGACGAACTTTCCGCCATGCGCTTCGGCGCTGCCGCAGCCGGCCTCAAGTGCACGCGGTTTGGCGGCAGCACGGGCGCACCCACGCGCAGCGAACTGGACGCATTCCTGCGACGGCACAGCTAGGGTCAACCGCGCGACCGCCCGCCCGGCCGGCAACAGCTCTTTCGCGCCGGCGCCGGGACGCAGATCGCGCTCGCAAGAGACAGCCATGGGCGACGGGGCAATTCTGCTGGTTTTCATCACGCTGCAACGCTTCGCCGAGTTCGTCTGGGACCGGCTGAACACCGCCCGCCTGCGCGCGGCCGGCGCCGTCGAATACGGGCGCGCGCATTATCCCCTCGTCATCGCGACCCATGCCGGTTGGCTCGCCGGGCTGTGGATTCTCGGCTCCGCGCGGCCCGTCGATGTCATCCTCCTTGCGATCTTTCTTGTCCTGCAGATCGGCCGCTACTGGGTGCTGTTCACGCTCGGTCCGCACTGGACCACGCGCATCATCGTGCTGCCCGGCGCGCCGCTCGTGCGCCGCGGACCCTATCGATACCTGCGGCATCCGAATTACCTCGTGGTCGCGGGCGAGTTCGTGGTTGCGCCGCTCGCACTTGGGCTGCCGCTCTATGCGCTCCTGTCGTTCGTCGTCTATGCCGGCGTCATCGCCGTGCGCATCCGGGCGGAAAACGCGGCGCTTCCGGAGGGAACCTGAGCGGCGCGCGATGCCGCAGGCGGCCTTACTTCTTCAGCGTGGAAGGACAGGGCGCGCCGCACGGGGCACAGGCGCCGGCGAAGTCCTCCGGCGACACCGGCCGGCCGCTCGACGGCGAACTCAGGTGATCGGCCAGGATCGCCGCCAATGCGGCCACGAACACGACGGCGTAGACCCATCGCATCGGCGTCACCCGCGCGCGAAGCCAAACAGCGGTCGCAGCCGCACGCCCACCATGCAGCCACCGAGCGCCGCCGCGAACCAGACCCATCCGTGCAGCGAACCGGATGCGACGCCGCCGACGAAGGCGCCGATGTTGCAGCCGAAGCCGAGCCGCGCGCCCCAGCCCATCAGCAGCCCGCCGATGGCGGCAGCGGCAAGCGACTTGAATGGCGGCCACGGCCCGCGCGCGAACGGCGCCGTGAAAGCGGCGGCCGCGGTCGCGCCGAGGATCATGCCGAAGTCGGTGAGGCTCGATGTGTCGCTCAGCACCGAGTCGGCGAGCGCCCGCTTGGGACCGGGCCATTGCCAGAACTCGGCCCCGCTCAGATCGATGCCGAACAGGGTCGCGATCTTGGCGCCCCAGACGGTGAAACCGAAGGTCACGCTCCAGGGATGGCCGCCGGCAAGGAACACCGCAATGGACAGAAGCCCGATGAGCACGGCCGCGACGACGAGGCGTCGTTCCAGCTTGACCGACGCGCCACGTCGGCGCGCGATTGCGATCGCGGCGGCGGCGGCGAGTGCAAGGCTCGCCCAGGTCGCGGCGAGGCCGCCCCAGGGCCCGAGATGGGCGGACGCGAGGATCGGGTCGATGCCGCCAAGCGCGAGAAACGCAGGCAGATGCAGGCTGCCGACGACGCTGCCGACGATGAAGAAGGCAAGCGTCACGAGCATTCGCCCGGAGCCTCCGCCGACGGTGTAAAGCGTGCCCGAGCCGCAGCCGTTGGCGAGCTGCATGCCAATGCCGAAGACGAAGGCGCCGATCAGGAGCGACGGCCCGAGCGGCGCAATCGTGCCGCCGAAGCCCGGCACGAGCGCCGCGACCGGAACGATGACGGCGGCGGCCACCGCGATCAGCAACAGGCCGCCCAGGAATCCGTCGGCCCGCCCCTGCACGATCAGGCGTCGCCAGGACGCGGTAAAGCTGAACTCGGCCTTGAGAAAGACCACGCCGAGCGCGAAGCCGAACAGCAGCAGCGCCGCCGCCCGGGGCTGACCGTCGATCAGCACCAGCGCCACGAGCACCGCCGTCGCCAGCACGACGCCGATGAGGAACGGCCAATCGAGCCGCGGCAGACGCGTCGCGGGCGCGGTGGCAACGGCGGTCACGATCAACTCTCCGCTTGCGATGAGGATGCGCTCAACTGCCGAGCCCGAGCGCCTTTTTCAGGTCGTCCCAGCGCGTGCGGGAGGAGGCGATCGGACGGCTGGCGTCCGCGCTCCACTCCACCATGGAGCCATCGTAGAGCTTGACGTCCTTGCGCCCGAGCAGTTCCGAGAGCACGAACCAATTGGTGGCAGCCCAATGGCCGGTGTTGCAGTAGCTCACCACCGGACCCGCCGGCACGGAGGCCGCGATCGCCGCAAGTTCCGACTTCGGCCGCAGGCGGTTGTTCTTCGGGTCGTAGAAGCCGGCGCTGTCCAGATTGAGCGCACCCGGAATGTGGCCATAGGCCTTGGCGGCCGGCGCCTTCTCCTTGCCGTCGAAGAAGCGTGCAGGCCGCGCATCGATGAGGGTGGCGCCCGCGCCTGCGGCGGCACTGGCGCGACTGACGCCGAGGGATGCCACCTTCGCCCTCGCGGCCGATGCACCGCCGAGCGCAGCCTCGACGTCGGCGGTGACGGCGAGACGGCTTCGATCGAACTTGACCGTGAAGATCTTGGGGGACGGCGGATTGTGACCGCGCTCGACCGGATAGGCCGCCGCGATCCAGGCGGCATGGCCGCCGTCAAGGATCGACACCGCCCGATGGCCCGCGACCTTGAACGTCCAATAGACTCGCGCCGCCGACCCGAAATCGGTCGCGTGCACACCGGCGGGCACCACCACCACATGGCTGTCCTCGTCGATGCCGATCTCGCCGATCAGCTTCTCGAGTTCGGCCTCGCTCGGCAGCATGAAGGGAGTACCCTGGCGGGTTACACGCCAACCCGCCTTGTCGTAGTCGCTGTGGACGGCGCCCGGGATGTGGCCCGCCCGGTAGGCTTCGACGCCGCCGCCGTCGATGGCCGAGCGGATGTCGAGCACCACGATCCGGGGATTGCCAAGCTGTTGCATCAGCCACTGGGCTGACACAAGCGGCGGCGCATCCTGCGCGACAGCCGCCGCGGCGGCACTCGCCAGAGCGAGCGCCACGAGCAGCCGACGGGCGGCGGATGCAACGGCAGAAACCATGGTCTGACTCCTCAAACGAAGCCGCGCCGGTGGAAGCGGGCCAACGAGCGATTTTGCTTGAAATAGAAGATCGTTCTATGCAAAGACAATACGATCCAAGAAAAAGAAATGTACTGCTACATAAACGGCGATTTACGCATGCAACGTTCTAACAATCGGGATCGAGCCAGAATGGACGCGATCGACCGCAAGATCCTGGCCACGCTGCAGGAGGACGCCTCCCTGTCGGTTGCCGAGATCGGCCAGCGGGTCGGCCTCTCGTCGACCCCGTGCTGGAAGCGGATCCAGCGGCTCGAAGCCGAGGGCGTGATCCAGAAGCGCGTGGCCCTGGTTGACCCGGCCAAGGTCGGGCTCGGCATCACCGTCTTCGTCTCGATCGAGACCGGCGATCATTCGCAGGAATGGCTTGCCCGCTTCGCCGACGTGGTGGGCGCCATGCCGGAGGTGATGGAATTCTATCGGATGGCCGGCGACGTCGATTACATGCTGCGCGTCGTGGTGCCCGACATTGCCGGCTACGATGCCTTCTACAAGAAGCTGATCGGCACCGTGCCGCTGAAGAACGTCACCTCGCGGTTCGCGATGGAGCGGATCAAGTCAACGACCGCTCTTCCCATCCCCTGACGGCGCGCCGCGCTAGGCCGTGCGTTCGACCTTGTCGGACAGCCGCGGGCGCATGAAGATCTGATCCTTGAGCGCCAACGTCCCGCTCACGATGTAGCCGATGGTCGGCTTGTAACTGTACTCCACCTCGCTCCAGATCAACGAGGAATTGGGCACGTTGAGCGCCGCCGGCAGCGTCACGGTCGAACCCACCGCGCGCTTGGTCCCGTTCAAGCTGTCGCTCCAGGCAATGGTGGCCTTGCCGTTGGCATCGATCGTGACGCTCGACACCGTCACCTTCAGACTGGTGGTCGGGAACGGTGCCATCACTGCCGCCGCGGCATTGAGCGAATTGCTCATGTCGGCATTGTTGATGCTCGGCACCTGCGAGACAAGATCGGCAATGGTGCGCGCGGTGAGCGTGACCTTGCGGTCGGCGCCGATGCCCTGCGAAATCTCCACCGCGCCGAGATAGAGTGCGAGCATCAGCGGCAGCAGCATCGCAAACTCAACCGCCGACACGCCGCGCTCATCACCGGCGAGACGACGCAGCCGGCGAACAAGCCGGCCGCGCAGGCGGGCCCAGGCTACGGCGCGTCTCATTGGTAGGGCTCGTTGCGGAAGGCGATGGTGGACATCAAGAGGCGCCTGCCGCCCGACATGTCGGACAGGTTGAGGCCGAGCAGGGAGACATAGACCGGCCACTCGTACATCAGCCGGACCAGCACGATGTCGCCCGGGCCTCCGGGCTTGTAGCCGAAATTCGCGGTCTGCAGATTGCCGTTGGAATCGATCGGCTTCGACGTGTCGATGCTGGCAAACGACGGATAGCTCTTGACGTCCACGTAGAGACCGCTGTTGCAGTTGAACAGGCCGTAGATCCGGCTGCACACCGCCTGCTTGAACTTGGCCTGGTCGAAGCCCTGGGTCTGCGCCTGTCCGGTCATGATCAGGCGGGCGCTGTCGGCGGCCGCCGTCTCCAACGCCTGTCCGGCGAAGAACACCACCGCCGTTTCGATGATGGCGAACACCAGCGCCAAGAACGGCGCGGCCACGAGCGCGAATTCGACCGCCGCCGCTCCGTCCTGTCGCCGCAGCAAACGGCGCAGGCTGCGCCACCGCGCAAGCCGCCTCGCCGCCTTCCCGAATCTCGCCCGCAAGCCGGACCTCATGGCATGGCCGAACATCTGCCGCGCGCGCCATCGTTGCCGCTGTCCATGCCTTCTAACAGACAGGCGTTGTCGAATTGTTGCGCGTGAGTGGCGCAGCGCGCCCTCCGCATTGACCGCCCGCTAACCAAACCGGACCGCGCGTCGCTACTTCGCCTGCGCGCCCTGCGCCATGGTGTTGAGATTGCCGGTCTGGTTGAGGATCGCGCCGAAGTAGTTCGGCGTGTCGCCGAGCGTGATGCGGCGCTCGCAGTTGGGCGTGCAGCTGTAGGATTCGCGATCGACGCCGCGGTGCACCACGACGATGTAATCGCGCGGCCCCTGCACCTGCAGCGCGTGCTGCATGAGGATGTCGCCGCCGCGATCAAGCGCCACGAGATTGGTGACGCCGTGGCTCTTGCCGGTGACGACCAGGATGCCGCCGGGCTGCACCGCGACGTCGGCGATGAGCGGATTGCCGACCACGAGGGTGACCGTGCGTTCGGGCAGTTTGAGAATCTTGGCCTGGTCGAGGTGCACGACGATCGGATCGGCGGCGGCGGACGGCTCGGCCGGCGGATTGCCGTCGGCGCGCACGCTATTGCTGCCGGAGACGGCAAGCAGGACAAAGGCGAGCGCAAAGCTGACGAGACGCCCCTGCGGCCATCGGCCGCGCAACGCTGCTAACGCCGCCATCGAACTCTCCGCACGCCACTGTCCGACGGCACGGCACGCCGCCGGTACGCACACGGCCCGAGTGGACTGCAAATTGGTGAACGAAGTGCAAAGCCGGCGGCGTTCCGGCGGCCGGCACGCGACAATGCGCCATGAGTTCCCATGAATAGCCAACAGTATCGGTGGCGGGAACCAAAATATTCAGTAATGAATACTTAAGCGTTGAAAGATTAAAACACCCAGAGACGAAAAATCGATTGTTAACCACGTCCCCATTTCACGGCATCGGCCTGGGATTCGCCGATCGAATTAACCTCACCGCAAGGCCCCGCTGCTAGCGTGCGGCATGGTTCGGACCGGCCGACAAAGAACAATGGCCCCGGACCCGCTCAGACAGCCACGTGTGGACCTCGAAGGAGCTACAGATGAAGAATCTCGTTTCCCGTTTTGTGAAGGACGAGTCGGGCGCGACCGCCATCGAATATGGTCTGATCGCTGCCGGCATCTCCGTCGCCATCATCGCCGTCGTGCAGGGTCTCGGCTCGAAGCTGAAGACGACCTTCACCTCGGTGCAGAACGCCCTCAACTGAGCCGCGTTCGAAGCCAATCCAGAAGGCTCCGGCGGGTCCGGAGCCTTTTCGTTTTTCGCGTTCGCGATAACGAAAGTGCAACGGGCATCGGTTTAGCACTGGGCTTCGCTGCGGGACGACGCCCATGCTGACCGACGCAATCCGGCTCTTGCTGTTTCCGGCGATGATGGCCTTTGCCGCATCGAGCGATCTTTTCACCATGACCATTTCCAACCGCGTGGCCATCGTCCTGGTGGCCGGTTTCTTCGCGCTCGCGCTCGCAAGCGGCATGGCGCCGGCCGAGATGCTCGCGCACGTGGGCGCGGCGCTGGCGGTGCTGGCGGTCACCTTCCTGTTCTTCGCCCGCGGCTGGATCGGCGGCGGCGACGCCAAGCTTGCGGCCGCGACCGCGCTCTGGCTCGGCTTCGACCATCTGCTCGCCTATCTGCTGTACGCCTCGATCTTCGGCGGCATTCTCACGCTGATGATGCTGCGCTTCCGGCTGATGCCGTTGCCGTCGGCACTCGCCGGCCAGGAATGGGTCAAGCGGCTGCACCGGCTCGACGGCGGCGTGCCTTACGGCATCGCGCTCGCGGCGGCGGCGCTGCTGATCTATCCCGATACCGGTTGGATGCAGCTGCGCTGACACGCGCCTGCGAAACCGACGCACCGCCCACGCCGAGGCAACGGCCGCGGCCGCGCGGCAACCGATTCTTAACCGCAATTCATTACGCTCCGTTAACCATGAATTGACCTTTGCCTGCTGAAATCGCTGAGCGTTCGGCGCCAGCGCGGCGCCGCTAACTAGGTGAATCGACGGTGGCCGCTTGGGGCCGCGTGCGTCCCGTAACCAGAGTGAGTGAAGCGTCATGAAGGCTGCGCGTATTGTGGTTCTCGCCGTCGCCCTTGCCGCGGGCGGCGCTGCCGCGTTCCTCGTCAGCAGCGACGAGACGCCGAAGCCGCAGGCCCCCGCCCCGATCGTCCAGCAACTGCCGACGGTGGAGGTGCTGATCGCCAAGGGCGACATCGGCATGGGGACCGCCGTGTCCGAACGCGATTTCGAGTGGCAGGCGTGGCCGGCGGCGACCACCGGCAGCTCCTACATCACGAAAAAGGATCGCCCCAACGCCACCGCCGAACTCTCCGGCGCGATCACGCGCGCGCCGTTCACCGCCGGCGAGCCGATCCGCGAAACCAAACTGATCCGCGCCAATGGCGCCGCCGGTTTCATGGCCGCGATCCTGCCGTCCGGCATGCGCGCAATCTCCACCGAAATCTCGCCGGAGACTGGCGCCGGCGGATTCATCCTGCCGAACGACCGGGTGGACGTGATCCTCACCCGCCGCCCCAGGGACGGCGACGGCCGCTCGTCCAGCACCACGAGCGAAACCATTCTCACCAACGTTCGCGTGCTCGCGATCGACCAGACGGTCGAGGAGAAGAACGGCCAGCGCGTGGTGGTGGGCAAGACGGCGACGCTGGAGCTCTCGCCGCGTCAGGCCGAAACGCTCGCCTTGTCGCGTCAACTCGGCACCTTGTCACTGGCGCTGCGCAGCCTGCTCGATGCCGGCAAGACCGCCGAGATCGACGACGGCCACGACCGCAAGACCGAGATCAACACCGTCCGCTTCGGCGTGAGCAGCGCGAAATGATCAAGCAAGGAGCCCGTCGATGACGCAAGCGACGTTGACCCGCCCGGCCGCCGCAGCGACGGCGCTCTTCGTTGCGGCTGCCCTCGCACCGTGCCCGCCGGCCAATGCGGCGGAGCCCGCCGCGCAGGCTCCCGTCCCCACCGTCCAGGTGCATGGCGATCACTCGTCGCAGTTCGTGACGCTCGGCGTCGGCAAGTCGGTGGTCGTCGACCTGCCCGGCGACATCAAGGACGTGCTGGTGGCCGATCCCAAGATCGCCAACGCCGTCGTGCGCACCTCGCGCCGCGCCTATCTGATCGGCGTGGCAGTCGGCCAGACCAACGTCTTCTTCTTCGACGCTACCGGCAAGCAATTGATGGGCTTCGACATCGCGGTGACACGCGACCTCAACGGCATTCGTGCCGCGCTCAAGCGCGCTCTGCCCGACGCCGATATCCGGGTCGAGGGTCTGGCCGACGGCATCATGCTGTCGGGCTCGGTGGCAAGCCCGACCGAGGCGCAGCAGGCCTACGACCTCGCCGCCCGGCTTGCCGGCGACGGCAACAAGGTGGTGAACGGCATCATGATTCGCGGCCGCGACCAGGTGATGCTGCGCGTCACGGTGGCGGAGGTGCAGCGCGACATCATCAAGCAGCTCGGCATCGATCTGAGCGGCAGCCTGTCCTACGGCCAGACCGTGCTCAACTTCAACAACTCCAATCCGTTCACTGCGCTCGGCCGCCCGCTCGTCAGCTCCAACGCGGTCACCGGAACCTGGCGTTCGGTCAGCGCCTCGCTGCGCGCGATGGAGAATGCGGGCGTCATCCGCACGCTGGCGGAGCCGAACCTGACCGCGGTGTCGGGCGAAACCGCCAACTTCCTTGCCGGCGGCGAGTTTCCGGTGCCCGCCGGCTTCACCTGCGACCCCAACACCCGCAACTGCCAGACCCAGATCCAGTTCAAGAAGTTCGGCGTCGGGCTGAACTTCACCCCGGTGGTCATGTCGGAGGGACGCATCAGCCTGAAGGTGCTCACCGAGGTATCCGAAGTCTCCGCCGACAACGCGCTCACCATCCTGCAATCGGTGGGCGACGAGAACCGCACGCTGACCATTCCCTCGATCAAGACCCGCCGCACCGAGACCACCGTCGAAATCCCCTCCGGCGGGGCACTGGCGCTCGCCGGAATGATCCACGAGCAGACCAAGCAGCATATCAACGGCATGCCGGGGTTGATGAATCTGCCCGTGCTCGGCGCCCTGTTCAGGAGCCGAGACTACATCAACCGCCAGACCGAGCTGATGGTGCTGGTGACGCCCTACGTGGTGCGCGCGGTGGCGCAGAAGGATCTATCGAAGCCCGACGACGGCTTTGCCGACGCCTCCGATCCCGCGAGCATGCTGCTTGGGCGCTTCAACCGCCTCTACGGCGCGCCGGGACGCAGCGCCCAGCCGCAGCAATCCTACCGCGGCACCTATGGATTCATTCTCGATTGACGCAGGCGACGAGGAGAGACGATCGATGCCATGCCCCGACCGACGGATCGGCCGCCGCCCTGCCGTTGCAATCCTGCGGCGGGCGACTCTTGCCGCCGCCTGCGCGGCCGCGCTCTCAGCCTGCAGCCTGACCGCAAGTGACACCACCGGCAGCGTCGAGACCGACTATCGCCAGCGCCACCCGATCTCGATCCGGGAGGGCAACCGCACGCTGACGCTGTTCGTCGGTCCCGGTCGCGGCGGACTCACGCCCTCGCAGCGCGCCGAGGTGCTCGCCTTCGCGCAGACCTGGAAGCGCGAGGCGACCGGCGGCGTCACCATCGAGCGGCCGGTCGGCGGTCCGAACGAGCGCGCGGCCAATGATACGCTGAAGGAGGCGCTGTCGATCATCGTGCAGGCCGGCGTCCCGAACCACGGCATCGGCATCCGGCCCTATGCCGCGGGCGACCGCCGGCTTGCCCCGCTGCGCCTCAACTACCCGCTGGTCAAGGCCGAGGCCGGCCCGTGCGGCCAGTGGCCTGACGATCTTGGGCCGGGCCCCGAGCGCAAGCACTTCGAGAACCAGCAGTACCACAACTTCGGTTGCGCCACGCAGCGCAACCTCGCCGCCATGGTCGCCAACCCGCACGATCTGGTGCAGCCGCGCGCCGAGACCCCCGCCTACACCGCCAAGCGGACCTTCGGCACCGACAAATGGCGCAAAGGCGAGACCCCCGCAACGAACATCCCCGACACGCAGAAGGGCGCCATCAGCGACTTGGGCAAATGATTAGAACCGCACTGCAGACCGCCGAGCCTGAGGCGGCCCCGCCGGAGCCGGTCGCCCACGACGAGCACATCGCGCCGGCCCCGCGCGTTTCGATCCAGGCATTCTGCGAGACGGTCGAGACCGCAGCCGCGATCCAATCGGCCGGCGAGGACCGCCGCCTGAGCAAGGCGCATCTGAAGATCCAGATGGGCGGCGTGGCCGCGGCGATCGAGGCCTATCGCAGCGCGCCGACCCCCAATGTCATCATTCTGGAATCGGAGAGCCGCAACCATTCCATCCTCGAAGGTCTCGACGCGCTGTCGGAGGTGTGCGACGCCGGCACCCGCGTCGTGGTGATCGGCCGCGTCAACGACATCGTGCTCTATCGTGAGCTGATCCGGCGCGGGGTCAGCGACTATCTGATCACGCCGGTCGGCACCATCGACGTGGTCCGCTCGATCTGCAGCCTGTTTTCCGCGCCCGACGCCAAGCCGGTGGGCCGCATCATCGCCGTCGTGGGCGCCAAGGGCGGCGTCGGCGCCTCGACCATCGCCCACAACATCGCGTGGTCGATGGCGCGCGATCTCGCGCTTGACTCGGTCGTGACCGACCTCGACCTGCCCTTCGGCACGGCCGGACTCGACTACAACCAGGATCCGCCGCAGGGCATTGCCGACGCGGTGTTCTCGCCCGACCGCATCGATACCGCCTTCATCGACCGGCTGCTGTCGAAGTGCTCCGAGCGGCTGAGCCTGCTGGCGGCACCGGCGACGCTGGAGCGAACCTACGACTTCGGTTCCGAGGCGTTCGATGCGATCTTCGATTCGTTGCGCGCCACCGTGCCCTGCATCGTGCTTGACGTGCCGCATCAATGGTGCGGCTGGACGCAGCGCGCCCTGGTCGGCGCCGACGACATTCTCATCGTCGCCGCCCCCGATCTCGCCAACCTGCGCAACGCCAAGAATCTGTTCGACTATCTTCGATCGGCGCGCGTCAATGACCGGCGGCCCTACTACTGTCTAAACCAGGTCGGCGTGCCGAAGCGCCCGGAGATCAAGCCGGCCGATTTCGCCAAGGCGCTGGAGGATCAGCCGGCGGCCGTGATCGCGTTCGAACCGCCGCTGTTCGGCACCGCCGCCAACAACGGCCAGATGATCGCCGAGATTTCCGCAAGCCACCGCACCGCGGAGACGTTCCGTCAGCTCGCCCAGCTGCTCACCGGCCGCGCCGAAGCCAAGAAGGCCAAGGGCGGCCTGTTCACGCCGCTGCTCGGCAAGCTGCTGAAGCGATAGAAATAGGATTCAGGGTGGTCAGTCGTGTTCGGAAAGCGTAACAGCACGGATGCCCGATCGGCCGCATCGCTCCAGCCCGCGCCCAAATCGGCGTATCAGCCGGCGCACCAGCCGCCGTCGAAGCCGGCCGCGCCGCCGTCGCAACCGGTCACGCGACCGCCGTCCCCCGCCGATGCCGGGCGCGCGCCGATCCCGTCCGCGGGCCTTGGCGCCCCGCTCGTGTCGGCGCCGGCGGCGCCCGCCCGTATCGCCAGCCCGCCGATCATCGCCACCGATACGCGCCATTCGGAGAGCTACTACGAGACCAAGAGCACGGTGTTCGGCGCACTGATCGAGGCGATCGATCTCGCCCAGCTTGCCCGGCTCGACGCCGACGCCGCGCGCGAGGAAATCCGTGACATCGTCAACGAGATCATCGCCATCAAGAACATCGTGATGTCGATCTCCGAGCAGGAAGAACTGCTCGACGACATCTGCAACGACGTGCTCGGCTACGGACCGCTCGAGCCGCTGCTGGCGCGCGACGACATCGCCGACATCATGGTCAACAGCGCCGGCACCGTCTACATCGAAGTGGCCGGCAAGATCCAGAAGACCGGCATTCGCTTCCGCGACAACCAGCAGCTCCTCAACATCTGCCAGCGCATCGTCAGCCAGGTCGGGCGGCGCGTCGACGAATCCTCGCCGATCTGCGACGCGCGCCTGCCCGACGGGTCTCGCGTCAACGTGATCGCGCCGCCGCTGGCCCTCGACGGCCCGGCGCTGACCATTCGCAAGTTCAAGAAGGACAAGCTCACGCTGGACCAGCTCGTGCGCTTCGGCTCGATCACGCCCGAAGGCGCCGAGGTGCTCAAGGTGATCGGCCGCTGCCGCGTCAACACCATCGTCTCCGGCGGCACCGGCTCGGGCAAGACGACGCTGCTCAACTGTCTCACCCAGTTCATCGACAACGATGAGCGGATCATCACCTGCGAGGACGCCGCCGAGCTGCAGTTGCAGCAGCCGCACGTGGTGCGGCTGGAGACTCGGCCGCCTAATCTCGAAGGCGAGGGCCAGATCACCATGCGCGATCTGGTGCGCAATTGTCTGCGCATGCGGCCCGAGCGCATCATCGTCGGCGAAGTGCGCGGTCCCGAAGCCTTCGACCTGCTGCAGGCGATGAACACCGGCCACGACGGTTCGATGGGCACGCTGCACGCCAACAGTCCGCGCGAGGCGCTCTCCCGCATCGAGTCGATGATCACCATGGGCGGCTACGCGCTGCCCTCGCGCACCATCCGCGAAATGATCGTGGCATCGGTGGACGTGGTGGTGCAGGCGGCGCGCCTGCGCGACGGCTCGCGCAAGATCACCCACATCACCGAGGTGGTGGGGATGGAAGGTGACGTCATCATCACGCAGGACCTGTTCGTCTACGAGATGCTGGGCGAGGACGCCAACGGCAACCTGATCGGCCGGCACCGCTCGACCGGCATCGGCCGCCCGAAGTTCTGGGAGCGGGCGCGCTACTACGGCGAGGAGCAGCGGCTCGCCGCGGCGCTTGACGCCGCTGAAGTCGCCGACGGGCCGGTGCGATGACGCAGGGACGGTCATGAAGCTGCAGACGCTCGCGCTCTTTTTCATGGTCGCGCTCGCCATCGGCGGGGTGGCCTGGGTGTTCATCTACCCGATCCTCTCCGGCGAGCGCAAAGCGGAGCGGCGCCGGGCGAGCGTGGCCCGCGCGGAGCCGGCGGCCGCGCGCAGCGGCAGGGGGCGCGTGGTCCAGAAGTCGCGACGCGAGCAGATCGAGGAGACGCTCAAGGAGCTCGAGGTCAAGCAGCAGAAGTCGAAGAACCCGCCGCTCGCCGTGCGCATCGAGCAGGCGGGGCTGGCGTGGTCGAAGCGGCAGTTCATCATGGTCGCGGCCGGGCTCGGGGCGGCCGCCTTCGTGCTGATCCTCGCCTCGGGCGGCGGCTTGCTGAGTGCCGCCGCCGTCGCCTTCGCCGCGGCCTGCGGCGCGCCGCTCTGGCTCCTGTCGTATCTGAAGAAGCGCCGCGAGAAGAAGTTCCTCGATGCGTTCCCCGATGCCGTCGACATCATCGTGCGCGGCATCAAGGCGGGCCTGCCGCTGCTCGACAGCATCAAGGTCATCGCCATCGAGGCCGCCGAGCCGGTCAAGAGCGAGTTCCGCGCCATCGTCGACACGCAGGCGATCGGCATGCCGCTCGGCGAGGCCTGCGCCAAGCTCTACGAGCGCATGCCGCTTGCCGAAGCCAATTTCTTCGGCATCGTCATCTCGATCCAGCAAAAGGCCGGCGGCAATCTCTCCGAGGCGCTCGGCAACCTGTCGCGCGTGCTGCGCGACCGCAAGAAGATGAAGGCCAAGATCCAGGCCATGTCGATGGAGGCGAAGGCATCGGCCATGATCATCGGCTCGCTGCCGGTCGCGGTCGGCCTGCTGGTCTATCTCACCAGTCCCGACTACATCGAGCTGCTTTGGACCACCGACCTCGGCCGTCTCATGCTGGCCGGCTGTGCGGTGTGGATGGCGATCGGCGTCTTCGTGATGAAGCAGATGATCAATTTCGACTTCTGAGGCCACGCATGCTCGATCTGCTGATCGACAGAATGCACGACACGCGATTCCTCACCATGCTGTTCGCGGGCGTGGCGGCGATCGCGACCGTGCTCACGCTTGCCATGCCGCTGTTGTCGCCCAATACGCTCGACAAGCGCATGAAGTCGGTGGCGCTGGAACGCGAGAAGATCCGCCAGCGCGAGCGCGAGCGGCTGGCGCGCGGCGAAAAGGAAAAGATCGCGCTGCGGCAGTCGCCCAAGCAGTACATGCAGAGCGTGGTCGAGAGGTTCAACCTGGCGAAGTGGCTTGCCCAGGAAGAGGCGCGCGAGAAGCTGGTGCAGGCCGGCTATCGCGGCCAGGCGCCCTACATCGCCTATCTGTTCTTCCGCATGGTCACGCCGGTGGCGCTGTTCGTGCTGTCGCTGTTCTACGTCTTCGTGGTGCTCGAACTCGATCACCCGGCCACCGTCAAGATCGGGCTGTGCCTGGCCGCCGCCTACCTGGGCATGCACGTGCCCTACCTGTTTCTCAAGAACCGCATCGCCAAGCGGCAGCTTTCGATCAAGCGGGCGTTCCCCGATGCGCTCGACCTGCTGCTGATCTGCGTCGAGTCCGGCATGTCGATCGAGGCGGCGTTCAAGAAGGTGAGCCAGGAAATCGGCTCGCAATCGGTGGCGTTGGCCGAGGAATTGACGCTGACCACGGCCGAACTGTCCTACCTGCAGGATCGCAAGCAGGCTTATGAAAATCTCGCCAAGCGCACCGACCTCGAAGGCGTGAAATCCGTCTGCATGGCCCTGCAGCAGGCCGAACGCTACGGCACGCCGCTGGCGCAGACGCTGCGGGTCATGTCGCAGGAAAACCGCGACCTGCGCATGACCGAGGCCGAGAAGAAGGCGGCGGCGCTGCCGCCCAAGCTGACGGTGCCGATGATCCTGTTCTTCCTGCCGGTGCTGTTCATCGTCATTCTCGGCCCGGCGGCGATCCGCGTCATGGCGACGCAGGACACCTCGCCCAACACGCCCGTGACCACGACGCGCTAGGCACCGGAGGGCGCGGCGGGCCCGACCGCGGACCGGCCGGTCTCCGGCGCCTCAGGAACCGCGGGACTGCGCGAGCGGCGAGCCGCGGTTGCGCCTGGCCCAGTCGCGCTGCTGCGACAGCATCTGCCGCAGATAGGCGACATTGGCCGCCGCCTCCTCGGGTGAAAGATCGCCGCGCGCGATGGTCTCCGCCTCCTGGAAGCGGCCCTGCAGGCCGACCACGAGCGCCAGGTTCTGCCGTACCTTCGGCTCGGCGCCCGGCTGCGCCGCGGCGCGCCGCAGCGTCTCCTCGGCTTTCGGCAGATCCTTGGACAGCGCATAGGAGAGGCCGAGGTTCGAGAGCACGGACGGCTCGTCCGGGACGATGCGCAGCGCGCTGGCATAGTGCCGCTGCGCGTCCTGATGACGGCCCATCTGGTCGAGCACGGCGCCCTGGACCGATAGGATGCGCCAGTCCGGCTGATCGGGGGTGTGCGCGCTGTTGAGGACGTCAAGCGCCTGTTTGTAGCTGCCGTTGTCGGCGAGCGCCCGCCCGTAGGCGCCGAGCACGGCCCGGTCCTGCGGATTGCTGATCGCCGCCTGTTCGAGCACGGCGGCGGCCTGGGCGCGCTGGCCGACCGCGCGCAGCGCCTGGGCATAGCGGATCGCCACGTTGGCATCGCGCGGATTGTCGCGATAGCGCGCGCCCCAGTGTTCCATGTCCTTGCGCCATTCGGCTTCGGTGCGCGGTGTCGATGCGCCGACCGAGCCGGTGGATTCCGGCCACGACCCGCTGGTGCTCGAACAGCCGCTCGCGGCCAGGGCGATCAGCAGCGCGGCGGACGCAAGCAGTCGCACGGACGATCGATGCATCGGGCGCGGACCCTTAAGGACAAGCGGCGGGGCTCCGCCGCCGGGCTCGCGCGAGCAGTAATTGGTTAACCCTAATGGGAGGTTAATGCCGTTTCCGTTTGTGCCGCGGCCGTGATAGCAGGACGAACGGACAGGTCCGCGATCTCCCATGCATCCGAGCTTTGTCACACGCAGCAGCGCGGCACGGCCGATCTGGTTCGTGACGCAAAAAACTCTCGCCACGGTCACGGCCGGCCTGGACAAGGGCGCCCGTGCCTTCGTCAAGGCATCCGGCTTCGAGCCCAAGCCCGGACAGCACCTGATTCTGCCCTCGCCCGCGGGGATCGGCGGCGTGCTGTTCGGCATCGAGAACGAGGCCGCGCAGGCCAACACCTTCCTGCCCGGGCTGCTGCCGGGGCTGCTGCCGGCCGGCACCTACCGCTTCGCCAACGCCCCGCACGACGCGCGTCTTGCGGCGCTGGCGTTCGCGTTGGGCAGCTACCGCTTTGCCCGCTACCGCAGGGCAGGCGACAAGACCGTACGCCTCGTTCTGCCCGAAGGCGTTGACGGCGCCGATCTCGCGCGAATCGCCGAAGCCGTGACCCTCGCGCGCGACCTGATCAACACGCCGGCCAACGACATGGGCCCGGCCGAGCTCGAGGCGGCCGCGCGCGCGCTGGGCAAGCGCCACGGCGCCAAGGTCCGCGCCATCGTCGGCGACGATCTGCTCAGGCGGAACTTTCCGCTGATCCACGCAGTCGGCCGCGCCGCCGACCGGGCGCGGGCGCCGCGCCTGATCGAATTGCGGCACGCACGCGCCGGCGCCCCGAAGGTGACGCTGGTCGGCAAGGGGGTCTGCTTCGACACCGGCGGCCTCGATCTCAAGCCCGAAAACGCCATGCTGCTGATGAAGAAGGACATGGGCGGCGCGGCCACGGTGCTGGCGCTCGCGCACATGGTGATGGATGCCGGGCTGAAGATCTCGTTGCGCGTTCTGATTCCGGCGGTGGAGAATTCGGTGGCGGGGACGGCTTTCCGTCCGCTCGACGTCTATCGCTCGCGCAAGGGACTGACCGTCGAGGTCGGCAACACCGACGCCGAGGGCCGCCTCATCCTGGCCGACGCGCTCACGCTCGCCGACGAGGAGGAGCCGGACCTCCTGATCGACATGGGCACGCTCACCGGCGCGGCCCGCGTCGCGCTCGGCCCCGAGCTGCCGCCGTACTACACCGACGACGAGGCGCTTGCCGCCGATCTGGCGCGTTGCGCGACAGGCGAGAACGACCCGCTCTGGCGCCTGCCGCTGTGGCGGCGCTACGATCAGAACCTCGACTCGAAGGTGGCCGACCTCAGCAACGTGGCGACCGGCGGCATGGCAGGCTCGATCATCTGCGCCTTGTTTCTCAGGCGCTTCGTCACTGCGGCCAGGCGCTGGCTGCACTTTGACATCTACGCCTGGACGCCGGCGGGCAAGCCGGGCCGGCCGGAAGGCGGCGAGTGCCAGGCGGCGCGCGCCGTCTATGCGCTGCTCAAGCAGCGCTACGGCAACAGCGGCGCATGAGAACGCCGTTCGCGCCCGCCCCGCCCGCGCTCTTTGCAGAGGCGATCGCACGCTGACAGGTGGGAACGAATGTTCACCGTAACCAAGGACAAGGCGCTGCTCACGACCACCACCGGCGCGCTGCCGCGGCCGAGCTGGTACACGGAAAACCTGCGCGGCCTGCCGCTGTCGCAGGGGTTCGCCCGACAGGCCTATCGCGAGCAGCATTTCGATTGTCTGGCGTGCCATGTCGCCGCGCAGCACCGCGCCGGCATCGACATCTTCGTCGACGGCGACACCCGGCTCGACGACGACGTCGCCGGCCGAAGCTGGGTGAGTTATGCCACCGAGCGCATCGAGGGAATCGGCACCCCGCGCGTGGAAGTGCCGCCGGCCGGATTCATGGCGGACAAGGGACCCGGCGACCTGATGTGGGAGGTGATCGAGACGCGGATGACGCCGCCCGTGGTCGGCCGCATCGGCGCGACCACGCTCCAGCTCGACCGCGCCTACAAGGCGATCGCACCCATGACCGACCGGCCGGTCAAGATCGGCTCGATTTCGGCGCAGATCCTCGCGCTGATGCTCATCGATGAATTCTACAAGGACCGCTTTCGGCTGTTGATGGACCTGTCGGTCGCGCTCAACCGCGAGTACCACGCCCTGGCCGATGCCGGCGCGCCGCTCGTGCAGATCGAGGAGCCGGCGATTCACCAGATCATCGCCGACCCGAGCCAGCGCATCCGACCCGAACAGTGGGTCGAGGCCTTCAACGCCGAGGTCAAGGGCCTGCGCGAAAGATGCGAGGTGTGGTGCCACACCTGCTGGGGCAGTCCGGCGGCGCAGCGCGTGGCAAGCCGCGATCAATCCTACCAGGCGGCGCTGCCATACTTCGACCGCCTCGACGTCGACGTGATCACCCTCGAGGGGGCATACAACAACGGCATGGATCTCGAGCATTTCGGCTCGATGATCTCCAAGGACAAGAAGATTGCGCTCGGTGTCATCAGCCACCGAACGCTGCAGATCGAACGGCCGCAGGACGTGGCGGCACTGATCCGCCGCGCGCTCAAGCACGTCGAGCCCGAACGGCTGATCCTGACGACCGACTGCGGATTCGGCCGCCAATCGATGAGCCGGATGCACGCCTATTACAAGATGGTGGCCCTGGTGCGCGGCGCCAACATCGTGCGGCGCGAACTTGGCCTGCCGGAGGCCTACATTCCCGGCGCCGATCCGCAGCTCTCCATGGTGCCGCTGGCGAAGGGCTGACGCCGGTGGCGCTCGATCCCCGCACCACGCCCGCACGCCCCGATCTGGCCGCCGCGCACCTGCGCGGCAGGGTCGCGGCCTTGCGCTTCGTCGAGGGCATCGAGCAGGAGGTGATCGTCGGTCAGGCACCGCTGCGCGCCGAGCCCACGCACGGGGCTCCGCTTCTGACCGAAGCGCTGCACGGCGAACGGCTGACGATCTACGAGAGCAACGAGGAGGGCTGGGCCTGGGGCCAGCTCGCACAGGATCGCTATGTCGGCTGGCTGCCGGCAGCGGCGCTGCTGGCGCCCGGGCCGGAGCCGACCCATCGGGTCGTGGCGCTGCGCACGTTCATCTTTCCCGGACCGTCGATCAAGCTGCCGCCGCTCGATGCCTTGCCGTTCGGCGCCCGCGTCGCCGCGGCGCGCATCGGTTCCGACTTTGCGATCCTGCCCGCCGGCGGCCATGTGCCGCTGCGCCACCTCGCCCCGCTGTCGTCGTGCGAGACGGATCACGTCGCGGTGGCGGAGCGATTCGTCGGTACGCCCTATCTGTGGGGAGGCAAGACCAGTCTCGGTCTCGATTGCTCCGGTCTCGTGCAGGTGGCGCTGAGCGCATGCGGTATCTCCTGTCCGCGCGACAGCGATATGCAGGAGTCCGCGCTCGGCACGCCGGTACCGCTGTCCGAGTTGCGGCGGGGCGATCTGGTGTTCTGGAAGGGCCACGTGGCTATCGCCCGGAACGCGCATTCGCTCATCCACGCCAATGCGTTCCACATGGCCGTCGCGATCGAGCCGCTGACCGAGGCCATCGCGCGCATCCGCGAGACCGGTTCGGAGGTGACGGGCGTGCGGCGGCTATCTGGGTGAGGCGGCCAACGGTCAGCATACGAGCTTGTCGCAACGACGGATCGACGCGATGACCTTGCGCAGGGCGTCGCGGCCCGGGTGCCCGAGAATGGCGATACCCTTGATCACATAGGCCGGTGTGGCGGACAACGCCAGTCGGTCGCCGAGCCGTACATGCGCCTTCATCGTTTCCGTGACGGCGGTCGCGTTTGCCTGCTCGACGATCCTTTCCGGAGCAAATCCAAGCTCGCGGGCAACCGCCAGTGCCCGATCACCATCAACGACACCGCGACCGGCATAAATCTTGCGATGAAATTGGTAGAATTGCGCCGGCGTTGCGACCCGGGCAAGCACCAACTCCACCCGCCCCGCCTGGATCGACGGCACGCCGAGAACCGGGAACGGCACCAGCACGACTTTCAACTCGCGGTCGGAACGCAGGAGCTCGGCAAGATCGATCGAGGCCTTGCGGCAAAACGGACAGTTCAAATCGTAGAACTCGGCCAGAGTGACGTCGCCCTTCGGATTGCCGACCACGACGATGCCGGGCAGTTTTTCAATCTCGCTCTCGAGCTCCGTCGGCACCCGATGATTGGCGATAACCGATCCGTCGTCGGCCTTGAGCGGCAGCCATGCCTGCTGGGTCGCGGCAGGCAGCGGCACAAGCGAGAAGAGCAGCACCAACCACAAAGGACGTGGGCAAAGAGACTGTCGACGGCTCATCATGCCTATGTCTACCAACCGAGGCACTGGCAAGAATCACGAGTGCGTGACTGGGCGCATCGCGCATCGGTCGCGCACGGCGCAGCGACCGGAATCCGCAAGCGCCATGCCGCGACCGCTCCGGGCCCTACGCGCGCGTCGCGCGGCCCTGCCGCAGTAGCGCGGCGGCACCTGCCCGGTTGAGCGCGAACCACTGCAGCGCCAGAACCGCAGCGCCATAGTGCAATTGGCCCGCGGCGAGCGCCTCCAGCGCGCGGCTGACCGGCGCGCGAAGCGGCCGCGTGTTCTCCTGCTCGTGTTCGGCACCGGCGCGCTCCGGCACCCGGGCGGCATCGACGGCGGCAAGAAAGAAGAACATGTGTTCGTCGGAGCACCCGGGCGATGGCATCAGGTCGAAGATCGGCACCAGTGCATCGGGGGCGACGCCGATTTCCTCCCGGCATTCGCGGTGTGCGGCCGCCGCGACGTCTTCGCCCGGCGCGACCCGGCCGGCCGGGACCTCGATCATGTCGCCCTTGCCGAGCGCAAGCTGCGCGCCCAGCCGGAACTGGCGAATCAGCACGACCTCGTCGCGATCCACATCGATCGGCAGGATGACGACGACGCGACCGACACGCAACACGTCGCGATCGACGTGCAAGCCATCGATCGCAACGCGATAGCGCTCGTAGCGATGGTGACCGCCGCCACGGTCCTCCGGCCCGGTCAGATGCGCGGCAACGGGATGATCGGAGAGGTCGGGCTCATCCATCGCCGAGCCTACGAAGCGGCCGCGCCCTCGGGCGCGAGGTCGAGGTTGAAGGCGGCGGCGAACAGCGCGCGTGTGTAGGGATCCTTGGGATTGCGGAACAGGTCGGCAGCGGCGCCCGTCTCCACCACCTTGCCGTCGCGCATCACCAGGAGCCGGCTCGCCAGCGCCGCCACGACGCGCAGGTCATGCGAGATGAACATGTAGGTCAGTTCGCGCCGTTTCTGCAAATCGCGCAACAGGTCCACCATCTGCGCCTGGATCAGCATATCGAGCGCGCTTGTGGGCTCGTCGAGCACGACGAAAGTCGGTTCCAGTACGACGGCGCGGGCGAGTGCGATGCGCTGGCGCTGGCCTCCGGAGAACTCGTGCGGATAGCGGAACCGGGTCTCCGGATCGAGGCCGACGTCGCCGAGCGCGCGGATCACCGCCTGTTCGCGCTCATGCGGCGGCATCTGCGGGTGATGCACCCAGAGGCCCTCCTCGACGATGTCGGACACCGACATGCGCGGAGAAAGCGAGCCGTAAGGGTCCTGGAACACGATCTGCATGTCGCGGCGGAACGGCCGCATGGCGCGGAAGCGCAGTCCCTGCAGCGCGTTGCCCATGAACACGATCGGACCGTCTGAGGAGACGAGCCGCAGAATCGCCAGCCCGAGCGTGGTCTTGCCGGAGCCGGATTCGCCGACGACGCCGAGCGTTTCGCCCCGGCGGATCTCGATGCTGACGCCGTCGACCGCCTTGATGTGGCCGACCGTACGGCGCAGCACGCCGCGGCGGATCGGAAACCAGACCTTCAGGTTCTCGGTGCGCACGATCGTCTCGCCCGTGGGATTGAGCGGGGCGGCCTGCATCTTCGGCTCGGCGGCGAGCAGATCGCGCGTGTAGGGATGGCGCGGCGCCGTGAACAATCGCTCGACCTCGTCCTGCTCGACGATCTTTCCGTCCTTCATGACGCAGACGCGGTCCGCGATCTTGCGTACGATGCCGAGGTCGTGGGTGATGAACAGCATCGCCATGCCGAGCCGCGACTGCAGGTCCTTGAGCAGCTTCAGAATCTGCGCCTGCACGGTGACGTCGAGCGCAGTCGTGGGCTCGTCGGCGATGAGCAGATCGGGCTCGTTGGCCAGCGCCATCGCGATCATCACGCGCTGGCGCTGGCCGCCGGAAAGCTGATGCGGATAGCTCGCAAGCCGCCCGGCCGGATCGGGAATGCCGACCTGGGCGAGGAGATCGAGCGTGCGCCGGCGCGCCGCCTCGCCGGTGAGCCCCTGGTGGAGCAGCAGGACCTCGCCGATCTGCCGCTCGATCGTGTGCAGCGGGTTGAGCGAGGTCATCGGCTCCTGGAAGATGATGGTGATGTCGTTGCCGCGCACCGAGCGGATTTCATGCTCGGGCAACCCCAAGAGCTCACGGCCCTTGAAGGTGATCTCGCCCGAGGGATGGCTGGCCGCGGGATAGGGCAGAAGCTTGAGGATCGAGAGCGCGGTGACCGACTTGCCCGATCCCGATTCGCCGACGATCGCCACCGTCTCGCCCTTCCTGATGTCGAACGAGATGCGGTCGACCGCCAGCAGCTCGCGCTCGCCCTGGCGGAAGGCGACGGACAGGTCGCGGACGGAGAGAAGCGGAGCGGTCATCCATTCTCCTGGCGCATATCGCCCACGGCGTGGCGGCCGACAATCCCGGCAACGTCGACAAGGATTGCGCGCTTGATCCGCGCAAGCAGATGCTGCGCCATCGTGATCGCTCCGGTCACGCCAACAATCTTGCCGTGTTCCATCATCGGAATGTCTTGCGCGGGTCGAAGGCGTCGCGCACGCCCTCGCCGATGAAGATCAGGAGCGACAGCATGACCGCCACCGAGAAGAAGCCGGCCAGCCCGAGCCAGGGCGCCTGGATGTTGGCCTTGCCCTGCGCCAAGAGTTCGCCGAGCGAGGGCGAGCCCGGCGGCAGCCCGAAGCCGAGAAAATCGAGCGCGGTGAGCACCGTCACCGAACCCGACAGGATGAACGGCAGGAACGTCATGGTCGCGACCATGGCGTTCGGCAACAGATGCCGGAACATGATGGTCGCGTTCGACACCCCGAGCGCGCGCGCAGCCTGGATGTACTCGAAATTGCGCCCGCGCAGAAACTCCGCGCGCACCAGTCCCACCAGCGCCACCCACGAAAACAGCAGGAGGATGCCGAGCATGACGAAGAATCCCGGCACCAGCACCGAGGAGATGATGAGCAAGAGATAGAGCGAGGGAACGGAGGTCCAGATTTCGATCAGGCGCTGGAACAGGAGGTCGGTCCAGCCGCCGAAGTAGCCCTGCACGGCGCCGGCGGCGATGCCGATGATCGAGGAAATGACGGTCAGGATAAGACCGAACAGCACCGAGATGCGAAAGCCATAGATCAGCCGCGCCACCACGTCGCGTCCCTGGTCGTCGGTGCCGAGCCAGTTGTATTCGAGATCGCGGCAGCCGCGCAGGCCCTTCTTCTCGACCACCGCCTTGCATTGCTCCTCGGTCAGTTGCCACGTCGGCGGGGAGGGTGCCGGCGTCGGCAGATCGAGATTGTGGGTGTCGTAGGAATAGCGGATCAGCGGCCACACGATGGTGCCGCCCTTGTCGGCGATGAGCTTCTGCAGGTAGGGATCGCGATAGTCGGCGGCGGTTTCGAATTCGCCGCCGAAGGCCGTTTCCGGATAGGTCACGAAGGCGGGGAAATAGGTCCTTCCCTCCATGTGGATGAGGAACGGCTTGTCGTTGGCGATCAATTCCGCAAACAGCGAAATCACGAACAGGGTGAGAAAGATCCAGAGCGACCAGAAGCCGCGCCGGTTGCTCTTGAAGTTCTCCCAGCGCCGCCGGTTGATCGGCGAAAGCCTGAACAGGCGGCGGCCGGCGGGCGCGACGGCGCGGCCGGGCGATGCGGGCACGACCTGCGGCGGCTGCAACGAGGTGCGAGCGTCCACCTCACACCTCCCGCGTCTCGAAATCGATGCGCGGATCGATCCAGGTATAGGTCAGGTCGGAGATCAGGTTCACCACGAGGCCGATCAGCGCAAAGATGTAGAGCGTCGCGAACACCACCGGGTAGTCGCGATTGAGCACGCTCTCGAAGCCAAGAAGGCCCAGGCCGTCGAGCGAGAAGATGGTCTCGATCAGCAGCGATCCGGAGAAGAAGGCATGCACGAATGCGCCGGGAAAGCCCGCAATCACGATCAGCATGGCATTGCGGAACACGTGCCCGTAGAGCGTCTGCCGTGCGGTACAGCCCTTGGCGCGTGCGGTGAGCACGTACTGCTTCTTGATCTCGTCGAGAAAGGAATTCTTGGTCAGCAGCGTCATGGTGGCGAAGGCGCTGAGCGCCATGGCGATCAGCGGCAGCGTCAGATGCCAAAAATAGTCGAGAATCTGCTGCCACCAGGGAAGAAACGCGAAGTTCTCCGAGGTGAGGCCGCGCAGCGGAAACCAGTCGAGATAGGAGCCGCCGGCGAACAGGATGATGAGCAGGATCGCGACCATGAAACCCGGCACAGCGTAGCCGACGATGATGACGCCTGACGTCCAGACATCGAAGCGCGATCCGTCGGTCACCGCCTTGCGGATGCCGAGCGGAATCGAGATCAGGTAGGTCAGAAGCGTCATCCAGATGCCGAGCGACATCGAAACCGGCAGCTTCTCGGCGATGAGCTGAAGCACGCTCACGTCGCGGAAATAGCTCTTGCCGAAATCGAAGGTGAGGTAGTTCCACAGCATCAGCAGGAAGCGCTCATGCGCCGGCTTGTCGAAGCCGAACTGCTTTTCCAGCCGCTTGATGAATTCCGGATCGAGCCCCTGCGCCCCCCGATACTTCGAGGTCACGGCGTCCACCTGCGCGCCGCCCTGGACCTGGCCGCGGGCACCGAAATCGCCGCCCTGGCCGGAGCCGGGGATGCGCGAGCTTGCCCCCGTGTCGGCGCCGGAGAGCTGCGCGATGACGCGCTCGACCGGTCCGCCCGGGGCGAACTGCACGACGACGAACGACACCAGCATGATCCCGAGCAGCGTCGGAATCATGAGCAGCAGGCGCCGGATGATATAGGCGGTCATGGCTCCAGACTTGTTTCAGCGTCCGGTTCCTCGCTCCCGAACCGGACCGGGTCCCTGTCCTCGCGGGCGCCGTGGCCCGCGGCGGCGGGCGCGCGCTTCCGGCCGATTGTGGCCACCCCCGCCGCTTGAGCCCGCTCGCACCGTACGCCGATCAGGGATATCGGGCGGCGCGGATAGGTTCAACCCTGTCCCCTCCGCTGTTCCTGCCTTGCCGCCTTTTCGCGGTCGATCCACCAGGTTTCCAGGACGCCGCGGGCATAGCGCGGCTTCTTGGCCGGCCGGCCGAACACGTCCCAGTAGGCGATCCAGTGCGACGCCTTGTACCAGTGCGGAACCCAGTAGCGCCCGGCGCGAATCAGCCGGTCGAGGGCGCGGCAGGCCGCGGTCAGTTCGGCGCGCGTCTCGGCGGCGATGACCCGATCGATCATGGCATCGATCGCCGGGTCGGCGATGCCGGCCAGGTTCTGCGACCCCTTCAGCGCGGCCGCCTGCGAGGAGAAGAATGAGCGAAGCGAATCGCCGGGGGTGGAGGAGAAGCCGAACCGCTGCACCACGACGTCGAAATCGAAGTCATTGCGCCGCTTCTGCATCTGCGCCGCATCGATGATGCGCAGGCTCGCGTCGATCCCGAGCGTCGCCAGGTTCTTGATGTAGGGCATGTGGTGGGGCTGAAACGATGGCTCCTCGATCAGGAACTCGATCGTGACGCGCTCGCCCTGCGGGGTAACGCGCTTGCCGTCCTTGATGGGATAACCCGCCTCCTGCAGGAGCTGGGCGCCGCGGCGCAAGAGCCGCCGGTCCTGGCCGGAGCCGTCCGACACCGGCGGCATGAACGGCTCGCCGAACACCTCGTCGGGCACCTTGCCGCGGAACGGTTCGAGCAGCTTGAGTTCCTCCGGCCCGGGCTTGCCGACCGCCATCATCTCCGAGTTCTGGAACACCGAGTGGGTGCGCTGATAGGACCCGTACATGATGGACTTGTTGGTCCATTCGAAGTCGAAGGCGTAGATCAGGGCCTCGCGCAGCTTCGGGTGCTTGAACTTCTCGCGCCGCGTGTTGATGAACCACCCCTGCGCGCCCGAGGGCGTCTCGTCCGGCAGCACCTCGCGCTTGACGCGACCGTCCTTGATGGCGGGGAAATCATAGCGCGTCGCCCAGATGCGCGACGTGAACTCCTCGCGGAAGAGGTAATTCCTCCCGGTGAAGCCCTCGAACGCCACGTCGCGGTCGCGATAGTATTCGAAGCGCAGGACGTCGAAATTGTACTGTCCGCGCGACACCGGCAGATCGGCACCCCACCAGTCCCTGACGCGCTCGTATTCGATATAGCGTCCCACCTCGAAGCGTCCGACCCTGTAGGGGCCGCTGCCGAGCGGCGGCTCCAGCGTGGTCTCGTCGAATGCCCGCGTCGCATAATAGGCGCGCGAAAAGATCGGCAGCGACGCCGCAAACAGGGGCACGTCGCGCGCGCGCTTGGGTGCAAAACGCAGCACGACCGTCAAATCATCCGCCGCCTCCGCCCGCAGGAATTCGCGCAGCAACTGCGTGATGATGGGGTGACCCTTGTCCTTGAGCACGGCCAGCGAGAAAGCAACGTCGTGCGCGGTGAGCCGGCTGCCGTCGTGAAACCGCGCCTCCGGCCGCAGCGCGAAGCGATAGACCTGCCCGTCCTCGGAGATGCGCACCGAACGCGCCGCAAGCCCATACATGGCGTCGGGTTCGTCGTCGGCACGCACCATCAGGCTCGCAAAGGTCAGTTGCATGCCCTGCGCGGCGTCGCCCTTGAGGATGTAGCTGTTGAGCGAATTGAACGTCAGGAAGTTCTGGTTGAACATCCGGTTGGGGCCGATCTGCGAGAACGTTCCGCCCTTCGGCGCGTTCGGATCGACGTAATCGAAATGCTTGAAATCGGCCGGATACTTCAGGTCGCCGAACGCCGACATGCCATGGCGTTCGGCCGCATCCTGCGCCTGCGCCTGCGCCTGCCGCCCGACGAGGCCTGCTGCGACCGCGGCGGCGCCGGTGGACAGGACGTCCCGCCGCGATGGGCCGCTCACGACCGCGATCCCGTCCTGGCGGCCCGCTCGGCGTCCCACCACCAGATGGTCGGGAAGCCCGAGGCCGCGTATTTCGGCAGTTCCGCGGGCCGCCCGAAGCGGTCCCAGCGCGCCGAGCGGACCTTGCCGTAGGTCCACTGCGGCACGACGTAGTGGTTCCACAGCAGCACGCGATCGAGCGCCCGGGTGGCAGCCACCAGGTCCTCGCGGCTCTTGGCGAAAATGACCCGATCGATCAGGGCGTCAACGGCCGGATTCTTGATGCCGATCAGGTTGCGCGACCCCGGCTGGTCGGCGGCCTGCGAGCCCCAGTAGCCGCGCTGTTCGTTGCCGGGCGAGAGCGACTGCCCCCAGGTGGCGACGATCATGTCGTAGTCCCACTGCCGCAGCCGGTTCTCATACTGCGCGTCGTCGACGATGCGGACGCTCATCTGAATGCCCATCCGCTCGAGCGCGGGCTTGTAGGGCAGGACGATGCGCTCCCATTCCGGTCGATCGATGAGAATTTCCACCGACAAAGGCTCGCCGGTCTTGGTGTGGACGAGGCGCTGGTTGCGGATTTCGTAGCCGGCCTCGCGCAACAGGCGCAGCCCCTGGCGCAGATTGTCGCGAACCGCCTCGGCGCTGCCGCCGACCGGATTGGTATAGGGCGTGGTGAAGACCTCCGGCGGGACCTTGTCGCGCACGGTCTCAAGGATGACAAGTTCGGCGCCCTGCGGCAGGCCGCTCGAGGCCAGTTCGAGCCCCTCGAAGTAGCTGCTCACGCGCTTGTACTGGCCGTAGAACATCTGCTTGTTCAGGTCTTCGAAATTGAGCGCGAAATTGAAGGCGCGGCGCACGCGCGGATCGGCGAACTTGGCGCGACGGATGTTGAAGGCAAAAGCTTGCATGCCGCCGGAGGAGCGGATGGGGAACTCCTCAAGAATGACGCGCTTGCTCTTGACCGCGGGGAAATCGTAGGCGGTCGCCCAGTTCTTGGCGCTGTTCTCGGTGCGCCAGTCGATGGCATCGGCCTTGAACGCCTCGATGGCGACGGTGGCGTCGCGGAAATACTCGAAGCGCAGCTCGCCGAAGTTGTCGCGGCCGATGTTGACGTTGAGGTCCTTGCCCCAATAGTCGGCGACGCGCTCGTACGTGATGGAACGGCCGGTGGAAAACTCCTTGATTCGATAGGTACCGCAGCCCAGCGGCGGCTCGAGCGTGGTGGCGTCGATGCGGCGCCTGTTGCCGGCCTTGTCGGTGCCTTCCCACCAGTGTTTCGGCAGGATGGTGAGCTGGCCGACGATCTGCGGCAGCTCGCGGTTGCCCGGCCCGTCGAAAATGAAGGTGATCTCGCGCTCGCCGGTCTTCTCCGCCTTGGTCACGTGCCGGTAGTAGGCCGACCATTGGGGATGATGCGTCTTGAAGGCGTTGAGCGAGAAGATCACGTCCTCGACCGTGACCGGCGCCCCGTCGTGCCAACGCGCGTTGGCCCGCAGCCGATAGGTCACCGACGAATGGTCCGGCGGATGGCTGACCGCTTCGGCGAGCAGGCCGTATTCGGTGGAGACCTCGTCGAGCGCGGCCGTCATCAAGGTGTCGTAGATCAGGTCGATGCCGGCCGCGAGCGACCCCTTCACGCCGCCGACGACGGCGTTGAAATTGTCAAAGGTGCCAAACGCAATCATGCGCGCCATGCCGCCCTTCGGCGCGTTCACGTTGACATAGTCAAAGTGCTTGAAGCCGGGCGGATACTTGAGTTCGCCGAACAGCGACAGGCCGTGCCGCCAGACGCGCTCCTGCGCCGCTGCGGGGGGCGCCGGCGGCGCGACTGCGACAAGCGGCCCGACGACAGGGGCGGCGAGGGCCGCGGCACCGGTCTTGAGAATGGCTCGACGGGTGGGACGCATGGGCTGCTCCGGGAGACCGCCACTTGCGCGGCTGATGCAACATCGCTGCCCGACCGATTATGTCGGTTTTTCGATGAATCAACAGCCGCTCGCGAGGGGCCGTCCCCATCGCGATCACATCTGCGTGCGAAATGCGGGCTCCGCAGGCTCGTTCCCTTCGCCGGCGCGACCGGCGTGCAGCGCTACTGGGGCTTCGGTTCCGCCGAAGGAGGCGCCGCGGGAGTGGCGGGCGGGCTGTCCGCTGGGGCGGCAGGCGCGGCCGTCGCTGCGGGCGCAGCGGGCGAAGGAGCAGATGGAGCAGCCGCCTGCGGCGCTGCCGGCGGAGTGGCCGGAGCAGGGGCCGCCGCGGCGGCCGGCGGAGCGGCGGGTGCCGTCGGAGCGGGAGAGGTCGCCGGTCCTGCGGCCGGAGGCGTCGCAGCCTGCCGCGCGGGCGGGGCGCTCTCGGCGGCCTTGGGCAGCGGCGCCGGGTTGTCCGCCTTGCTGTTGAGGTAGGCGAGAAGATCGGCGCGTTCACTCGCCCGCGGCACGCCCGCAAAGCTCATGTTGGTGCCGGGCACCATCCCGCGCGGGTTCTTCAGGTATTCGTCGAGTTTTTCCAGGGTCCAGGGCCCCTGCTGGCCCTTCATGGCGGCGGAATAGTTGAAACCCGGCAGGGAGGCCATGGCGCGCCCGACAATGCCGTAGAGGTTCGGGCCGACCCGGTTCGGCTCGCCCTTGCCGAAGGTGTGGCAGGCGACGCACTTCTTGGCGGCCGTCTCGCCGCGCGCAACGTCCGCGTTGGCAAGCCGCACCGGCAAGGGCTCCTCGGCGGTCAGCGCGGGCGCGGCCGGGCCGCCCGGGGCCTCCTCCTGGACCGCGATGTGATAGCCGGGCTTGGCCGGCGGATGGGTCGAAAACAGCGCGTTGGCGGCAATATTGAGCGAGAGCAGCGCGAGGCAGGTTCCGAGAACGGCCCCAAGGATTTTGTTGAGCTCGAAGGAATCCATCGAGGATCGGCTCCTGCTGAACGGCACGGCGTCTGGCTTGAACCGCAGGGATCGGCGGCGGCGCACAGATACCCGGTTTTCCTTGCCGCTGGCAACCCGTATAACGCGCCACGACCCTCGTTCCGCCCGACCTTTGGCATGGCCCGAGCCGGCGGCCCGATCGAGGCCGGATCACGGCAATGGCTGACGACGTCCTCCTCATCATCCCCGCCCGCATGGCCTCCACCCGCCTTCCGGGCAAACCGCTCGCCGAAATCGCGGGCCTGCCGATGATCGTGCATGTGCTGCGCCGCGCGGAGGCGGCGCGCGCGGGCCGCGTCCTGGTCGCGACCGACGACGAAACCATCGCCACCGCGGTCGAGAAGGCGGGTGGGCGCGCCCTGATGACGCGCGCCGATCATCCTTCCGGCTCCGATCGCATCCACGAGGCGCTCGGCCTCGTCGATCCCGAGCGCCGGGCTGCGGTCGTCGTCAACGTCCAGGGCGACCTGCCGACGCTCGATCCCGGCATCATCGGCGCGGCGCTCGAACCGCTCGCGGATCCCGCGGTTGACATCGCCACGGCCGCCGCCGAAATCCGCACCGAGGCGGAACGCACCGACCCCAATGTGGTGAAAGTGGTGGGCACGCCGGTTGCCCCGTTCCGCCTGCGCGCGCTCTATTTCACCCGCGCCGCCGCCCCCTACGGCGAGGGACCGCTCTACCATCATATCGGGCTCTACGCCTATCGCCGCAGCGCGCTGGAGCGCTTCGTGTCGCTGCCGCCCTCGCCGCTGGAGCGGCGCGAGCGCCTCGAACAGCTGCGCGCGCTCGAGGCCGGCATGCGCATCGACGTTGCCATCGTCGATACCGTGCCGCTCGGGGTCGACACCCCGGAAGATCTCGAGGCGGCGCGTCGCTTGCTCGGCCGCAGGCGTTGACTTCGGTCGGGCGATTGCGCCAAACGAACCATCGATCCGAGCACCAGTGATGGCCGCGACCAAGAAGATTGCATTCCAGGGCGAGCCGGGCGCCAATTCGCACCTGGCGATCCACGAAGCCTATCCGGACTACGAGGCGATCCCCTGCCCGACGTTCGAGGACGCCTTCATCGCCGTGACCTCGGGTGACTGCGAACTCGCCATGATCCCGATCGAGAACTCGGTCGCCGGGCGCGTCGCCGACATCCATCACCTGATGCCGGAGTCCAACCTGCATATCGTGGCCGAGCATTTCATGCCGGTACGGCATCAATTGCTCGCCCCGAAGGGAGCCACGATCAAGGACATCAAGTCGGTGGAAAGCCATGTCCATGCGCTCGGCCAGTGCCGCAAGGTGATCCGCCAGCTCGGCGTGAGGCCGATCGTGGCCGCCGACACCGCAGGATCGGCCCGCGAGGTGGCGCAGGCAGGCGACAAGACGCGCGCCGCCATTGCGTCGCGGCTCGCCGCCCAGATCTACGGGCTCGACATCCTCGCCGAAGACATCGAGGACGAGGCGCACAACACCACGCGCTTCATCGTGCTGTCGCGGGAGAAGAAGTGGGCGCCGCACGGCAAGGGCAAGGTCATCACCACCTTCGTATTCCGCGTCAAGAACGTTCCTGCCGCGCTCTACAAGGCGCTGGGCGGCTTTGCCACCAACGGCATCAACATGACCAAGCTCGAAAGCTACATGCTTGAGGGCAATTTCTTCGCCACCCAGTTCTACGCCGACGTCGAAGGTCACCCCGACGATCGCGGATTGGTTTTTGCCCTCGAGGAACTGTCGTTCTTCTCCAAGGAACTGAAAATCCTCGGCGTTTACCCGGCGCATCCGTTCCGCGACACGTTCGCCGAGGAGAAGGGTTGAGCATGCGGATCAGGGCCAACGGGATCACGTTCAACTTCGAGATCAGCGGGCCGGATCGCGCGCCCTGGCTGATCTTCTCCAATTCGCTCGCCACCAATCTGCACATGTGGGACCAGCAGGCGACGGATTTGAGAAACGAGTTTCGCATATTGCGCTACGATCAGCGCGGGC
>Ga0209172_10002131_pt1 | contig 36852 bp, 41 predicted proteins | sample LarsenN4metaG_FD_184113 | JGI IMG/M metagenome (GOLD analysis project Ga0209172, IMG submission 184113) | Hot spring sediment bacterial and archeal communities from British Columbia, Canada, to study Microbial Dark Matter (Phase II) - Larsen... ... | reverse complement strand
GAAGAAACCGGTCTAACCCTCGTCGGTTTCTTGCGCGGCAAAACCGCCGTGGTTTATTCCAATCCACAACGGATTCTTTTTTAGACGAAAAGGAGGCGTAACGATGAAAATCATCTTTGTCGAGTCGTTTTATGGCGGCTCGCACAAAAGTTTTCTCGACGGCTTGATCAAATATAGCAGCCACGACATCACGCCGATCACCCTGCCGTCGCGATTTTGGAAATGGCGATTGCGCAGCGCCGCGCTGTATATCGCCGAAGAGTACGGCGCCGCGCTGCGGGAATGTGATTTGATCATCGCCACCGATCTCATCAACCTTGCCGATCTCAAAGCCCTCTCGCGCTTCACCTGCCCGGCGATTCTTTTCCTGCACGAAAATCAGCTCACTTATCCGACGCCGGAAGGCGAGAAGCCCGAATTGAATTTCGGCTTCGTGAATTTGGTTTCGGCTTTGGCCGCCGATCGCTGTTTGTTCAACTCGCAATATCATTTGCAGGAATTTGATTACGCCCTCAAGCAATTCATCAACGACATTCCCGAATTTGTCCCGGAACAGGCGCATCAGCAGGTGTTGTCGAAATCGCAAGTCATTTATATGGGCCTCGACTTTTCAGAATTTCGCCGCCGTCCGGTGCCGGATAATCCCAAGCCGATCATCCTGTGGAATCATCGCTGGGAGTTTGATAAACAGCCGGAGATTTTCTTTAAACAACTTTATAAGCTTGACACTGAAAGATTGGATTTTGAGCTGCTTCTGCTCGGCGAAAATTTTCAAATGCATCCCAAAGAATTTATCGAGGCGCGTGAAAAGCTCGGCCCTCGCATCCGGCAATTTGGCTACGCGGAAAGTGTGTACGACTATGCCCGTTACCTCGCCATGTCGGATATCGTCGTTTCCACTGCCATTCAAGAAAATTTTGGCTTTGCTATTATTGAAGCCATGTATTGCCACACGCTGCCTTTGTTGCCCAAGCGCTTGAGTTACCCGGAAATTTTGCCGCAAAAATTTCACGAACAATTTTTGTACGCAAATGAAGCAGAGTTGGAAAGCAAATTACGTTGGCTGCTGCATGAATATCGCAACCTGAATGACACGCGCGCTGAAATGGCGCAAGCGATGGCGGCGTTTCATTGGCAAGAGCGCATCGCCGAATTTGATACATTGTTTGAAGAAATGGGGGAAAAGCGTAAAGCATAAAATGTAAAACGTAAAGCGTAAACTCCAGTTGCGCAGGCGGCGATTGCCGAACGCGCGCAGGCTTTGCCTGAAAAGCCCAAAGTTGCCTGCATCGAATGGGATTTGCTTTTTTATAAAAAGCCGTGTATCTTTGAGTTGTGTTTTTTTTGGGGTTCTCTTCTTTAAATTTTTTTTAGAATTTGGCATGGCCGGCACAAATTCTGTGCACGCTGTTCATTTTCTTTCAACCCTCAACCAATCGGAGAACGTGTAGTGGCTGTCACTCTCAATCTTAAAATCGGCGATTCAGCCGTCGTTAAATCCGGCGTAAAGGATCCTGATCTCGGCATTGACATTGAAGGCTGGCAAGGCCGAGTCATCGAAGTCGACGCGAAGCACAAGCTCATTGGAATGAAGTGATTCTCGACTGCCTGCCGTTGCTGCTACATCCGGCGCGACGTGCCCGTTTGGCGGACGATTTGCAAAGCTACGCGCAACAGCAAAATGACCATGAAGCAGCGGAAAGCGCTTACACCGCGCTCTTGATGTTGGAGTCCATCGATGACGATAGCAATAACAGATTCTTGTTTGGCTACGTGTTGCAGAGCATACGTTCCGCTCTCGAAGAATTGTCGCATTGGAAGCTTGTCGATGAGTAAAAATTCTCTGGGAGCAATTCCAGAAAGTTGGCCTCGATCACTTCGAACAACCCCGCTTTAGCGGGGTGAAATGTTTATAGACCGGAAGTTTACTGAAGAACAGAAACCCCAGCGGGGTGACATATTAGGTTTTTGGCGTCAATCTGTGATTATCAACTTCATCACATGTCACTCCTAACGGAGTTAAAAGATAAAGGCAGATTACCCAACTATAAACATGCCACTCCTAGCGGAGTTAGCCGGAAAACTGTTAATCACTGGTCAACCAACTTTTTGGAATTACGCCCAAATTCTCTTTATCTTTTTTTTCTTTTTATCTTTTTTGACTTTATGCCCATCTATTCTTCCGGCGCCCTCATCGCCAATCGCTACGAAGTCGTGCAAGGCCCGCGTGAGAAGCCCAGTCTTTCCGGCGGCATGGGACTGGTTTACCCTACGGGCGTAGCCTTTGTGTAGACCACGCAGAAACTCGTCCCGACACGCTTTTGGGAGGGAACGGCCGCCCCGTGGCTCTCAAAACTTTCCGGCCTGAGCTTCTCCCTGATCGTGCCGCCCGCGATCGCTTCCTGCGCGAAGGCTACGCCTGTAAGGCACGACCTGGGTGCAGTTGGGCAAACATCCGCACATTGTCCGCTGCCTTCAAGTGTTCAAAGCTGAAATTGGGCCAGAAGTCTTTTTCGTACTCGAACTCGTTGTTGCTGCCGAAGGCAAACGGGATGCTTCGTTGCGCTCGTGGCTCACTCCTGGTAAACCGCTATCTGTGGAGCAAGCTCTGCTCTTTGCCTTGCACATTGCCCGAGGAATGAGACATGCAACGGCAAAGATACCCGAACTCGTTCATCGTGACCTGAAGCCGGAGAACTTGCTCATTGGACGGGAAGGTCTGCTCCGCGTAACCGATTTTGGATTGGCTACAGTGACGCGAAGCAGTACCGAAGGCGGAGGCACGTCTTTGTATATGGCGCCGGAACAATGGGATCAAACAAATGTAGATTTGCGCGCCGATATCTATGCTTTCGGATGCATCTTGTTTGAAATGTTGGCAGGGCATCCTGCGGTGCAGCCAGGCAGCATACAAGTGTTGAAGAAAGCACACCAAACAGGCCAGGTGAGGGCGTTACCCGCTGATTTGAGTAGTGAAGTAACGGCGTTGATACGGCAATGTATGGCCGTGAGACCTGAAGCCCGCTATGTCACTTGGTCAGAAGTGGAATCGGCGGTAGAAAATACTTATAAAGTTATAACCAACAAAAATGTGCCAATCGAAATGACTAGCCAAGCAGAATTACAGAGTGAGCGAGTGGCCATGGGGTGGTCATACAATGCGATGGGAATATCGTACTACGATATTGGCAAGTTTTCGGTGGCACGAGACTATTTTGACAAAGTACTTGCGATCGGGCAACAAGAAGGAGAGCGCTCTTTGCAAGGAGCTGCGTTGGGCAATTTGGGCGCTGCTTATGCTGATTTGGGCGATGCGCGTGGCGCGATTGGGTATCATGAACAGTGTTTGACCATTGCCCACGAACTCGGCGACCGTCATGGCGAAGGTCATGCGTTAGGCGGTCTGGGCGGTGCTTATCATCAATTGGGCGATGCGCGTGGCGCGATTGGGTATTATGGACAATGTTTGACCATTGCCCGCGAACTCGGCGACCGTCATGGCGAAGGTACTGCGATGGGCGGTCTGGGCAATGCTTATGCTGATTTGGGCGATGCGCGTAGCGCGATTGGGTATTATGAGCAGCGTTTGGTCATTGCCCGCGAAATCGGAGATATCTTTGGCGCGGCAAGTACGAGCTTCAACTTAATCCTGCTGCTTTTGCAACAAGGCCGCTTGCGCGAAGCAGAAGCGCATGCCAAGCAGGCAGCGCAAATCTTTACCCAGGTCGGCCACAGAGAGATGGCTGCCCGCGCTCAAGGGCTGCTGGCCCCAATTCGCTCGCAAAGCGTTTGATTTTCGCTTCAACCAAAGAGCAGTAATGAAACCACGCACGTCTATTACTTCGACCCGTGAGATACTCCAATGCAAGCGATTCATTAGTGCGATGAAACCCTGCGGGCGTAGCCTTATCTCACGGGTTCAACCAATAACAATCGACGCGAAAACTCGTCCAAGATAACCACACCATGAAAATCAACATGCAAATCGTCAGTGGTGGAGCCTTATTTTTGATAGGCATTTCGCTTGATTTCATCTTCAATCTAATTGCGGCAGAAATCAAAGTGCAGGTTTGGTATGACGAAAATCGCGCATGGATTCTTATGATTGCGGGTGTGCTGGTCTTGGTGGGTATCATCCTGATCATTGGCAACCTAAGGAAGGATGCCAAACTAAAGGCAGAAAAGAAAAGCAACGTATCAAGTGATATGCCTATATTCAGTGAAGACGAGAAGTATCTGCGCGAGCAACTGGCCTGCCATCAAGAGAACCATCGCCAATTACTCAAACAAAAAAGCACCTATGCCGCCGGCGAAGAACCCCTGTACCTCCTCAATCAAATCGCTGCTGAAGAAAAGGCCATCAAAGAAATCGAGCAGCAATTGCGCAAATAACGGAGAACAACTCCATGGCAAATCACAATCATGAAATAGATCATTGGCGCGAGTTGCTTGAACAGTATCGCGATAATCTGCGTATTCAGCGTCAACAAATAGCAACCTTTGCTCGTGGCGATGAACGTCTTCATCAACTAAAACAAATTTTCGCAACGGAAAAAAATATCCGCGAAGCCAAGGCCAAGTTGCGCCAGTTGGGTGTTGAGCCGAAGCATTCGACGGTTGACCCATCTGAAAAGTTCGAGCCTTTTGCCGAGCATGTCATCAAGACCTATCCCTTGCCTATTGCGCAGGCGTGTGCGGATTTCAATCGCGAGCAAGAGCTGGGACGAAAGTTTGTTGCGTTGGATCGGCTCATTACGCACCTGATCAAATATCTGGCGGCCATTTTCATCGGTCAGGACCCGTGAGATAACAATCTATCCTATGTGCCAGTACCCGTTAAATGAGAATCTATCTCACGGGTCAGGCGCGTCGGGATAAACCGCCGGATTTTCCCTTGCCGGAAAAACTTGAATGGATCGCCAAGCCGACGCTGCAAAGCTGGACCGAGGCCATTCGCGAATTAAGCGAGCTTTATAAAAAGACTCCCTGGCAGGAGAAATGGATACTCGCTGATTTGCTTCCTGCTTGCACGCGACCTTTGCTTGACCCGTGAGATAATAGCCTATTACGGGGCATGACCTTTGAGATGAAAACCTATCTCACGGGTCAGGTCGACAAGAACTGATCGATGCCATTGATTACCTGACCATCCAATTGCACAAATCCGGCATTGATGAGCCTTCCGTAATTGATTTCCTGCAATTGCTCGCCTGGTATCGCGAAAAAGAATGGCAGGACGCCGCGGCCCAGTATCCGCTGGAGAAAATCGAACCGTTGATGCTGCGTTTGCAACCGGCCCTGGCCTTGCTGCTCAACGAGCTGGAACCGCTGCGACGTTACGCGATGGCTTATGTGGAACGGGCTGATGTGGTGGATGATCAGGTGCATCTGTATCTGGCAAAGTTTATGGGACAGTTCGCCATGACGGAGGCGCCAGCAATCGACCAACCGGCTCTGGTGGCGCCACGTGCAGAAGCGCAACACCTCAGGCGTGGCCGTATCTACGTGTCGGACAATCATCAAATGCCCCAACTTGATCTTCATCCCTTCTTTGTCGTCTATCGCTGGGAGCTCTTCACGCTGGTGCATCATGAACAAACCAATCCTTACAGGACAGGCTTTATCGAGTTTCACTCGTGCAGTCGCGGCGCCAGATTGCGGCCACCGCTTGCAGCCGGCACTTATTTCGCGTCTTGGTTGAAAGAGCAACCCGATGGAGCGCCGGCGAAGGAAGATCCGCCGGTGTTGGGTGAAGATGAAAACTGGCCGGATAAAGTCGAGCCTATTCCCTCGGATGATCCGGCAGAAGCCCTGCCATTAACCTGGTTGAATCCGGAAGGCCGCGAGGCCCTGGAAATTGCGCTTGGCGAGGCGCTGCGCATCGGCCACTTCTGGCTCGGCGTTGAGTTTCTGTTGATGGCATTGACCAAGCAAGATGGCCGGCCCTTGAGTGATCTCTTGCATGAAATGGGCCTCAGCCGGAGCCAGTTTCGTGGCGTGTTACGTGGCATGGTTCGCGTCGCCACGAAAGAGGAATGGCAACGGAAAAACGTCGCTGAGATCGGTACACGCGCCTTGCCGAATTTGCAGCCAGCCGATCCCGAAAAGTTGGCGAAGAATTTTCAGACCGGAAAGGAGCAACCTCCGATTGCCACACCGCGCATGATGCAAGTGCTGCAAACGGCGAAGAGCCTGGCTGGAGATGAACAGATCGGTCATGGTCACTTGTTGTTGGCGGCATTGCAGCATCCACAATGTCTGGCCATAAGCCTTCTCTTTGGTCTCGCGGCGCGAGCCGAATGGGATTCGAGAACATTGGAAGATTGGGTGAGACAACGCGCGGGTATTGCAGGACCGGATGAAGAAGAAAAATCTCCGGATGAATCACCCGATCGAGGTTTGGGGCCAACGCCTCGACCTCCACAACCGCCTTCACCACATATCCCCAGAGGCAAAGGATTGCTGGGAAAATATGGCCGCGATTTGAACGCCGAAGCCAGGGCCGGCAAGCTCCATCCCGCCATCGGTGTGGAGGCGAAGTTGCGCCAGATCAAACGCATTCTGCTCCAACGTGAGGCTAACAATCCGCTGCTCATCGGTGAAGCCGGTGTGGGAAAAACGGCTATCGTCGAAGGACTGGCTTATGAACTGGTGCATGGTAAACCTGACGTTGCGGAATTACAGGACAAGCGCATCGTTGAAATCTCCATCAACAGTTTGGTGGCAGGAAGCAAATATCGCGGCGAGTTGGAAGAGCGGGTCGAACGGATCCTTGCCGAAGTGAAAGCTTCACCAGAAGTGATCGTTTTTATTGATGAAATTCACACGGTGCTTGGCGGAGGCGGCGACAGCGTCTCCAACATTGCCAACGCGCTCAAACCGGCGCTGGCTCGCGGCGAATTTCATTGTATCGGTGCGACGACCATCGGTGAGTATCGCCAACATATCGAAAAAGACCCAGCGCTGCGCCGGCGCTTCGAGGCCATTCTGGTAGAGGAGCCAAGTATTGACGACTGTATTAAGATTCTGAAGGGTCTCTTCAACAAGCAATATGGATTAGAAATACCCGAAAGCGCAATTGAAGCTGCCGTGCGTTTATCAGCGCGCTATATTCAAGATGAGAGACTACCGGCTAAGGCCATCAAGTTACTGCATCAAGCTGAAGCTTACGTAAAACTTCCTTCGTTTTTTGGTCATGACGAGAAGGCAGAGAAAGAACAAACGCAACCCGAAAGGGGCTTTCGCCCACTTTTTACCGCCATCAACGAAGACCTGATCCGCTATCTCCTGAGCAAGAAGACCGGCATTCCTTTGGAGCGGCTCAAGCCTCGTTGGATAAAATTAAATCACAAGATATCCTCTGTGGGGTAAATATCCAACGGGGCAAGGGCGATGAGCTGGAGCGGATCAAGGGAATTGAAGATACGCTGCAAGCGCAAGTCATCGGCCAAGACGAGGCGGTGCATGCGGTGGCGCAGGTGATTAAGCGGGCGCGCGTTGAGCTGCGCGATCACCGCCGGCCCGTGGGAGTGTTTCTGTTTGTGGGACCAACCGGCGTGGGCAAAACCGAATTGGTTCGCGCGCTGGCTGGCTTTCTTTTCAACGACCGCACCGCGATGATCCGGCTGGATATGTCGGAATACATGGAGAAGCATCAGGTCTCGCGATTGATTGGCGCGCCCCCTGGTTATGTCGGCTACGAAGAAGAAGGCCAGCTCACCGGCCAGTTGCGCCTGCATCCTTACAGCGTGGTTTTGCTGGATGAGATTGAGAAGGCCCACGAAGAAGTTCACAATATTTTCTTGCAGCTCTTTGACGAAGGCCGCCTGACCGACGCGAAAGGCCGCACCGTCAATGGCCGCGAAGCGATTTTTATCATGACCTCGAATGTTGGCTCTGAGATTTATGCGCAAAGTCAGGCAGGTTTCTTACCCCACGAGAAATTCAGTCCGGAGTGGCTGCAAGAAAAGCGGCTGAGCGTTGATAAAGCCATCCGTGTCAAATTCAAACCGGAATTTCTCAACCGCGTGGATCGGGTGATTCACTTCAATCCGCTTACCAAGCCTGATTTGAAACACATCTTTCAATTGCAATTCGAAGCAGTCCAAAAACGCTTGCTGGAGAGCCGAAAAGTTCATTTGGCCATTACCCCCGAAGCTGGCGAACATGTTTGCGCTGCCGGCTACGATGCCTTGAATGGCGCCCGTCCCCTGGCTCGCGCCATCGAGCGGCTGATTGTGGAGCCGTTGACCGACTTGATACTGGCTGGTAATATAGATGCCAATGATAAAATCTCCATTGACTTTGATGGTTCACAATTGAAATTTAACAAGAACGTTGCTGTTTAATGGAATCTGTACAGAAAAAAATCTCACGCAGAGACGCGAAGCCGCAAAGGTATCGCAGAGAAAAAAACTTTGCGTATCCTTTGCGTCTCTGCGGCTTTGCGTGAGGCTTTTTTGTGAGGTGTTCCGTGAGTGATAAACGACTCGTTTTGGAAATATTGAACGGCCCGCTGGATGGACACAAGGTTCAGGGGGTGAGAAAATAAATTGCTAATTTCTTGAAACGTTATTTGTGTTGTCCCATGAAAGTCAAAATAAGCAGGACTTCACATTATTCTTTCTCACCCCCTAAACTCGAAAAGGAAACTATTTGGAGCAAGAAAGGCGAAGGCCCGCTGAGCTTTCCTTGGGATGCGGAATTGGGCGACTCACAGGCGCGCTTTTTCTATGAAGGAACTGAGTGGTGGCTGGAAGGGTTTAAGGCACAACATGGCACCTATCGCCTCAATCGCGAGGAGCGCATTGAGGGGAAGGTTCGATTAGATGCAAAGGATATGCTGAAGGCCAGTGTGAGTTGGTTGCTGGTCCATAAAGTTGGATGATTGTGAATTGGAAAGGATGATTAAATTATGCAATCTCAACCCCGTTACAAAAAAGGTGACAAGATCAGCGGGCGCTATCTCGCCCATCAAGCCCTCATGGGCGGCATGGGTGAAGTGTATCTAAAAAGTAAAACGGAATGCGTAAAGGAACATTGAATATGCCGGAAATCGCGATAAAATTAGCCAATAGGCTCAAACAGCCTTATTCTAAACGACGCATTCGACTCTATGATAAAGCCGAGAAGGTCGATCTGCTGGAAAAGCTGAGAGTCGGACTGATGGAGGTGGTGCGAGGGATTGGAACTGACGGTGATCCACTCCATCGGGCTTATGTGATCGCTCAGAACCAAACTTCGTATTTCGCTGAAATCGCCTCGCAACTGCCGGAGTTTGCAGAGTATTGCGAAATTGTCGGATCAGCAGAAGACGAATACCTTCCGGATGCGCCGCCCATGAGTCCGCTCACCAAAAGTTATTTCACCACCTGGGCATTTTTTGATTGCCGTTTCGGTCGGGATAAAGAGACCATCGGTACATGTCTGATCGAAGTAGGCGAATATCTGGGTTTTTCACCCGAAAAGATTGAGGTTGTTCGGCTTTTGCAGAATTCGCGCATGGGAATTTACGAACATTGCGGCACGAAGGGATCGAAAGTCGTTTTTAGGGAGTTGGTTAGCGAAGAAGAACATCTTTGTCATGTCGCCTCAGGATATTTGGGCAACAAAGGAGAGATATGGTACGTCAGAATCGTTCCTCCCATCAATGAATCCTTTGATTACAACGTCGTCTTCACCTCGCCTTACGTTTTTCTGAAAGCAACCAAAAAGCAGTGGCTGGCTTTTATGGATCGAACGCTGCCCAAAGTGAGCGAGCCGGACCGGAAAAATGCTCTGCACGTGCTCATGAAATATGGCCTGGAACCCAACTATTGGAACGAGTTTGTCTTTCAGGCCTATTATAATCATCGCGTCGACGTGATTTTTCTCGCCGGCTATCCTGATATCAAGGCGAGCAGACCACAGCCGTATTGAGGCGCAGACGGAATTTTCGCAAACTTGCGCTTTGAAGTATAAATATGATGGGGCGGACAAAATTATCAGCTCTTACATTCCAAACCCTTTCCCACTTTCTCCCCGATTTTTCACTTGCTTTTATGCGTCGATTTGAATATTTTTTTAAACTATTGTGTTCGAAGCGATTTTCATAGAAAGGCTCTTTCTCCATTTTCGGCATGAAAAATTTCGTTGCGATCATAGGCCCAGCGGCGGCAGTGCTGGCCTATTTTGTTCTTGGACAACCTCTCTGGGCCACAGGCGGCCTCGGCGTTCTCACTTTGACCGGCTTCATCTTCCCGAGCTGGCGCGCGGCGATGGGACTGTCTCGCGTCGTCTTCATCTTTTGCCTGCTGATGTTCATCATTAACGAATTGGGCATTGCCTATCCATACTCCAACATTTTCGTTTTGACCGGTTTGATCGGTTTGTTTTTCCTCAGCGGCGAAAGCTGGAAAGGATTGTATTTCGGCCCCGGCCAAACGCGCCAATGGACGCGCCGCGCTTTTTTAATCGGGCTGGGATTTGCAGTCGGCGTTCTGATGCTGTTCGCCTTCTTGCCGGAACAACTCGGCGCGAATCCGGTTCCGGTCAACTGGCCCATTGACGTGCTGATTGTCGTCGCCATCGGCTATGCGGCGTTTAGCACGTTGATGGAAGAGACTATGTTTCGCAGCGTCATGGTCGCGTTCTCGCGCTCACATCTCACGCCGGCCGTCGCCGTGATGGCGCAGGGCGTTGTTTTCGGCGCGATGCATTATCGCGTCGGATTCCCCTCGAATGCCGGCGGCGCGGTGCTGGCGTTTATCTGGGGTTTGCTGGCCGGATGGCTCGTCGTGAAAGCCGAGTCGATTTATCCGGCGTTTGTCATGCATTTTGTGGTGGTGCTCACGCTATTCGTGGGATTGATCTTTTTGCATTGATGAAAGTGGCCAAATGGTTGTAAGATGATATGGACTTTGTATTAAAGAAAATCAAGCGACTGAACATGGAATTAAATATTTGTCCTTTGTGTGGATCACCTTCCATTCAGAAGAAAAAAGGTGTCCATCAATTCAGCGTTCGCGGTGAATTGCGTTCGACGCCGGTGGTTCAATATTGGGAATGCCCAAGTTGTAAAGAGGTTTTTTTGATCGCGACGCCAATAGAAAGATTGACGCGGCTTTGTTGCCGGATCGGATAGCAAGAAGAGAGGGCAATTCTCGAAAGAAAGTTGCGCGCAAAAAGAAAAAACCTCAACCGGCTTGATTGACCTATGGGTGTTCCAAAATCATCGTCGCCCGCCGCGCTGTTCATGGCCGTGCTCTTTGCGCCGGCCGTTTCGTATGACGAGGTGCGCGCCGAGGTGACGCGGGAGTTTGGCAACATTCTGGAAGCGAGTCCGGTTTTTCCGTTTAATTACAGCGAATATTACACCGCGGAAATGGGCGGGAATTTGCAAAAAGTTTTTTTCCTGCTTGCGCGGTTGATCGATCCCGCCGCCGTCGTTGAATGGAAATTGCGCGCGCAGGAGGTCGAATCACGATACACCGAAAACGGCAAACGCAAAATCAATTTCGATCCCGGTTATCTCGACGCTTCGAAGCTCGTCCTGGCGACGACCAAGAATTACGACCATCGCATTTATCTCGGCCGCGGCATTTACGGCGACGTGCAACTGCGCTTTCGTTTTCAGCAATTTCATTTTAATGAGTGGACCTATCCGGATTATCGCCAGCCGGAGCATATCACGTTCTTTGAAAAAGCCCGGTTAAAATATTTCGATCTGCTGAAAACCGAATTTGCCGCGCCCAGCAAGTGGCAAGTGGCAAGTGGCAATTATCAGACTGGCGCTTTGCCTTTGCAAGAGGCGCGAATCGACTATAAATCCGCCGGCGTCGATCGCGAAAAAGGCGAAGATGTTAAAAAGCGAATCGGCGAACTGGCGCGACGGACATTTAATGAGAACGTGCTGCAAGAGATCGGCTTGTTTGGCGGCTTTTTTCGTTTCGCGCCGGAAAAGTATCGCGAGCCGGTGCTGGTCGCCAGCGTCGATGGCATCGGCACGAAAATCAAGCTCGCCTGCCAACTTCAGCAATATCGCGGCCTCGGCGCGGATATCGTGCATCATTGCTTGAACGACATCATGGTCGGCGGCGCGCAGCCTTTGTTCTTTCTCGATTATCTCGCCTTCGGCAAATTGGACCCGGTCGTCGTTCTCGAATTGATGGAAGGCATGTCCGCCGCCTGCCGTGAAGCCGGCTGTGCGTTGATCGGCGGCGAAACTGCGGAGATGCCCGATATTTATCAACCCGGCGAATTCGATCTCGCCGGTTTGATCGTCGGTGTCGTGGAAAAAGAAAAAATTTTGGACGGTCGCCGCATCGCGGCCGGCGACGTGCTCGTCGGTATCGCTTCGAACGGATTGCACACCAACGGCTATTCGTTGGCGAGAAAAATTATTTCGGCGCGGCGTCTGCGGTTGGAGCATTTTCAGCACGAATTGAACGCAACACTCGGCGAAGCTTTATTGCAACCGCATCGCAGTTATCAAAAACCCATTGAGTTGGCCAGCGAGCTTGTCGAGCTGCACGGCATTTCGCACATTACCGGCGGCGGCATTGCCGGCAACACGAATCGCCTCCTCCGCAACGGCCTGCAACTGCAAATCAACTGGCAAGCCTGGGAACGGCCGCCGTTGTTCCGGCTCTTGCAAAAATACGGACAAGTCGAAGAAGCCGAAATGCGACACGTTTTCAATTTGGGAATTGGCTTAGTCTTTGTGATCCCCCCGCTCTCGGTCGATGAATTGCGCCGGCGCTTGAGCGAGATTGGGGAAAGGAACTGGGTTATCGGAGAAATAATTTGAATGAGACCATGTTTCTGTTGAAGAGTATTCCCGGAGATAGATTATGACTTGCGACGTTATTTTAAGCAAAAAGGGCAACAAATATGTCGCTCGAATCAAAGAGTGGCCCGAAGTCAATGCGAAAGAAAAAACGCGAGATGCGGTGATTAAAACCGTTAAAACAAAATTGCTCGACTATTTGACCAAACAAGTGGAAGTCGTCAAGATTGAAGTTCCTCTTCCGCATGAAACGGGCAATCCATGGCTTGATAAATTTGGTTGGTTCAAAGATGATCCAACCTTCGATGATTTGCAAGCCGAAATAGCGGCTTATCGAAAAGAGATGGATCAAACCATGGAGTGATCACTGCAATGACGCTTTATGTCTTAGACAGCGATCATCTTAGTCTGCATCAGCGTGGCCATGAACCGCTGAGAAAACGTCTATTGACAATATCTCCCGGCCAGATCGCCATTACGATTGTTAGCGCGGAAGAATTGTTGCGAGGACGATTGGCCCAAATACGGCGGGCAGATAAGCCGGAGAGCCGTGTGGAAGCTTATCTGTGGTTGTCAAAAACCGTTGATTTTCTATGTGGTTTTACGGTACTGAAATTTGATGAGCAGGCCGAAATTCAGTTTTAAAATTTCCGCGCCGGCAAAATCAAAATTGGTACACAAGATCTAAAAATTGCAGCCATAGCTCTTGGCCGCAACGCCACTCTCGTTACGCGACATCGAAGTGATTTTGCGCAAATACCATCTTTGAAAATCGAAGATTGGTCAGTGGCAAATTAAACAGCGGAGCTTGACGTGTGGTACGAATCGCAGTAATCGGTGCAGGAAGCTGGGGGACGGCACTCGCCAAAGTTCTGGCCGAGAACGGCCATCACCTCACGGTTTGGGCGCGGCGTCCGGAATTGGCGGCGACGCTGGCGCTGCAACATCGCAGCCCCGATTATTTGCCCGACATCTTGTTGCCGGACACTTTGCGTTTCACCGCAAGTCTTGAAGAAGCGACGCAAGACGCAAATTTTATTTTGTTGACCACGCCCTCTCACGGCTTGCGTGAAGTGCTGCAACCATTGCGTTCTCTGTCATCCGCTGCCATCGTGATCAGCACGGTCAAAGGCATTGAAACCGACACGCTGCTGCGGATGAGCCAGATCATCACGACGTTGTTGGCGGCGCCGGTGGTGGTTTTATCCGGCCCCAATTTAGCGGTTGAAGTCGCGGATCAAATTCCCACGGCGACCGTAGTGGCGAGCGATGATTTTGCCGCCGCCAAAGCGGTGCAGGAAATTTTCATGAACCGCTACTTTCGGGTTTACACCGATCATGATGTGACCGGCGTCGAGCTGGGCGGCGCGTTGAAAAATATTATCGCGCTGGCAGCCGGCATCGTCGACGGCGCCGGATTCGGCGACAACACCAAAGCCGCTTTAATGACGCGCGGTCTGGTTGAAATCACCCGACTCGGCGTGAAGCTCGGCGCTGATCCGATGACCTTCGCCGGACTCTCCGGCATGGGCGATCTGTTTGTGACCTGCATGAGCCGCAAGAGCCGCAACCGTCACGTCGGCGAGGAAATCGGCAAAGGCCGCAAGCTGCAAGACATTCTCAGCGAGATGATGATGGTGGCCGAAGGCGTCCGCACCACGCAAGCCGCCTATCGACTCGCGCAGCAACACGGCGTCGAAATGCCCATCACCTCGGAAGTTTATCGCGTTCTGTTTGAAAACAAAGATGCGAAACAAGCCGTGAACGCGCTGATGACGCGGGAAGCGAAGCAGGAGAAGTTTGGGTGATGAAAATTTTGAACGATGTTTACAAGCGAAGGGTGCGATTAACGGATGAAAGACAGAAGCATTTTGTAAGTGATCATCCGGAAATGAAAGGCCAGATTGAAAAGCTCAAGCAAACCCTGCGCGATCCTGAAAAAGTTGTTCGCTCGCGAACGGATTCACAAGTGGAATTATTTTATCGACATTATGACTCCACACCAGTAACCCAAAAATATCTGTGTGTTGTGGTGAAATCAACAACGTGACGCGTTCATCATTACAGCATATTTTACTGATACAGTCAAGAAAGGTGAAATATTATGGCAAAGAAAATAAAAATTTGGTATGATGTGGAGGGGGATTATCTTGAGGTCATTTTTGAACAACGGGCCGGATATTTCAAAGAGACTTCCAACGATGCCGTCATGAAGAAGATTGATGCCGCCGGCAATATTATCGGATTTTCCATTCTTAAAGTCAGCGCGCTGCGCGGGCAAAAGCCTCTTGCGATGACTCTTGCAAGTAAAGCTGCTTAATCATGTTTCATGAAATCTATACCATATCGGACTTCGAAGTCGTTGCGCCGTACACACTTCGCACTCGATTTAACGACAACAGCATTAAGCTCATCAATTTCTGGCCGATGCTGCGTGGTGAATTATATGGCCCGCTTCGGGATCTTGATTTTTTCAATCAAGTTTGTCTCGATGACGAAGCAGGTACGTTGGTATGGCCTAACGAAGCGGACTTTGACCCTGCTATCCTGCATGATTGGGACAAAGTCGGCGCGGCCATGATAGCGATGGCAAACTCGTGGCCTGAGCCAATACGCAATGACAGCTTATCGACAACAGAAACAGTGGCGCAGCAGGAAAGCGTCATTTATTGATATTGTAAAGGAGATTTGTAATGATACCGCAGTTGATCAATCGAGAAAAAATTTACATCGAAAACATTGGCCAACACGAGGGCACGGAAGTCAAAGTATACGGCTGGCTGTATAACGCCCGGCACAGCGGCAAACTGTGGTTCTTGTTGCTGCGCGACGGCACCGGCATTATGCAATGTGTCGTCTCGCTCAAAGACGTTGGCGAAGAAATTTTTGCGCGTTGCGAGAAATTGACGCAGGAGTCCTCGTTCGTCGCCACCGGCACAGTGCGAACGGATAAACGCGCGCCTGGCGGCTATGAGCTGCTGGTCAAAAATATCGAACTCGTTCATGTCGCCCAAGATTATCCCATCACCCCGAAAGAGCACGGCGAGACGTTTTTGATGGATCACCGCCATCTGTGGCTGCGCTCGTCGCGGCAGCATGCGATTTTGCGCGTGCGGCATGCGATCATCAAGAGCATTCGCGATTTTTTCGACAGCCGCGGCTTCACGCTCATCGACGCGCCGATTTTCACGCCGGCGGCTTGCGAAGGCACCTCGACATTATTCGAAACAGATTATTTCGGCGAGAAAGCATATTTAACTCAAAGCGGCCAGCTTTACATGGAGCCAGCGGCGTTGGCCTTCGGCAAAGTGTATTGCTTCGGCCCGACATTTCGCGCGGAGAAATCCAAAACACGGCGGCATCTCACCGAGTTTTGGATGGTCGAGCCGGAAGTCGCCTACATGGATCTCGATGGTGATATGCAGCTCGCCGAAGAACTTATCGAATTTATCGTGCAGAATGTTTTGGCCACGCGCCGTGAGGAGTTAACAACTTTGGAGCGTGACACCAGCAAACTCGAAAAAATCACGCGCCCGTTTCCGCGTTTGAGCTACGACGAGGCGGCGGCGATGCTCACGACGCCGGAGGCGATTGCGTTTGCCAAAGAGAAAGAAGCGCCGCCGTTTGTTCCCGGCAGCGATCTCGGCGGCGCGGATGAAACTTACCTCACGCAAAAGTTTGACAAGCCGTTGATGGTGCATCGTTATCCTGCGGCGGTCAAAGCGTTTTATATGAAAGCCGATCCCGAACGCCCGGACCGCGCGCTCGGCGTCGACGTGCTCGCGCCGGAAGGTTACGGCGAAATCATCGGCGGCGGCCAGCGCGAAGATAACGTCGAAGTGTTGGAAGCGAAGATTCGCGAGCATAACCTGCCGATGGAAGCGTTTCAATGGTATCTCGACGTGCGGCGTTATGGCTCGGTGCCGCACGCCGGCTTCGGCCTCGGCGTCGAGCGCACGGTCGCGTGGATTTGCGGCCTGCATCACGTCCGCGAGACGATTCCGTTTGCGAGGTTGATGCATCGCTTGTATCCGTAAAACGCAAAGGTAAAACGTAAAAACGTAAATGTTACGCATTACGCAATTACGTTTTACGATTTACGTTTTTCAATTCAAAATTTTCAATGAGGAGGTGTTCATGATCATCGCCGTCATCGGCGGCGCGCAGTGCTCGGAAGAAATTTACGAGCTGGCGCGGCAGGTCGGCCGGGAGATTGCAAAAGCCGGCGCGGTGCTCATCTGCGGCGGTTTGTTCGGCGTGATGGAAGCGGCTTGCCGCGGCGCCAAAGAAGCCGGCGGCATGACGATTGGAATTTTGCCCGGCAAGACGAAAGACGAAGCGAATGCCTTCGTCGATCTTCCGATTGTCACCGGCTTCAACGACGCGCGCAACGTGATTATCGCGCGGAGCGCCGATGGCCTGATCGCCGTTGACGGTGCATACGGCACGCTGTCGGAGATGGCGTTTGCCTTAAAATTTGGCAAGCCGGTTGTTGGCCTGAGATTGTCATTCGACATTCCGCAAGTTGTTCAATCCACAACGGCGGCGGAAGCAGTGAATCTACTTCTTAAGCGGATAGGAGTAATATGAAAAAGGGCGTTCGTATCATCATCAAGGGGATGGTTCAGGGAGTGGGCTTTCGTTATTACGTTCATCACTCGGCGCGGCGGCATTATTTAAAAGGCTGGGTCAAAAATCTTCCGGATGGCCGCGTCGAAACCGTTGCGGAAGGGGACGAAGAAGAGCTGCGCGAGTTTGTCAAGGAAGTCAAAAAAGGCTCGCGCTTTTCTCACGTTGACGAGGCGCAAGTGGAATGGCTGTCTTACACCAACGAGTTTCACAATTTCCAAATCACGGATTAAGGAATTGTTGCCATGCAAGATCTCGAACGTTACATTCGCACCGTCAAAGATTTTCCCAAGCCCGGCATCGGCTTCAAAGACATTACAACCTTGCTGAAAGAGCCAACGGCTTTTGCGCAAGTCATTGATCTTTTGGTGACGCATTTTCAGGATAAAAAAATGCAAAAAGTCGTCGGCATCGAATCGCGCGGGTTTATTTTTGGCGCGCCGCTGGCGTTGCGATTAGGCATCGGTTTTGTGCCCGCACGCAAACCGAAAAAACTTCCGGCGGCCACGGTCCGCGAAGAGTATGCGCTGGAATACGGCGTCGACGCGATTGAAATGCACACCGATGCTATTGCCAAAGGCGAACGTGTTGCTGTGATTGATGATTTGCTCGCAACCGGCGGCACGGCGGCCGCGGCCGGTCGGCTCGTTGAAAAGTTGGGAGGGGAACTTCTCGGTTTTGCTTTTTTAATTGAATTGGATTTTTTGCATGGACGTGAGAAGTTGTCGGGATATGAGGTGCTATCGCTTGTTCATGTGAGCGCGGAATAGAGGCAAGAACCGATCAAGCATGATCAACTTTCCTCTGTGTGCAATCGTCGCAGCATCTGCCGCAATCGCTGCAAATTTTTTTGTGAGTTTTCGATGAGCGGCAGGCAATGTGTTTCAAGCGTTACATGTTGGACAACACGATCTTGTGCCAGCGCCTGCATTTGCCCTTCCCAATCAATTTTCCCTTCGCCAATCGGCACACATTGAATCAGCGCGCCTTTCGTCGTATCCTTGACGTGGACATTCGCGATCCATTTCTTAATAGCCTCGTAACCATCCGGATACGGAATTTCGCCCGTGCCCAGCGCATTCGCCGGATCCCAATTGGCGCGTAGAAAAGGCGAGTCAACCGCGGCGATAAGGCGCGCCGTATTCTGCCCGGTGTCACACCAAAACCCCGGTTCATTTTCAATGGCCAACTGTAATCCTGCTTTCATGGCCATCGCCGCCATTCGCCGGAAGGCTTCGGCAACTTTTGGCAACAAAGAATCCGGCTGTTGCGGCAGCCGTTGAAAACCGAAGATAATCACCGTTGGAACGGCGAGTTTCCTTGCCAACACAAAAGTCTCAGGCAATGTTACATTCAACTCACGCTGCAATGTTTCGTGATCGTCAATCGCGCCTTTGCACGCGCCGGGCGAAAGCGCCGTGTAGCGAACGGCGAATTTCTCCTTGAGCCGCAGCAAGTCATCGACAGTTTCAGGCTTGACCGTTGGCACACGCGCATCGCTAATAACACGTAATTCGTAATCCATAATTCCCCAACTTGTACCGAGCTGAATTGCCTCGCGCACGTCGGCGCTGATTTCATCTGTTACGATACCGATTCGCATCATTCTCCTTGTTAAAATTGCAAGACAAATCGGTATTAAAAATACATTGCTTTGTTAAAAAGTCAAGCTCTCAAAAGGCAGGCTCAAAAAAATCGGGACACTTGCATTCTTTGGGCAAAATGATTATCTTGCATACCTCGACGCGGCAAGTTTTGAGCAACCTCGGGGAGAGAAAGAGACCAGGCGATGACTTCGCGTGATCGAGTTTTGACTGTGTTGGCCGGTAAACGTCCGGATCGCGTGCCGCTTAATTTTTTTGCCGGTTGGAATATTGCCGTCCGCGAAAAAATGGCCGCCCGGTACGGCAGCGTCGAGGCGTTTTGCGAGCTGATGCACATCGACGCCGTGACCGGCGTTTTGCCGCGCTTTCCCTTTGGCGGCGCCGAGAATCATGCGCGGATCATGGATTTGGATCGCTATCTCGAACTCGAGCCGGATGATCCGGGTTCGCCGGCGATTCTCGATACGCCGTGCGATCAGGTGCTCAACATGACGGTCAATGAAGCTTTGCGTTATCGTGAGCAAGAGAAAGCCGTCTTTTGTCATGCTTGGGGCGTTTTCGAGTTGTCGCAATTTCTCTACGAACACAACGGCTTGCCGGGGACCGAGCAGGCGTTGCTCAACATGGCCGCCGAACCGGAGAAAAATCGCCGGATGTTTTTTAAGCTGGCGGAATGGACTGCGGATTGCGTCGAGAATGCGATCAAAGCCGGTGTGGATGTCATCGAGCTTTCGGACGATTGGGGGCAACAGCGCACGATGATGTTCAGCCCGAAAATGTGGTGGGAAATGATTTATCCGGCGATAAAAATTATCGTGGATCGCGCGCGCCGTTATAACATTCCCGTTCTTTTGCACAGCGATGGCGATATCACACTGGTGCTGGATGGCGTGATCAAGCTCGGCGTGAGAGGAGTGCATCCGGTGCAAGAATCCTCCGGCATGTCCACGCAAAAAACACGCGAAAGGCTTGGCCCGAACATTTGCATCATGGGCGGGCTGGATACGATCACGGCGCTGCCGGTGATGACGCCTGATGAAATTCGCGTCGAAGTCGAGCGCGTTTTTTCCATTCTCAAAGACAGCGGGCCTTATATCTTCTCAGGCTCGCACATGATTCAGGATGACACTGATCTTGACGTGATTGTCGCTGCTTACGAACGCGCGTATGAATTAGCGCCGTATGTTGATTGATATCATGAAGTGGAAAGTTTTTATAATTCTGTTATTTCTGCAATCCGTGGAAAAGTTAAAGCTACTCGAAGAGTTTCAATTTTCACTTTGTTTGAAAATCCGGAATAGTTTATTATCCGGGCGATTCGAGAAATTCCTACGGGCGTAGCCGGATGCCAAAAATAAAAGGATGACCAAAATGACGAACGCTGAATTCATCACGGACGCCGGTATTGAAATAAAAAATTTTTATACCAAAACAGATTTGCCGGACGATTCCTACGTTGATCAGCAACCCGGCGAATTTCCCTTTCGGCGCGGCATTTATCCCGATATGTACCGCAGCCGCCTCTGGACGATGCGCCAGTACAGCGGTTTCGCCTCGGCGCGCGAGACCAATGCGCGGTTTCGCTATCTGTTGTCGCAGGGCCAAACCGGACTCTCGGTCGCCTTCGATTTGCCGACGCAGATGGGCTATGATTCCGATCATGTTTTGGCGGAGGGAGAAGTCGGCAAGGTCGGCGTTGCCATCAGCAGCCTCGAAGATATGGAAATTTTGTTTGACGGCATCAGGTTGCAGGACATCACGACGTCGATGACGATCAACGCCACTGCGCCGATTTTGCTCGCGCTGTATATCGCCATCGCCAAAAAACAGGGCGCGGATTTGCGCGAGATCGGCGGCACGGTGCAGAATGATATTTTGAAGGAGTATATCGCCCGCGCGACGTACATTTATCCGCCGGCCGGCTCGATGCGGTTGGTCACGGATGTGTTCGAGTATTGCACGGAACATGTGTCCAAATGGAACTTCATTTCGATCAGCGGCTATCACATTCGTGAGGCCGGCTCGGATGCGGTGCAGGAAGTGGCGTTCACGTTTGCGAATGCGATGGAGTATGTTCGCGCCGCCGTCCAGCGCGGCTTGAACGTTGATGAGTTTGGACAAAGGCTTTCCTTCTTTTTTAACAGCCACAACAATTTTTTTGAAGAAATCGCCAAGTTTCGCGCCGCGCGCCGGTTGTGGGCGAAAATCATGCAAGAGAAATTTGGCGCGAAAAACCCGCGCGCCATGATGCTGCGCTTTCATGCTCAAACCGCCGGCAGCACGCTCACCGCGCAGCAGCCGGACAACAACATCGTGCGCGTGGCTTTGCAGGCGCTTGCCGCCGTGCTCGGCGGCACGCAATCACTGCACACGAACTCGCGCGACGAAGCGCTGGCCTTGCCGAGCGAAGAATCCGTGCGCATCGCCTTGCGGACGCAGCAGATTATCGCCCACGAAAGCGGCGTGACCGCCACCGCCGATCCGTTGGCGGGAAGTTACTTTATCGAGCGGCTCACGAACGAGATTGAAAAACGCGCGCAGGACTATCTCGAAAAAATCGAAGCGATGGGCGGTGCGCTGCGCGCCATCGAGCGCGGTTTCTTTCAACACGAAATCAGCCGCCGCGCGTGGGATTATCAACAGGCCGTCGAACGCGGCGACAAAATCATTGTTGGCGTCAACGCTTTTCAGATGCCGGAAGAAACCAATATAAACTTGTTGCGCGTCGATCCGGCGGTTCGCGACGAGCAAACGGCGCGCTTGCGTGAGTTGCGCCGGCGGCGGGATAACCCGCGGGTGAGCGAGCTGCGCCAACAGCTTGAAAAAGCCGCTGCCGGCAAAGAAAATTTGATGCCCTATATTATTACTTGCGTCGAAAATCTCGTCACCCTCGGCGAAATTTCAGATTCGCTGCGCAAAGTTTTTGGCGTGTATCAACCGGAGCAATGAGCAGTAAAACGTAAAGCGTAAAACGTTAAAAAAATGGTTGGTTATCACTTACCACTTGCGAACTTGCCACTTGCCCTGTGAGTCGTCGAACCGAAAAACCTTTTTGGGATCCTGATGAATTACAGTCCCAATTCAATACCGCCGTGCTCGGCAAGCGGTTGATCGTTTTCAATCGCATCACGTCGACGAATGATTTTCTCAAACGTTTGGCGCGGCGCGGCGCGGAAGCGGGAACGCTGGTGTTGGCCGATCAACAAACCGCCGGACGCGGGCGCTTGGGCCGGCCGTGGCAATCACCGCCGGGCGTCGGTTTGTGGCTGTCGTTCATTCTGCGCCCGGCGGCGCCGCTCGCGCTCATCGGCGCGTTGCCGCTGGCGATTGCCGTTGTGGCGGCGGAAACCTTGTCGGCAATTTGCGGTGAAACGTTTGCGGTCAAATGGCCGAACGACATTCTGTGGAATCAGCGCAAAGCCTGCGGCATTCTCTGCGAAACGCAAATTTCGCCGGTTTCGATTTCCGAAGATCGTCTAAACAAACTTGATTACGTCGTCGCTGGAATCGGGATTAACGTCAATCAGCAACCGAAAGATTTTCACGCCGAATGGCAAAGGCGCGCCATTTCACTCGCGATGATTGCCGGCCGTCTTTTTGATCGCCAAAGCGTGCTCGTCGCTTTAGCGCGGCGCCTCGACAAGAATTTTTTTGGCAATTTGCAAAGCGAGATGCCTGCTTTATTATCCCGCTGGCGCGCGCTTTGTTCGGAGCTGGGAAAACCGGTGATTTTACGGCAAGCGCATGAAATGATTTCGGGAATTTTTGAGGATATCGGAACGGGAGGGGAGATGATTTTACGCACGGTCGATGGGCAACACCAGACATTTTCAGCCGGGGAAGTGTCGATGGCAAAATAACCTTAAAATTGGAGTTCGTCATGCTTCTCGTCGCAGACATAGGCAACACCAACATCACCTTCGGCTTGTATGAGCAGGAAAATCTGCGCGCGCAGTGGCGTCTCAGCAGCGGCGTCGCGCGCACGGATGATGAAATCTGGATTTTATTCAAAATGCTGCTCGAGTCCGAAGGTTTCGCGCTGAATCAACTGACCGGTTTTGCCTTAAGCTCGGTGGTGCCGACTTTAACTCCGGTGTTCGAGCGGGTTGGCGCCAAACGTCTCAAGCTGCCGAGCATCAATGTCACCGCCGATCTCGATACCGGCATCAAAATTCTCTACGAAAATCCCGATCAAGTCGGCGCCGACCGCATTTGCAACGCGGTCGCCGGATTTGCGCGTTACGGCGGCCCGCTCGTCGTAGTCGATTTTGGCACGGCGACGACGTTTGATGTGATCACCGCGGATGCCGAATACCTGGGCGGCGTGATTGCGCCCGGTCCCGAGACCACCGCTGAAATTCTGCACCGCGCCGCCGCCAAACTTCCCAAAGTCGCGCTGCGTTTTCCGCCGGAGTTGATCGGCCGCACCACCGAAACCAGCATCCAATCCGGCTTGATGTACGGCGGCGTTGAAATGGTGGAAGGGCTTAATCGCCGGTTCAAACAAATGCTCGGCCCGGCCACGAAAATCATCGCCACCGGTGGGCTGGCCGTCGTCTTGATCGAGCATTTGACGACGGTTGAAAGCGTTGAGCCGGCGCTGACGCTCGAAGGCTTGCGTTTGATCTTCGCGCGTTGCGCGCCTAAGCAATAATTGAATAAAATTTTCCGCTGGCGGTTGCTGATGCCCTCGAGGTTCGCCGTAAGGAATAAAAAACTCGGCAAGCTAGTCGAAAGAATATGAGAATGAACGCATCGATACCACAAAAAAAGTCTTGGTCTTTTTCGCGGCCGATCATTCTTAATATCCCGGTCACCATCGCGCTGGTGCTGTTGATGATTTTCAGCAGCGTCGGCGTGGTGATGACCATCGCCTTTTATCGCTACGAGAAGCAGGAATTGACGCAATATATCCGCAGCCAATTTATCGCGCTGGCCGACGGCCTGGCCCCGCTCGTCGCCGAAGCTTATCTCAGCAAAAATTTTCATCTGGTGCAACAGACTTTGCAGGCGTTTGTGCAGCACGGTGAAATCGCCTTCGCGGTGGTGGTCGATGCGGATAGCATGATTGTTGCGAGCGAGCCGCAGACCTGGCAGAATCGCCCGTTTCGCGAGTTCCTGGCAGAATACCGCTTAAGCCTTTTTGAAATTCCCCAACCCAATCGGTTCACCACGCATTTTAGCATGTCGCCGCAGCATCTTTTTCTCTTTGATCGACAATTTCATGATTCCCCGGCGGCAAACAAGGCCGCGCTGCAAGCAACATTGCGCGGTCGCCTGTTGATTGGTTATAACAGCCTGTTTGTCGAAGCGCTGGTCGGCAAGCGTCTGCGCAATGTTTTAATGCTCGGCGGGTTGATTTTGCTCGCCGGCGCGGTGGCGTTTTATCTCGTCGTGCACCTTTTTTTGATTCGCCCGCTGCGCGCGATGAGCCAGGTGATGCATGAAGTCGCCGACGGCAATTTAGGCGTGCGTTGTCCGAATTTCGCCGGCCTGCCGGAAGTGACGAATTTGATTCGCCAATTTAACGACATGCTCACCGTGCGCAAGATGGTCGAGGAGACCCAGAAACGCGTAAATGAAGAAATGCAAAAGCTGCAGGAACAGCTTTTTCAAGCCCAGAAAATGGAAACCATCGGCACGCTGGCCGGCGGCATCGCGCATGACTTCAACAACCTTTTGGTCGGCATTTTGGGAACGGCTTCGCTGATGAAAACCTCCTTTGACCGGAACAGCTCGCTGCAAGAACACGTTCGAACCATCGAACAGACCGCCTTGCGCGCCTCCGATTTGACCAAGCAGCTTCTCGGCTTCGCGCGCGCCGGCAAATACGAAGTGCGCAGCGTCAATTTGAATCACACGATTGAAGAATTGATGAAATTGATTTCGCGCACGTTAGACAAGGACATCGTCGTGACCGCACAATTTGCCGACGATTTGTGGATCATTGAAGGAGATAGCAATCAATTGCAGCACGCGCTCTTGAATATTTGCCTCAATGCCCGCGATGCCATGCCCGCCGGCGGCGCGCTCATGTTGACGACGCAAAATCTTGAGATTGAGACGCAAACTTCTGCGCCTCACTTCAACGTTGCCCCGGGAAAATACGTTCATATCGTGATAACCGACACCGGTGTTGGCATGGATGCGGCAACGCAAGCGCGAATTTTTGAGCCGTTTTTTTCCACCAAAGAAAGAGGCAAGGGCACCGGCCTGGGCCTGGCGATGGTTTATGGCATCGTTCGCAATCACGGCGGCCGCATTTATGTCGATAGCGCGATCGGCAAAGGCGCCACCTTCCACATTTATCTGCCGGCGACGCAGCCTGCCGCCGTCATCACCAAGCCTGAGCCGCAGTTGGAGGCGCCGTTAGGCCATGAAACCATCCTGCTCGTCGATGATGAGCGCGTCATTCTAGACGTCGCGAGCCGCATTCTCAAACAACTTGGTTACGGCGTGCTTTTGGCGCGGGAAGGACAGGAAGCCCTCCGGCTTTTTGCCGAACGTCGCCAGGAAATTGCTTTGGTCATTCTCGACATGGTCATGCCGAGGCTTAACGGCCGCGAGGTTTTTCGCCGCTTGAAAGAAATCGACCCGCAGGTTCGCGTCTTGTTGTCGTCCGGCTACAGCGCCGACGGCGATGCCCAGGCCATTTTGAATGAAGGCGTCATCGGATTCGTGCAAAAACCTTATCTCGTCAATGACCTGGCGCAAGCCGTCAAACGCGCCTTGCAGGCGAATGGAACAACGGCAGCGAAAGGATAAGCGGTAAATTTTGCAATACCCAATTTTGCGCTTGACATTCCAGAGGGACTTTTTTATTTTGAGGAAAAACGAGCCGTGATAAAAATAAAAAACTTCTCGGGAATCAGGCCGATTCCGCGCCGCCGTGTTTTCGTGGTTTGGATTTGCGCGATCGCGGGCGTGCTGCTGCCGGCAGCGAACGCCGGCGCTCACGATCTGAACTCGAGTTACTCCGCCGTCGTCGTCACGCCGGACAGCCTGCAAGCCGTTTTCACATTCGATCTCTCCGATTTGAAAAAAAATTTCAACCTCGACGCCAACGGCGATTCGAATATTGATCGCGACGAGCTGCTGGCGGCGATGCCGCGTCTTTATGATTACGTCGAAGAGCACGCGGCCTTTGCGGTTAATTTTTCGCCGGCCAAATTGGAGCGGCGGCCGGGCGGATTTACTCAGGATGATTTTGGCAATGTTTTTATCAATTTTAATTTTGCCCGGCCTTTGAATGCGCTGCCGGCGGAAATTTCTTTGCGCATCGGTTTCTTTGAAAAATTCGGCTCGCAGCATAAAAATCTTGCCAAAGTCGTGGCCGGCAAGCAAATACAGCAGGCGATATTCTCCGAAGAAAGTCAGCGCCAGCGTTTTGTGATCGGCGGCAAAGTTTCGCTGTTCTCACAAATCGTCGAGTTTACCAAACTCGGCATCGAGCATATTTTCCTCGGCTTCGATCATATCATGTTTCTTTTCGCGCTGATCGTCATCGGCGGCCATTTCGGCAATTTGGTGAAAATCGTTACCGCCTTCACGGTGGCGCACAGCCTCACGCTGATTTTAGCCTCTTTGGAAATTCTCAAGCTTCCGCCTCGCCTTATTGAATCCGGCATCGCCTTGAGCATCGCCTATGTCGCCGCTGAAAACTTCGTCATTGACCAATCGAATCATCGCTGGATTCTCACCTTCATGTTCGGCCTGGTGCATGGATTCGGCTTTGCCAACGTCTTGCGCGACCTCGGCCTGCCGACGACCGGCTTGGTGCCCTCCTTGCTGGCTTTCAATGCCGGCGTCGAAATCGGCCAGCTCTGCATCGTGGCGGTATTCTTTCCCATCACGCTCTGGATTGCCAGGCAAAAATTTCAACGCCAAGTCGTGTTTGCCTTTTCCTCCGTGATCCTGCTGTTCGGCCTTGCCTGGTTCGTCGAGCGCGCGTTTGGTCTGGCTTTTATGCCTTTATAATCCCATTTAATTATTGGTGTAAGGGAGGCAACATGCAAACAATCTCAGAAGAAATCGTCGAGCGCACGTGGAAGAAAATGGCCAATATGCCGCTGGATGAAGTGCCTGGAATAATTCGACGCATGGAGAAAGAGCAGCCGATTATCCTGGCCTTTCTCATGGGGATTGATGACGAGGTTATCAATCAGGATGAACGCGGACTCTTGCTTCATCTCGGCGCGACCATTTGCGAGGTCATGCGGCAGGGCGCGCCGCGGCCCAAGCGGGTGAGTGAAAAGCGGATGGATCAGTTTATCGAGCGCACGGATAAAATGCTGGAATATTTTTTAGAAGAAGCGCCGGAGAATTTTGAAGACTCGGTGCGGCTGATCTATCAAAATCACAATCAAGTCAATGTCTTGCGTTACGCGGTCGAGGCGCTTTTTGAGCTGGACGACGAGGCGGAATCCTCGGAGGTGCGTGATGAAATGAAGGGACTTCTATTTATGCATCTCAAAACCGTGGTCGAAGCGCTGGATCAATAGACAAATCGTCTGTTGCTCCTTGCCGGCCTTCGTGCGGCCGCCGAGCGATTATGGTCTTCTTCCCAAAACCATCAGAAACCGCCCGTCGTCACTCAAGTGTTGCGCCGCGGGAGAAATCCCCGCTTCTTGCAACAAGGCCAGAAAAGCTTCGCGAGCATATTTATAAGACCAGTTCATCTCGATTTGCTGTCCGACTTGCAAACGAATGGTCTCGCCCGCAATCAACAGCTCGAGATCGCGCGCGGCGCGAAAATGCTTGCGCACGCGATGAAGTCCGGATCGGCGGGAATCGGTATCCGACGTAAACTCCAGCGCGCCGTCTCGCGGCTCTTCCAAACCGATGCTGCGCAGCGGCGCAAAAGCAAACCGGCGATTGAGCGGATTATCATAACCCGACATCGTGGCCTCGGCGCTGAAAATTTCGCCGTCGATGAGCAGATGATCTTGCGGGCGCAGCAATCGCGCCAGACGAGCGCCATAATCAATCGGATCGAACGCGCCGAGCGTATTGCCGAGTATCATCACCAAGCGCGGCGGCCCGCTGCGGTCGTGAGGCAATTGGGCCAGATGCTCGGCGTTGGCAAGATCGGCTTTGACGCCGCGACATGAAAATCCCGATTTTGTAGCCAGCTCGCAAGCCATCTCTAACAGCGCTTGACTCGCATCGACTGGAACGTAATGTGGCGTCCGGCCCGCAGCGCGCAATTGCTCCAAAACCAGAAGGTCCTTGACGCCTTGGCCCGCGCCCAAGCTGATTACTTCAACGTCGCCTCGCGGCAAATGCGCAACGAGCTCGGCCGCGTAGTTTTGCAAGAGCGTTTGCGAGCGCATGAAATTGCGATACGCGCCGTCGCTGCACAAGCTGATCCACGCGCGCACGGAAGTTGGAAACCAATAAAAGAATTTCTCGGGCAAATTGCGGTTGGCGAGCGCTGCCACCAATTCATCGGCAATTTGATTCTCGCTTAACAAAACGTCGATGGTGATCATTTTTTTAAAAAATTGTTTCGATCTGCAAGATAACAAGCCGGACAATCAACGTCAAGCACAAAGATTTTTTGAATGAATTTAGCCAAGTGAACTCGGAGTGCAAAACTTTAGTTTTGCAATGCTAAAGCATTGCACTCCGGTTCAGATCGCTAAACTTTTACGATTTTTTATTTTTTAGTACAGCTTCCCGGCGGCGTCGCCTTTTCGTTGCACAATATTTCGATCCGCATGCCACTTCGTTTTACGCCTTTGATGAAAAAACGCCTGAACCGGCGGACGCAATTCATGCTGCAAGCAGCGTTGCGGTTTTTTCCGGAATTGCAAGGAAAAGTCATCACCATCGGTTACACCCGCGCCCATCTCGGCAGCGCGTTGATTCCGCGCGATAGCGAAGCTGAATTGACCATTCGGCTGAAAGTGCGCAAGCTGTCCTACAACACGATTGGCCACGAGCTGACGCATTTGGTGCAGGGCTTGTCGCATTTGAGTTCTTCTCTGATTGATGGACGCATCCCCAGCGGGGAGAAACAATGTGATATTTGGACGCTGGCGCGCAGCGAGCTTTTCTGTGACGAGGCCCCGACTTATCTCAAACTGCCGCCGGTGATTCGGGCGAATTGGCCGAGCTATGCCTGTTCCGTTCGCGCGCTGTGCGTCGCCGCCATTGCCAAACGCGCCACGTATCGTTTGTACATTCGTTGGCTGGAAGAGCAGATTCATAAGCTCGCTTTGCAGAATTTGGAAAAAATTGATTATGGAAGGCAGATGTCGTTGCCCCTTTGACAGGAGAACAAAATGCCCAAATATTTCACCTTTTCGTGTGTTCTATAAAATGATATGCGAGATGCTCATGATCAACACATTTCGGAGTTGATTCAAAGATGCCGAGACCGGGACGACCGTGCTTTTGCGCAAGTGGTAGCGCATTTTGGGCCGGCGGTTTATCATTTTATTCTCCGCATGGTCAAGAACCGGCAGATCGCAGAGGATGTTTACCAGGAGACCTGGATGCGTGTGTACGATCATCTGGATCGCTATGATGATCGCGGCCGTTTTAAGAGTTGGCTGTTCCAAATTGCCAATCGTCTTTGTTTGAATCAATTGCGTTCTCTCCGCTCCGTCTTTGTTCCACTGGCGGAGATTTTTGAAGGTGTGAATGGCCGTCCCACCGCGTTGCAAATGAGCAGCTCATCGGGCCTCCCGGATACTGAAGTCGAGCAACGAGAAGCCATGGCGCTGGTGGAGAAGGCGCTGCAATTGATGCCGGTAAAACAAAAGCAGGTTTTTCTGCTGCGCATCCATGCGGAAATGTCGTTCAAAGAAATCGCTGTGACCCTGGGCCGCCCCCTGAATACAGTTCTCACGCAAATGCGTGCGGCGTTCGGCCACCTTCACAAAAAAATGTCGGAGCAGTACAATGATTTGTGACATCAAACCGGATGAGTTGCTCTTGTATTTTTTCAACGAGCTGCCGGAAAACGAAAGGCCTGCCATGGCGCGGCATGTGATTGAGTGCGTTTCCTGCCGCCAAACCCTGGAAAAATGGCGGCAAGATGTGACGTTCTACACCAATCTCCCGGAACTGTCACCGCCTCTTTTGCGCGTCTTAAAGCCGCAAAAAAGTTCCTGGCTTGCTGCACTCCGAATGGGGCGCCCCATTCGACGCCTCGGCTTTGCTTTGCTTCTTATTGTCATTGCCGTCATCACAAGCAGGTTTTTCCGAAACGATACCATGGCTTTCTGGAGCTTGAAAAACAGTTGGGAAACTCCTGATGCCCAAACGCTTGAACATATCACGAGAACTATCACACAGATTGAAAACGACCCATTTTTTGAATAGACCAGGAAAAATAAGTCATGAGAAAAATTGTTCGTGCTTTTTTGATTGGCGTCTTGGCGATAAGTTTTTGGCGATTCTCCGATGCCAGTGCACAGGAAAACGCCAAACTTATTGTGGAAACCCAAAACGATGCCGGACAACCGCTCTCCGGTGCAAAGGTTGTCATCGCGGAAGGTGTTTATCCTGTCGGCGACGACATTGTAACGTCAGAGAACTTGGGGTTTAAAGGTAAAAAGTATGAATTCGTCACCGATGCGAATGGCAAGTTGGCAGCCGAGATTCCAGCCGGAGAATATGTCGCGCTGACAACCATAGATGGTTACGCTCCTTTTTTGAACATGTCACTTAATTTGACTGCCGGTAAAACCACACTGATGCGGACAACGCTTTTTAGAGCCACTGACGGGAGTATATCTGGCACTGTTAAAAGCAAGAGTGGAGAGATTATCAAAGGAGCAAATGTTCGCGTGAAGGACACGGCGATCGGAACTGCGACAGCTCCGGACGGCCGTTTTGTGCTGGCAAAAGTGCCCCCGGGAAGCCATGTGGTCGAAATATCACGATTGGGATTCAAAAATTTTCAAAGCCCCTCGCTTCAAGTGGTAGTAGGAAGAACAATCAGTCTCGATGTTATACTTGACGCCGATAGCGCTGCAAAGGCCTCGGATTGGACGCTGGACAACACCAAGATTCAAGAGCTCCGCACGGCTTATTTTGCTGCCCCCAATGCCTCGGAGCAAGTCAGGATCAAAAGTCAGCTTCGGACATCACTCAATGAAATTTTTGATCAGAAGGAAAAGCAACATGCCGCACAAATCATCATGTTGAAGCAAATGCTCACGGAAGCGGAAGCCCTTCATGCCGAACGCAAAAAAAACCGCGACCAAATTGTTGAGCGGCGTTTGCAGGAGTTGCTGCAGGTTTATATCGAAAACAAATGACCGTTCGGCGATTTCAATTGAAAATCGTCATCTCAGGTATCATGTGAGATGATTTTGTACAGCAATATCAGCAAGAAAGTCTGTATGCTAAAATGCACGTTCTCTGAAACATCGGCCACCCCGGCATTTCTTTTTCTGCCATTACCAATCTGTTTGATTATGTCGATGATCGGCGCAGCCATCAGCGCCAGCGCAATGATAAAGACCGGCCAGTTGAACCACGTTGGCAACGCCGTTCGAATCGCCTCGACGCCGCCGTCGAGGGAACGAATCGCCTCCGACATGAAAACGAGCAAGGCAAGCACACCGCCGCTCAAACCGAAAATCCAGGCGCGGCGCGACGGCCAAATCTGATGCGCGGGTGGATTGAATTGCGTGATCAAAGTTCCAAAAACAATCATCATGCCCGCAATCGTGACCGGCGCGATAACCGGCCCCCACCACGGCAGCGGCAGCAAAAACAGAATGTCCCAATCCCCAATCGAATGCGGCCAACCGACGATGATTTTGAGAAACACATAGTATAAAATATCCCATACCCCGAAAGCGAGAAAGGCGTATCCCCATTTCGTCTGTCGCGAATGGCCTGCCAACCAACCGACCGTCGCCAACATGATCAATGTGGCGATTTCGCGAACCAACTCGACTTCGCCCAATTTCGGCATGAACGGCAGCGGATCGGTTTGATAAGGCTCGAGGCGATCAACCAACGTTCGCAAATCCACCACGACGGCGGATTCCACCCAAGCCATGGCGGCGGCAAACACGACGACGTATAACCAGCGTTTTTTGCTGCTCATCGTTACTCCAAACATGCGATTCAATCGAGCATTGTAAATTTTAAATTGTAAATTTTCAATTTAAAATTTACAATGCTCCAAAAATCTTCGTGGTTGTGACAGTTTTTTCAGAGTAATACCATAACGCGGCTTTTAGGCCGCAACCAAAATTAGACCACTAAGACACGAAGACACAAAGTTTAGTCTTTGTGCCTTCGTGTCTTGGTGGTTAAAAGATCTTCGCGGTCGTGATAGTTCTTTCTGGGTAATACTATAATTGCCAGAACGTCAGGGCCGCTTGGCCGATCATCGCGACGTTGATCAAGATAACCCACGCCTCGAAATCGCCGGTAACGCGAGCGAGATGAAACGTCCACGCTGCGCTCGCGGCGGCAAGAGCGATGAGCCAAATTGCGCCAAGCCGCAACAATTTCGCGTTGAAATGACGTGAGGCGTTTGCGCGCCAATACTGCCACGTCGCGATGCCGATGCCCACGACGGTTGCGGCGCTTGCGGCTTTGCCGATCGTCCAGGCGAGTGAGCCTTCGGCGTCGATGAAAAGAGAGTGCAGCCCGACAGCGGCGGCGCTCAGTGAGGTGAACGCGGCGAAGAGCAGCAAGAGTTTTTTCAACATGGCAACCTCCGGAGTTTGTTGGCTCAGTGTCTACGCCAGTTTTCAGATAAGCCTACGGCCGTTGGCTGAAACTGGAGCCCTTCGGGCAGCATTGAGCCCGACTAATTTTTAAAACACCACGAAGACACAAAGACACCCGACGGGCGTAGCCAAGAAAAGCTTTATGATATGGCTTTTTTTGTGCCTTCGTGTCTTAGTGGTTAGAAACTGTTTGTTGGTCAAAGAACTTTCAGACTGCGTCCGTAGGAATTTTATTCTGAGTTTGACCACATTAACGCCTTTCGGGAAATACAACTTTGTTTGACGGCGCCGGGACACGCCCGAAGCGGCGCTCGCGACAACGAAACTCTTTAACTGCCGTTTCAAAATCGGCAGGTGTAAATTCCGGCCACATTTTTTTCGTAAAAAAAAGCTCGGCATAGGCGCATTCCCACAAGAGAAAATCGCTCAGGCGCTGCTCGCCGCCGGTGCGAATGAGCAAATCGACGTCCGGCGTCGAAACCCCGGCATGATCGGCCCTGGCCAGCAGGCGCGCAAATCCCTCGCGCGAAATGTCTGTGGCGCCATTAACCTTGCAAACCGCGCGCAAGATGGCGTCGCGGCTCGAGTAATCCAATGCCACGCGCAGATCCAGCACCTGTCCTCCTGAGGTGGCGGCTTCGACTTTTTCCATCACCTCGCGCAACGCCGGCTGGAAACGATCGCGCCGGCCGATAATGTTCAAGCGCACGCCATTCGCCAGGCATCGTTCGGTTTCGCTCAACAAATAGGCGTGAAACAATTTCATCAGCGCCCTCACTTCGGGGCCGGGACGCAGCCAATTGTCGGAAGAAAAGGCGTAAACCGTCAACGTCGTGATGCCGAGCTGCGGCGCCGCTTCCACGATGGGACGCAGCGCTTCGGCGCCGGCGCGGTGGCCGGCAACGCGCGGCAGGCCGCGGCTGTTGGCCCAGCGGCCGTTGCCATCCATGATGATGGCGACGTGCAAGCCTTGCGGAGTTGCACGACCATTCGAATTTGTAGACATTTTTATCTCAGGCTGAAATTGTAACGGTCTGCCGATAACCCGCGCTGATGGAGCGTTTTTTTGCGAGCGATGGAACCGCTGTGGACGCGACCGCGACCGCAGCGACGACGGGTTCATCGGTGGGTTAGACGGCCAGCTATTCACGTTTACGGATCGATTTTGCGGCACCAGGTCGGGGGTATCGACCGATGACGGCGATACACAAGAACCCAAGTCCAGCGAGACCTGCCAGTAATATGAAAGGCGGTGGGACATCCTCGATGCCCGATGAACCGATCCTGGTTAAATGCCAGGCTACGCCGAAGCTGCCAACTCCTGATATCAGGCAGATCAGTCGTAAGAAAATTGTGACACGCTCCCATCTCATTTGTTGTTCCTCCTCGTTGATGTCTAACACTTCATTTATGTTGCGCGCATTTCTTCTCAACATGAATGTTGAGTTACGTTGAGGCTCGCGTTTTCAGTTTGAAACCAACTTTGCGCAAGAACACGCCGGCGTAGACGCCGAAAAACGCCGGAACGAACGTCGGAACGGCTTTGAGCAAATTCAGGCTCACCTCATCAAAAACCCGCCGCAAGAGAAAAACGGCGTACACACAGCCACCGATGATGAGCGCCCAGCGCCAGGCTTTCTGCGGTTGGATGAAACCCAGCATCGCGCCGAAGAAAACCAGCAACAACGCGGTGACAAACAAATGAAAATCTCCGCCGAGGGCATCGATATAAGCAGTGAATGACCCGAGAGCGGCGGCCAGGCTTGCAGAGAGCCAATTGTGATTTTTAAAGGCTGTCATTTGGTTTGAACAAAACCCTTGATTTTGTAACGCACAGGCTTAATTTAATCAAATAGTCCCTGAGAAGCTTGAGCCATTTCTGAGAAAGTTGTGAGCAATTTGCAATCATCATGAATCACGAGAAATCACAAGTGACGGGTTATCGCTTTGACGATATTTTTCTTGATGCGCATAATCGACAGCTTTGGCGCCAGGGGCGGCTGGTGCCGTTGAATTCCAAATATTTCGAGGCGCTGCTGCTGTTGGTGCAACACAGCGGACACTTGGTCGAAAAACAGCGCCTGTTTGATGAAGTTTGGCAGGGCGTGATTGTCACCGATGCGGCGTTGACGCAGTGCATAAAGGACATTCGGAAACAGCTCGGCGATGATGCGTCGAATCCGCGTTACATCAAAACCGTTCCCAAGCACGGTTATATTTTCATCGGCCGGCCGGTGGAAGTGAATGGTGAAGCCGCCTTGCTTTCTCCGTCGCCAGCTCAGGCAGCCGAGCGATCACCAAACCGCCCGTACAAATTTCTTGATTATTACACCGAGCAGGACGCGCCGTTGTTTTTTGGGCGCGAGCCGGAAGTCGAAACCTTATGCTCGCAAATTTTGGCGCATCGCTCTTTCATCATTCACGGACGCTCCGGCGCCGGCAAAAGCTCGATCGTGTGCGCCGGTTTGCTGCCGCGTTTGAAAGCGCAGGGCCATCTCGCCTTCGCCATCCGGAGTTTCACCGATCCGGTTCAGCAAATGGTCCATGCACTTTTGTCGATGGCGGAAGGCGGCGATTCGTCAAGTTTGGAAGATTTGCTTTCGCGCGCGGGTTCCGGTTCTTCTCAGCGGAGCGTTATTTTTTTTCTCGATCAGTTTGAAGAATTTTTCTTATTGTTGGGCGAGGAAAGCCGAAAGAAGTTTGTCGAAGCGCTTGGCCGCTTGTTTGCTCACGAGAATTTGCCGCTGCGGCTGGTCTTCACGCTGCGCGAAGATTTGCTCGCCGAGATGAGCCAATTCAAAACCGCCATTCCGGAAATTTTTCATCACGAGTATCGTCTCAAGCGCCTCAGCCGCGAGCAGGCGGCGGCTGCGATTACCGAGCCGGCGCGCGTGGCCGGTTGTCGTTATGAAGCCGAATTGGTTCAGCGGCTGTTGGATGATCTCAACGATCAGGACGGCGTCGATCCGCCGCAATTGCAAATCGTGTGCGATCAGCTTTACGATGCGCGCGGTCATGACAACAAACTGACGGTCGCGGCGTATGAACGGCTCGGCACCGCGTCCAAAATTATTGCCGGCTATTTGGCGCGCGTTTTACGGCGCTTCAACACCGCCGATCTGCGCGTCGCCAAAGAGATTCTCAAGACGCTGATTTCGCCGGACGGGCAGCGTTTGATTCTGCGCGGCGCTGAATTGAACGCGCGCCTCAAAAAATTTTCAAGCAACGCCACTGCGATTGTGGAAGAATTGGTTGCCGCCCGCGTCGTGCGCTGCCGCAATCAAGACGGCGAAGGTTGGCTGGAATTGGCGCATGATTATTTGCTGCCCGAGGTTTCGCGCTGGCTCACGGCGGAAGATCGCGCGCTAAAACGGGCACGCGGTGTGCTCGAGCGCGCCCTCGAAAATTATCGCGCGCATCAACTTTTAATCGACGCCGAGACGCTGGACTTGCTGCTGCCTCATGGCGAGCAGCTCGGCCTGTCGAGCGAAGAAGGCGACCTGCTGGCCAAAAGCATTTTGTATCGCGGCCGGCCGCTGCCGGAATGGCTGGTTGCACGTTCTCCGGCGTTATCAACTTTAATTGTCGAGGCTGCCCGCCACAACGAGGCGAACGTGCGTTTGCGCGCCATCGAAGCCTGCCGCTGGGTTCGCCAGCGCGAAATCCAGGACATGCTGCGGCGCGTTGCCTTGTGGGATCGCCATTTGAATGTTAGAAAAGCCGCCAGCATCGCGCTCGCCGATTGGCTCGGTGAAACCGCCGGCGAAATGCTGTATCGAGAAACCATCGGCGAGAAAACCGGACTTCTTCGCCGCGTCGTGAGCCTCGCGCTCATCCGTGATCACCAGCGCAATATGCTGCCGCTCGCACCATTTTCCCTCGCCGTCAGTGGCTTGATCATTGGCGCTTTGATCTGGGTGCGGCTGCGCCGGAGTTGGACCGGCATCGTCCGGCAAAGCGTCAGCGGCACGCTTGGCGGCGCCATGTCCGGAATCGCCGGCGGATTTTTTCTCGGTCTGGCTCTTGCCGCGGCTCGACATGCGACGGCGGTCGAGGCGATGTCACTCATTCTCGTGTTGATCAGTCTCGGGCTGTTGATTGGCGCTTCCGGCGCCTTTGGCATTAGTTTCGGCATGGTGGTCGCGGC
>Ga0209172_10002129_pt1 | contig 36873 bp, 32 predicted proteins | sample LarsenN4metaG_FD_184113 | JGI IMG/M metagenome (GOLD analysis project Ga0209172, IMG submission 184113) | Hot spring sediment bacterial and archeal communities from British Columbia, Canada, to study Microbial Dark Matter (Phase II) - Larsen... ... | reverse complement strand
GGCCGGGGCGGCCGGCGGGGGCAGGGCGGCGGGCGCGAGGCCCGCGCCATCGTCGGGGTCGGGCGCGGCGGCGGGGGCGACAAGCCCGGCCGGGCGCGGCAGCGGGCGCTTGCCGGCCAGCGGGCCGGGCGCGGCGGGGGTTCCTTCCGCCGCCGCGGCGGCGGCCGCGGCACCGGGCGTGACCTCGGCCACCGGCGGTTCCGGCCGCGGCGGCGGCACCAGCGGCGGGCGACCGGCATAGAGCGTGAAGCCGTCCGGCGTGACCACGCCCTCGGGCGTCGCCGCGATCATGCCGTCCGGGCCGACCCGCACGATCTGGTCGAACGGGACCGGCAGCGGCTGCGCCGGCGGCGGCGCGTCGGCGGCCGGGGCGGGGGTTCCGCCGGGCAGGGCGGGAAGCCGCTCGACCGGCAGGGGGTCGCCCGCCAGCGCGCGCGGCGCGTTCGGCTCGTCCGCGGCGGCGTCTTCGGGCGCCATGCCCCAGATCAGGCCGCCGGCGGCCCCGGACGCCGAGGCGGTGGCGGGGGCAGTGGCCGTGGCCGTGGCCGTGGCGGGGGCGGCCTCGGTCGCGGGGGCCGTCGCCGACCCCGATGCGGAGTCGGGCGCGGCCGCGGGCTCCGCCGCCGCCGTTACGGGCGCCGGTTCGGGGGCCGGTGCCGACTCTGCCGCCGCCGTGTCGGGCGCGGGTTCGGGGGCCGGTGCCGCTTCCGCAGCGGGTTCGGGGGCCGGCTCTGCCGTGGGTTCGGGCGCGGGTTCGGGGGCCGGCTCCGCCGCGGCGGCGGGCTCCGCCGCCGCCAGCTCCGTCGCGGCCGCCTCCTCCGGTCCCAGATCGCCCGGCGGCATCACGTCGCCGGTCTCGGGCAGGGGCACGGGGTCGGCGGCGGCGGTTTCGCTGCCGGAGGTCGGCGCGGCGGCGTCGTCCGCGGCCGTCCCGGCAGCTGCCTCCGTGTCGGCCACCCGCGTCGTCGTGCCGTCCCCCGACCACAGCGACCACAGCGCGACCGCCGCCATCACGATCAGCAGCACCAGCGTCAGCACCAGCCCCATGGCGGCCCGTCCGGCCTGACGCGGCGGGGCGCCGCGCGCCGGGGCGGGGGCGGGCCGGCGTCCGGGCTTGGGCGCGGCGGCGACCGGCGGCGGGGCCGGGCGTGGCGACCTGGTGCCGAGGAAGCGGCCGAAGCCCCTCCGCGCCGGGCCTTCCGCGGCGGGCGGCCCGGCGGCGGGAAGCGGGGCGGTCAGGATGGGTGCGGCGGCCGCCGGCTCCATGGCCGGCGCCGCGACGGGGCCGGAGACAGGGAGGGGGCCGGAGACGGGGACGGAGACCGGGCCGACAACCGGCGGCGCGGCCAGGGGCGGTTCGCGGCGCGCATCGGCTGGCGCGCCGCGGCGGCGGCGCGAGGTGAAGGCGGGAACCGGCGCCGCCGCTGCCGCGGCGTCCGGTGCGTCCTCCGGGCCTTCCGCGGCGGGCGCGCTGCCGGCCGTGTCCTCCGGCGGGTCGGGAATCGCCGGCGCGGCGACGCCCGCGCCCTCCGCCGCCGGGGCCTCCGCCGCCGCATCGTCGGGCGCCGCGATCGCCGCGGCGGCGGTCTCGGGCACGGGAGCTTCCGCCGCAGCCTCCTCCGCCGCAGCTTCGGCTTCTGCCGCCACGGCGTCCGCCGGCGCGCTGTCCGCCTCCGCTTCTTCCGCCGCCGCGCCGTCGGCTCCGTCCTCTCCGGCGGCAACCGGCGCTCCCGCGCCGTCGGCCGCGCCCTCGGGCGCCTCCGCCGCTGCCTCCGGCGCCGCTGCCTCCGGCATTGGCGTCTCCGCCGCGGCGGCCTGCGGCTCCGCGGCGGACGTTTCCGCCTCCTCGGCCGCCGCCCCGGCGCCGGCCTCCGCTGCGGTGGGCGCAGCAGCCGCCGCCACTGCCGCGGCGCGGGCGGCGCGGCGCCTGGCCTTGCGCGCCGCCGGTCCGGCCGGCGGGCCTTCCGCCGCCGCGGGAGCCGTTTCGGGCGGCGTTTCGGCCGGCGCCTCCGGCCCGGCCGCGGCCGCCGCCGCCGCGGCCTCCTCCGCCGCCGCCCCGGTGTCGTGCAGCACGTAGGGCACCGGCTCGGGCACCGGCGCCAGCTTCACCGGCTCCTGGTCGCGGTCGAGCCGGCTGCCCGGCGGCATGTGCGCCGCCGCCTTCGCCGTCAGGCCGAAGAACGGCTCGCCGCCGAACTGCCCCGGCGCCGGCGAGGCGACGAAGCAGACCGGGTTCAGGCGGAAGTCCTCGGCGAAGCCTTCCGCCTCGTCCAGTGTCACCCGCGCCACGACCGCCACCTGGACGACCGGCCCGGTTCCCGACCAGTCGAAGACGAGGTCCGTCACCTCGTAGGGCGTCCGCCCCTCGAGCGCCGTGGCGATCTGCCGCCGGCGGTCGGCGGCGTCCGGGCCGGGCGCCTCGATCCGGGCATAGAGGATCTGCGACGGCGGCAGCACCAGCTTGGTGGCGAAGCCCGCCGGTTCCAGCGCCAGCGCCGACCGGCGCAGCACCGCCATCCCCTCGGCCAGCCCGTCCGCGTTCGGGTCCACGCTGCCGACGCGGAACCACCCGCTGGCGCCGCGGTGCAGCAGGTTGATCCCGTCCTGGGACAGTTCGAGGGCGAAACTCGGCTTCATCTGCGCGCGTCTAGCACGATTGCAACCGGCACCGGAACGGTCTTGGGCCTGCCCCTGCCTCTAAGGCAGAATCCCGCCCATGGAAAGCGGCGCGCCAAGGATCGGGTTGCGGCCTGCGTCTCATGTCCGAAAAGTGATGACGCAACCCCGGAGGTTCCCCATGCGTTTCCTGCCCGCCCCGGCCGTCCCGGCCGTCCTGGCCTTTCTCGCCGTTCTCGCGGCGCCGGCCCTGCCGGCCGCCGCCGCCGATCCGGCGCCGGCCACCCTGTCGGTCACCGGCGAGGGCCGCGTCACCGCGGCGCCCGACATGGCGACGGTGACGATGGGCGTCACCACCGAGGCCGACACCGCGCGCGAGGCGCTCGACGCCAACAACGCCCGCATCGCCGCCACCATCGCGCGGCTGAAGGCGAGCGGGATCGAGGACCGCGACATCCAGACCACCGGGCTCAGCCTCGGGCCGCGCTACGACTACGACCGCCAGGCCTCGGACGGCTCGGCCCAGATCACCGGCTTCATCGCCCAGAACAGCGTCGTCGTGCGCATCCGCGCGCTCGGCCTGCTGGGCGAGACGCTGGATGCCGTCGTCACCGACGGGGCCAACACGCTGGGCGGGATCGCCTTCGGGATGCAGGATCCCGAGCCGCTGCTCGATCAGGCGCGCCAGGCCTCGGTCGCCGATGCCCGCCGCAAGGCGGAGCTCTACGCGGCGGCGGCGGGGGTGCGGCTCGGCCGCATCCTGTCGATGTCCGAACAGGGGGGCTACTTCCCGCCGGCGCCGATGCCGATGGGCGGCATGGCGATGGAGGCGAAGGCCTCGGTCCCCGTGGCGGGCGGCGAGGTCGGGCTCATGTCCAGCGTCAGCATCGTCTGGGAACTCATTCAGGACGAAGGATAATCCTTCCAGACAGAACAACCCCGCCGGGCGTCCCGGCGGGGTTGCCTGCGGCGTCCGCGGGTCAGAGCTTCGCCAGCGCCTGGTCGAGATCGGCGATCAGGTCGTCGGCATCCTCGATCCCGATCGACAGGCGCACCACGTTGGGCGAGGCGCCCGCCTTCTCGCGCTGTTCGTCGGTCAGCTGGCGGTGGGTGGTCGAGGCCGAATGGATGATGAGCGAGCGCGCATCGCCGAGGTTGGCGACGTGGCTGAACAGTTCCAGCGAATCCACCAGCTTCACGCAGGCGTCGTAGCCGCCCTTCAGCGCGACGGTGAAGATCGCCCCCGCCCCCTTCGGGTAAAGCTTCTTCACCCGCCGGTAATAGGGCGAGGAGGGCAGCCCGGCATAGGTCACGCCCTCGACCTTGGGGTGTTTCTCCAGCCAGGCCGCGACCTTGCGCGCGTTGGCGACGTGCCGCTCCATGCGCAGCGACAGCGTCTCCATCCCCATCAGCGTGTAATGCGCGCCCTGCGGGTTCATCGTCATGCCGAGGTCGCGCAGGCCGATGGCGATCGAGTGGAAGGTGAAGGCCATGCCGCCCAGCGTCGGATGGAAGACGAGCCCGTGATAGGCCGGCTCGGGCTGGCTCAGCGAGGGGAACTTGTCGTCCGCCGACCAGTCGAAGCGGCCCGAATCGACGACCGCGCCGCCGGTCACGGTGCCGTTGCCGGTCAGGTACTTGGTCGTCGAATGCACGACGATCGTCGCGCCGTGCTCGATCGGGCGGCAGAGGTAGGGGCTGGCCGAGGTGTTGTCCACGATCAGCGGGATATGCGCGGCATCGGCGATCGCGGCCAGCGCCGGCAGGTCGGTGACGTAGCCGCCGGGATTGGCGATCGATTCGCAGAAGATCGCGCGCGTCTTCTTGTCGATGGCGCGCTTCACCGCGGCCTTGCTTTCGGTATCGACGAACTTGGCCGACCAGCCGAACTTGCGGATCGTGTTGGTGAACTGCTGGACGGTGCCGCCGTAGAGCCTCGTCGAGGCGACGATGTTGCAGCCCGGCTGCATCAGCGGGAACAGCGCCATGATCTGCGCCGCATGGCCCGAGGAACAGCAGATGCCGCCCGCCCCGCCCTCGAGCGCGGTGATCCGTTCGGCCAGCGCGCTGACGGTCGGGTTGGTCAGGCGCGAATAGATGTAGCCGACCTCCTGGAGGTTGAAGAGCCGCGCCGCGTGCTCGGCATTCTTGAACAGGAAGGCGGTGGACTGGTAGATCGGCACCTGGCGGGCGCCCGTCGCCGGGTCGCCCTTGTTTCCGGCATGCACCTGAAGCGTGTCGAAGCCGAGCTGTCTGGTCATGGGTCGTCTCTCCCCGTTTGGACGGGCGGACGTTAGGTGAGCGCCGGTCCCGGCGCAATCGCGTCGGCAGCGCCCCGCAAGCGGCCCCTACCGCACCCACAGGCCCTCGGCCCTGATCCGGTTGCGGATCGCCTGTTCCCGGCGCGGCAGGTCGGCGCGGTCGAACAGCGCCCGGACCTTCCGCCCCTTGCGCTGATAGACCATTTTCCGCACCGCCTCGCTGTCGCGCAGGATGCGCTTGACCGGGTTGGGGGCCGTCACCGCCTCCAGCACCTCCACCGCGCGGTCGCTTTCGCGCGCGTAGAGAAGCGGCAGCACGCGGTAGTGGCAGGTCACCTCGCCGTCCAGCCCGGCCAGGCCCGGCCCCGGCCGCCCGCCGCCGAAGGAATGGATGACGAGCGGCAGCACGACCTGATCGAGCCAGGGGTCGAGCGGCTGGCAGACCAGTTCGGGCGGCGGATCGTCGCGGACGCTGACCGCCCAGTCGCGGAAACGCTGCCCGAAGGCGCGCGGGTCGCGGAAGAAGAACCAGCCCGCGTTGAAGTAGAGGTAGCGCTCCCAGTGCTCGTCGGGCTGGGAGAGGTCGAGCGAGGAGGCGAAGTCGAGCCCGAAACGGTCGTAGAGCGATTTCCACGTCGCGGCGTAGCCCGGCCCGTAAAGCTCGATCTGCGGCCAGGTCCCTTCCCGCCGCATCGAGGCCGAGGGGCGGTCGAAGTCGATGGCAAGGCTGTCGAGCGGGCCGGTGATCAGGGTGTCGGTGTCGAGGAACAGGAAGGGCTCGCCTTCGGGCAGGGCGAGCAGCCCCTCGATCTTGTTGCCATAGGGATAGTCGTGCCCGAAGGCGCGGCTCTCGAAGGGCAGGATCTCCGCCCCGAACCCTTCCAGCAGCGCGCGGACCGGGCCGGGCAGGCGCGGGTCGCCCGGCCAGCGCGGGCCGGGCTGCGGCTCGCCGATCAGCAGGCGGCCGGCGAAACCGGGATTGGTGTGGCGCAGCGAGGCGGCGAGGATCACCGCCTCATGCGCCAGCCGCCCCGCCTGCGCGATGCAGAACAGGTTGAAGGGGGCGGGGGTCTTGGTCCTGCCTGTCACGCTGCGTCCGGTCTGCCCGGCCGCGAGTATAGGGACGGCGCGGGCCGCGAAAAGGGGCGAAAGGGCCGGCCGGGCGGGCGCGGGGAAAGTCTGAATCGAACGTTAATGAATTTGCAGGCCATTGATTTCATTGGGTCTGAACCGGTGTCCCAGCGTGGGACACCCGATCCGGGCCGGTCCTGGCCGGTTCGGGGGTGCTCCCGCAGGCCGTCGGAGGGGCGCCCGGACGCGCGGTCTGTCGGGGGTCAGGCCGGGGATCGGGCGGGCGGTCCGGCGGGGGTCGGGCGGGCGGTCCGGCCGGGAGGTCAGGCCGGGGATCGGGCGGGCGGCGTGAAGCGCAGCGACAGGCAGGACATGCCGCCGTCGAGCTTGGCGCATTCCGAATTGCCGATCTCGCGGATGTCGTAGCCCGCCGCGGCCAGCCGGTCGCGGGTGCGGGGGAAACCCGCGGGCATCAGCACCAGCCCGTTGAAGCGGATCGTGTTGGCCGCCGCCTCCTCGCCCTCGGCGGTGTGGATCACCCGGTAGCCGCGGAAGCAGCCCGAGGCGTCGAGCCGCGGGGTGGCGAGGATCGTCTCGGCATCGAGCAGCGAGCAGTCCGTCTTGAAGTGCAGCACGCCGGGCGGCGTCGCCACCTCGCGCACGCGGTGGCCCCAGTTGGCGACCAGCCGCACCAGTTCCGCGATGCCCGCCGCGTTGGTGCGGGCCGAGCGGCCGACGAGGATCTCGCGCTCCGTCACCAGGATGTCGCCGCCCTCGATGAAGCTGTCGCTGCCCGTCACCGCCCGCACCTCGCCGTAAAGCCGCGCGAGATGCGGCGCCATCTCGGCCGCCTCGCCCAGCCGCGACGGCGCGCCCGGCCGCATCACCACCGCGCCCTCGGGCAGGCAGAGCGCGGTGTCCTCGACGAAGACCGAATCCGGATAGGCCGGAAGCGGCTCCAGCACCGTCACCTCCGCGCCGGCGGAGCGCAGCGCCGCGACATAGTCGGCATGGTGGCGCTCCATCGTCGCCAGGTCCGGCGTGCCGGTATCCACCGCGCGCAGGCCGGCGACGATGCTGGGCGCCGGCCGGCGGCAGATCGCGTGGGTGAAGGTGAAGGATCGGGCGGACATGGCGGCTCCTCGGCCGTGGCGGGGATGGCGCGCAGGGGCGGGGAGGGTGGTGGGCGACCCTGGAATCGAACCAGGCATGGGTCTCCCCGGCGGAGTTACAGTCCGCTGCCGCACCTTGCAGCTCGTCGCCCGACGCGGAGGGCGGGATACGCGAGGCGCCCCGGAGCGTCAAGGCGCAAGTCCGGGCCGGTTGCGTCGGGCCGGCGGGCCGCGCATTGTCGCGCCCACGGCGTGACGGGGCCGGGACAGGGCAGGGCAGGGCAGGGGACGGACGTGGCGCGCAAGCCGGACTGGGTGATCGACAAGGAACGCGCGCGGCGCGCGGCGGCGGCCGAGACCGTCTGGCTGTTCGGGCTTCACGCGGTGCGCGACGCGCTGCTCAACCCGCGCCGCGACCGCCGGCGCCTCGTGCTGACGCGGAACGCGGCCGACCGTCTGGGCGAGGCGGTGGCGGCGGGGGGATTGGTGCCCGAGATCGTCGATCCGCGCGTCTTCGACCGGGCGGTGCCGCTCGACCCGGCCAGCGTGCACCAGGGCGCGGCGCTCGAGGCGCGGCCGCTCGACTGGGGGGCGATGGAGGATGTCTGCGCGGCGGGCGAGGGGGCGCCGCTCGTCGTCCTGCTCGACCGGGTGACCGACCCCCACAACGCCGGCGCCATCCTGCGCTCGGCCGAGGTCTTCGGCGCGCGCGCCGTGATCGCGCCGCGGCACCATTCCGTGCCCGAGACCGGGGCGCTGGCCAAGGCGGCGTCGGGCGCGCTGGAACGCCAGCCCTACCTGAGGGTGCCGAACCTGGCCGAAGCGATGCGCGCGCTGAAGGGCATGGGCTTCACGCTGATCGGCCTCGACGGCGCGGCGGAGACGCCGCTGGCGGCGGCGCTGGCGGCGGCGCGGGGCCGGGCGGTGGGGCTGGTCCTCGGCGCCGAGGGGCCGGGGCTGCGCGACCTGACGCGCGAGACCTGCGACGTGCTGGCGCGGATCCCCTTCGCGCGCGGCTTCGGCTCGCTCAACGTCTCGAACGCCGCGGCGGTCGCGCTTTACGAGGCGTCGCGGGGCTGAGGGCGGCGCGCTGGACACAGGCCGTCACACTCGCTTGAGCGCGGCTTCCGCCGGGGGGGCCGATGCGTCATGTTGTGGGGCGCGGCGCGGGGATGCGCCGCCGCACCCGCCCCGAACCGACCGGACCTGCCGATGTCACTGCCGCAGACCGCCCTTCTGGCCATCCTGCTTGCCTGCCCGCCCGCCGGCGGCCTGCCGGCGATGGCCAAGGAACGCCCGGTCTATGTCGAGAACGGCTACGCGATCGGCGGCTATGATGCCGTCGCCTATTTCTTCTTCGGCAAGGCGATGAAGGGCAGTCCCGAGCACGCGCTGATCTGGCGCGGGGCGACGTGGCTGTTCGTGTCCGAGGACACGATGCTGGCCTTCGAGATGGACCCGCAGGCCTATGCCCCGCAGTTCGGCGGCTACTGCGCCTATGGCGTCGCGCAGGGAAAGCTGGTGCGGACGAACCCGGAGCTGTTCACCATCGTGGACGGGCGGCTCTATCTTTCGCGCGACCGCGCGGCGCAGGCGGCGTGGGATGCGGACGCCGAGGCGCACGCGACCGTGGCGCAGGACAACTGGCCCGCCGTGCTCGGCCGTTAGGGCGCGGCAGGTCCGCGCGCGTTCACGTATCCGCGACCCTGGCCCCCTGCCACTTTAATGCCACGTTTACACATCTAGCTGATGATGAGGATGTGCGGCTTCGGAACTGCCGCCGTCCAGTTCACTGTCCCTCGTTCCGCGACTTGGCGCCCGTCCGCTAGGATCGGGCGTCTTTTTGTGGGATAGGCGCGCCATGGACCCCACCGACGACGAGATCCGCGCCATCCTCGACTCGACAAGGGTGATCGCCGTCGTCGGCTTCTCGCCCGATCCCGACCGGCCGTCGAACGGCGTGGCGCGGTTCCTGCAGCGCAAGGGATACCGCGTGATCCCGGTCAATCCCGGAATCGCCGGGCAGGTCCATCTGGGCGAGACGGTCCTTGCCGGGCTCGAGGCGATCCCGCCCGGGCTGGCGGTGGACATGGTGGACATCTTCCGCCGGTCCGAGCATGTGCCGCCGGTCGTCGATGCCGCGCTGGCGGCCTTGCCCGGCCTGCGCACCATCTGGATGCAGCTTGGCGTCGTGAACGAGGCGGCGGCGGCGAAGGCGCGCGCGGCGGGCATCCGGGTGGTCATGAACCGCTGCCCGGTGATGGAGTGGCGGCGCCTCTACGGCTGAGGCGCGCGCCTCAGATGCGCCAGAGCCGCACCGGCGGGCGGTCCGCGCGCCGGATCAGGCCCTTCGCCTCGAGGTCGAGCTGCACCGTCTTGACCCACCAGCCGGCGGTGCGGCCGCCCGGAAAGAGGTCCTGGGGCAGATGCGGGCGGACCGCCGCGACGACCTCGGCCGGGGTCAGGCCGGGGCCGTCCGCCGGCAGGACCCGCAGCATGGCGGCGCGCATGGCGGCGTACTTGGCGGCGCCGACATGGTAGGTCCTGCCCGGATGCAGGACGTTCTCGACGACGACGACGGCCATCTCACGCCCCGCCGCCGCGGCCGCGCCCGGCCTTCTCGGCCAGCCCGCCCGTGCCCTCGCGGCGGTCGAGTTCGGCAAGCACGTCGGCCAGCGTCACGTCGCGCGCGGCGAGCATGACCAGGAGGTGATAGAGGACATCCGCCGCCTCCGCGATCAGCCGCGGGCGGTCGCCCTTCACCGCCTCGATGACGGCCTCCTGCGCCTCCTCGCCGAACTTGCGGGCGCAGCGTTCGGGGCCGCCGGCCATCAGGTTCGCGGTCCACGAGGTGGCCGGGTCCGCCCTGCGCCGGGCGAGGACGGTCGCGGCCAGCCGGTCGAGCGTATGGGTCATGTCAGCCTCATCGGGATGCCGGCCGCGGCCATGTGGGCCTTGGCCTCGGCGATGGTGAAGGTGCCGAAGTGGAAGACCGAGGCGGCGAGCACGGCGGCGGCGCCGCCGAGAAGCACGCCCTCGACGAGGTGGTCGAGCGTGCCGACCCCGCCGCTCGCGATCACCGGGATGTCCACCGCGTCCGCCACCGCGCGCGTGAGCGGGATGTTGAACCCCGCCTTGGTGCCGTCGCGGTCCATGCTGGTCAGCAGGATCTCGCCCGCGCCGCGCGCCGCGACGGTGCGTGCGAAGGCCACCGCGTCGATGCCGGTGGCGCGGCGGCCGCCATGGGTGAAGATCTCCCACCTGCCGGGGGCGGTGGTCTTGGCGTCGATGGCGACGACGATGCACTGGCTGCCGAAGCGGCTGGCGGCGGCCTCCACCACGGAAGGATCGGCGACGGCGGCGGAGTTGAAGCTGACCTTGTCGGCGCCGGCGAGGAGGAGCTGGCGCACGTCCTCGGGCGTGCGGACCCCGCCGCCCACCGTCAGCGGCACGTAGCAGGATTCGGCGGTGCGGGTGACGAGATCGTAGAGCGTGCCGCGGTTTTCGTGCGTGGCGTGGATGTCGAGGAAGCAGATCTCGTCGGCCCCGGCGGCGTCATAGGCTCGTGCCGCCGCGACCGGATCGCCGGCATCGACGAGGTTGACGAAGTTCACGCCCTTCACGACGCGGCCGTCGGCGACATCGAGGCAGGGGATGAGGCGGGTCTTGAGCATGGGGCGTCAATGAACGGCGACGGTCAGGATGACAAGCCGGAGCGGAAGACCGGGCTTGCCAGGCGCGGCCCGGCCGGGCTTTCCTGCGGCATGGCCAAGCTCGTCCTCCTTCACAGGGCAGACTCGATCTACGACGACGAGCCGGATCGGGTCTATGACTTTCCGCACCGCTATCTGAAGGCGGTCGAGGACGGCGTCGGCGACTGGGCCGTCTATTACGAGCCGGTGAAGGCCGGGTCACGGGGCTACTTCGCGGTGGCGAAGATCATGAGCGTGGTCCCGAAGCCGGGGGCGGAAGGGCGGTTCCTGGCCCTGATCGAGCCGGGCACCTATCTGGCCTTTGACCGCGAGGTGCCGCGGCTGTTGGACGGGCGACCGTGGGAGAGGGCGCTCACGGGGCCGGACGGCCATCCGCTGACCGGCGGGGTGGCGCAATCGGCGGTGCGGCGACTGCCGGAGGCGGAGTTCGCCGCCATCGTCGGCCGGGGCCTGCCGGTCGATCTGCCCGGAATTGAGGCGCGGCGCCATGACCCGGAAGCGGCAGGGGCTGGGGAACCCGTTCTGCCCTTCGATCGTCCGGTCATCGAGCGGCTGATGAGCCGCGCCTACCGCGACGTGGCCTTTCGGCGCAAGGTGCGCGACGCCTACGACTACCGCTGCGCAATGTCGGGCCTGCGGCTCCGCAACGGCGGCGGCCGGCCAGAGGTGAACGCAGCTCATATCCGCCCCGTGGCGCATCAGGGCAGCGATGCGGTCCGCAACGGGCTGGCGCTGTCGGGCACGCTGCACTGGATGTTCGACCGCGGCCTCCTCTCGGTGGCCGACGACCACACGATCCTAGTTTCCCGCAACAAGGTTCCGCGCGATGTGGCCGACAGGCTGATCGTGCCCTCAGGCAAGCTCTGCCTGCCCGCCGATCCGCGCGATCATCCGCATCCGGCCAACCTGAAATGGCACCGCGAAAACGTCTTCGGGCAGATGCCGGTCGAGGGCCCGCAGCCCTGGGATCCGGCCTGAACCGCCGCGCGGGCGGCCGCGCTTGCGCGGCATGGCGGCTCTGTCATCCTGATGCGGCCGGACAGAAGCACCCCGAGGCCCGCCGATGCGCTTCCTGATGACGGAAACCCCGAGATTTGCCGTTGCGGCGCTGGCGGCCGGGGCCGCGGGCGTCTTCGTGTCCGAGAACCTCTTCTGGTCGGCGCCCCGTCCGGGCTTTTCCCCCGGCGACTGGGTCCTGGCGTGGATCGCCTATGCGCTGGCGGCCGCGGTCGGGCTGGCGGCGGTGGCCGTCACCGGCTGCGGCGGCTGGCGCGGGCTTTTCCTGGGGGGCGCCCTGTTCGGCTTCGTCACCGAAGGGGTGCTCGTGGACACGATGTACGATGCCTTCCCGGTGCAGCTCGTCTGGACGCCCCTGGCCTGGCACGCGCTGCTGAGCGCGCTCGCCGCCGGCGGGATCGCGCGCAGCGCTGCCGCCCGCGGCGCCGGGCGGCAGGCTGCCGCCTGGATCGCGCTGGGCCTCATGTTCGGGGGATTCGCGCTGTACTGGCCGGCCGAATGGGGCGGGCGGCTGCCCGCCGGCCCGGAGGTTCTGGCCTATCTGGCCGGATACGGCCTTGCCCTGCCGGTGGCCCATGCCGTGCTGGACCGGATCGGGACCGTCCCGCGCCCGCCGGGCTACGTCCTGCTTGCGGCGCCGCTCATGGCGGCCGGGATCTGGGCGGTCAAGACGGTGCTGGCGCCCGACCCGGTCCGGCTGGCGATGCCGGTGATGGCGGCGCTGACCTTCTGGGCGATGGTCCGGCTTGGCGACAGGGCCGCGCCGGTGTCGCTGGGCGCGGCGGCGCCGGCCTGGAAACACGCGCTCGCGCTCCTGATGCCGCTGACCGCGGCGGCGGTGGCGATCACGCTCTGGCCCCTGACGGGCGGCCTGCCGGCGAACCTCGTCATGCTGGCGATCAGCGCCCCCGCCGGGCTCGGCCTGTGGCTCTGGCTCCTGTGGCGGGCCTACCGGGCGAGGGCGGAGAGCGCCGCCGACAGGTCGATCGCGCCTTCGTAGAGCGCCCGTCCCGAGATCGCCCCGGCGATCACGCCGGTATCGCGCAGGGCGAGCAGGTCCGCCATCCGGGCGACGCCGCCCGAGGCGATCACCGGGATCGCGACGGCGCGGGCAAGGGCGGCGGTCGCCTCGACGTTGGGGCCCTGCATGGCACCGTCGCGGTCGATGTCGGTGTAGATGATCGCGGCGACGCCGGCATCCTCGAAGGACCGGGCGAGATCGGTGGCCATGACGCCGGTCTCGCTGGCCCAGCCCCGGGTCGCGACCCGGCCGCCGCGGGCGTCGATGCCGACGGCGATCCGGCCGGGGAAGGCGCGGGCCGCGCTGCGCACCAGCGCGGGGTCTTCCACCGCGGCGGTGCCGAGGATGACGCGGGCGAGGCCGCGGTCGAGCCAGAACGCGATCGTGGCCATGTCGCGGATGCCCCCGCCAAGCTGGCAGGGGACGGCGACGGCGGCGAGGATCGCCTCGACCGCGGGCGCGTTCACCGGGCGGCCGGCGAAGGCGCCGTTCAGGTCCACGAGGTGCAGCCAGGCGCAGCCCGCGTCCTGGAAGGCGCGCGCCTGGGCGGCGGGATCGGTGCCGAAGACGGTCGCCTGCGCCATGTCGCCGCGCAGGAGCCGCACGCAGGCACCGTCCTTCAGGTCGATGGCGGGGTAGAGGATCATGCCGCGCCTTCTGGCAGAGGTCGGCGCGGGATGCAAAGGGGCGGGACGCGGGCGGGAAGCCGGCACGGCAGGACGCGACGTCGCGCTTGCCCGGCAAGGGCGGCTCGCCGATCATCCCGGCGGCGCGATCAGGGAGGTGACGCGATGAGACGACTGCTTCTGGCCGCCGCGCTGGCCTTCGCGGGCGGCGCGGCGCTGGCCGATCCGATCGAGGGGGTCTGGCAGACCCAGCCCGACGAGGGGAAATACGCCCATGTCACGATCACGCCCTGCGGCGCGGCCTTCTGCGGGGTGATCTCGCGCACCTTCGATGCCAATGGCGAGTTTCCCGGCGAGAATGTCGGCCGGCAGATCGTGATCGACATGGTGCCGAACGGCGACGGCAGCTATGAGGGCAAGGTCTGGCGGCCGTCGAACAACAAGATCTACATCGGCAAGGCCGCGGTCAGCGGCGGCACCATGCAGCTCAAGGGCTGCGTCGCGGGCGGGCTCCTGTGCAAGACGCAGAGCTGGACGAAGGTCGAGTAACGCGCAGCGGGCGGGCGCGGGCGACGGCGCGCGTCAGTCCACCGCGTCGATGATGAAGGCGTCGCAGTCCCCGGCGCGGCGGCGCATCGGCAGGATCGCCTGATAGGCGTCCGAGCCGTACCAGCCCTCGGCCGCGGCGCGCGAGGGAAACTCGATCATCACGATCCGCTTCTGGGGAATCGCCCCCTCGATCACCGTGAAGGCGCCGCCGCGCACGATGAAGCGGCCGCCGAAGGGTTCGAGCGTCGGCAGCACGCGGCTGCGATACGCCTCGAAGGCCGCCTGATCGCGGATGGTTTCGAGAAACACGGCGATGGCGCGCATGGGGCGGGTCTCCCTGTCGGCGTCCGGAGCGGGGACGGCGCCCCCTTCTACGGCGGCGCGGGCCGCGCGCGAAGCGGATTCGGCGGCCTGCCCGGCGCGGTCCGCCTCAGGGGCGCCAGGCGAGGAAGTTCGCGATCAGCCGCAGGCCCGTGCGCTGGCTCTTCTCGGGGTGGAACTGCACCCCGGCGATGTTGTCCCGCGCCACCACGGCGGCGACCGGCCCGCCGTGATCGGCATGGGCCAGAAGGTGCGCGGGGTCGGCCGGCGCGAAGCGGTAGGAATGCACGAAATAGGCATGATCGCCGGTGGCGATCGCGGCCAGGAGCGGGTGGGGCCGGTCGATCACCAGGTCGTTCCAGCCCATGTGCGGGACCTTGAGCGCCGGATCCGCGGGCGCGATGCGCAGGACCTCGCCGGGGATCCAGCCGAAGCCCGCCGTCGGCCGGTGTTCGAGCCCGCGGGTGGCCAGCATCTGCATCCCGATGCAGATGCCGAGGAAGGGCACGGCGCGATCGCGGACGGCCAGCGTCAGCGCCTCGGCCAGACCCGGCACCGCGTCGAGCGCCGCCCGGCAGGCCGGAAAGGCCCCGTCGCCGGGCAGGACGACGCGGTCGGCCCGCGCCACGTCGTCGGGCCGGGACGACACGCGCACCTCGCCGGCGCCCGCCTCGTCCGCCATCCGCCCGAAGGCCTTCTGCGCCGAATGCAGGTTGCCCGCCCCGTAATCGACGAGGACCGTCAGCATCGCCCTAGAGCGTGCCCTTGGTGGAGGGCAGGCTGTCGGCGGCCCGCGGATCGGTCTCGACCGCCATCCGCAGGGCGCGCGCCACCGCCTTGAAGGCCGCCTCGGCGATGTGGTGGCCGTTCAGCCCGTGCACCAGATCGACATGCAGCGTGATGCCGCCGTGCGTCGAGAGCGCCTGGAAGAATTCCCGCACCAGCTCGCTGTCGAAGGCGCCGATCCGCGGCACCGGAAAGGGCAGGTTCCAGACCAGGAACGGCCGCCCGGAGAGGTCGAGCGCCACCGCGACCTGGGCGTCGTCCATGGCGAGCGCGAAATGGCCGTAGCGGCGGATGCCGCGCTTGTCGCCGAGCGCCTGGGCCAGTGCCTGGCCGAGCGCGATGCCGGTATCCTCGACCGTGTGGTGATCGTCGATGTGCAGGTCGCCCGTGGCGCGCACGGTCAGGTCGATCAGCGAGTGGCGTGCCAGCTGGTCCAGCATGTGGTCGAAGAACCCGACGCCGGTGCGGCAGTCGTGCCGGCCCGTGCCATCGAGGGCCAGGGTCACCGAAACCTCGGTCTCGTTGGTCTTGCGGGTGACGGTCGCGGTGCGCATCTGCACCTCCGGCTGGATGGAACGGCCGCGTTATAGGGGGGCGGCGGGGCGGTTCCAAGGCATCCGCGCGGGCCGCCCGAAACAAAACGGGCACCGTTGCCGGTGCCCGTGTTGACTGGAGCGGGCGATGAGATTCGAACTCACGACCCTAACCTTGGCAAGGTTATGCTCTACCCCTGAGCTACGCCCGCATCCCCAAGTGCGAGGGGAGATATAAACTCCCCGTCCGCCCCGCAAGGGGAAAAATGCACGCCCCTCAGTGCCCCGCCGAGGTCGCCCGCCGCCGCTTCTGGCGCCAGAGGTTGAGGCCCTCGACGGCGCCGGCGAAGACCATCGCCGCGTAGATGAAGGCGCGCTCGATGTGGTAGTGCAGCCCGTCCGCGACCAGCGCCATGCCGACCATGACGAGGAAGGCAAGCGCCAGCATCTTCGTCGAGGGATGGCTGGCGACGAAGTTGCCCAGCGGCTCGGCCGCCAGCATCATCACCGCGATGGCGACGACGACGGCGGCGATCATCACCTCGATGTGGTCGGTCATGCCGACGGCGGTGATGACCGAATCGAGCGAGAAGACGAGGTCCAGGATCATGATCTGGACGATGACGGCCGTCAGGGTCGCCCGGGCGATGGCGGAAGGCCCGTGTTCCTCGCCCTCGACCTCGGCGAAGATCTCGGTCGAGGCCTTCCAGATCAGGAACAGGCCGCCCGCGAGCAGGATGATGTCCCGCCAGGACAGGGCGAGCTCGCCGGCCTCGTTCACCCAGGGCAGGGTCAGGACGGGGTAGGTCAGGCTCATGATGAAGGTGATCGAGAAGAGCAGGATGATCCGCATCACAAGCGCCCCCGACAGGCCGACGACGCGGGCGGTGCGGCGCTGCGTCTCGGGCAGCCGCGCGGCGGCGATCGAGATGAAGATGACGTTGTCGATCCCGAGCACGATCTCGAGAATGGCAAGGGTGGCGAAGGACAGCCAGACGGCCGGATCGGAAAGCAGGTCGAGCATGGCCGTTCACTCCCTTGGCGGAACCCGGGGCCGCCATAGCATTCCGGGCGTGCCGGGGCCAAGTGCGGCCGCGCCATGGCGGCCTGCGGCAGGGGCCGAGCGCGATTCGTCCGCAATGTGAGGATTGTGCGGCAAGACCATGATATGGTTAAGGAAACGCTGACCACGATGCTGCGGCGTCGTCAAAGCGCGGCGCGGAAAGACGATTTCGGATCGTGGCGAAATAGTGCCGCAAACCCGACGCGAAGGTGTCCGAATTCGGGCAGATTCCGGCGGTTTCCTCGGATCGGGGCGCGGCGGGCCCGCGCCGGAGACCAACCCACCGCCACGGAGACTGCACCATGTTCATGCGCGACCAGACCGGTTTCACGTCCCTGACCGTCCTTCCCGTTTCGCCCCGCGAAGCGCCCGGGCGGTCGGGCGGCCGCGGCCTGCTCGGCGGGGCGCGGGTGGAGACCGACCGGGGCTGGATGGATGTCCGCAGCGTCATGCCGGGGATGCGGATCGCCACGCTGGACGGCGGCTTCGCCCTGCTGCGCGGGCTTTCGGCCCGGCTCACGGGCGGGCGCGAGACGGCCGTCACCATCCCCGGCGGGGCGCTCGGCAACTGCGCCGACCTGACCGTCATGCCGGGCAGCGGCATCCTGCTGTCCGATCCGCTGGCCGAGGACCTTTTCGGCAGCGCCGACGTCATCGTCCCGGCGGCCGCCCTGTGCGGCCACAGGGGCATCGGCTGCGGCGAAGTGCCGCAGGGGCAGGCCGTGGTCGAGCTGCATTTCGACGCCGAGGAGGCGGTCTATGCCAATACCGGCGTCCTGCTGCACATGGAGCCGGCGGGCGGGCGCGACCGGCCGTCCGACTTCACCTGGCTGACCGAGGCGCAGGCGCGGGCGCTGATCGCGCTGGCCGCGCGCGAGGTCCGGCTCGCGGCCTGAGACGGGGGGTCAGGCCGCGGGCGGCCGGCGGGACCGGCGCGACCGGAACTCCGCCGGACGGGCCGGCGGCGGCGGCGTGATGGCGCGCAGGCGGTCCTCGATCCGCGCGATCTGCCGCCCGAGCCTTTCGAGCCCGGCGCGGCGCTGGTCCGCGGTGAGGCCCGCGTCGTCGGAGAACCAGTCGAGCGCGCCGCGCATGTTGCCCAGCGCAAGGACGACATCCTCGACCAGAAAGCCGATCGCCCTGTCGATGTCGGTCTCGCGCATCGCATCCCCGCACGCGGCATCACGCGGCACGGGGCGACGCTAGGCCAGAACCGCTAACGGCCGGCTAAGGGCGGCCCATACCCGCCCGCGCCGGGGCGGGGCCGCGGGGGCCTCAGAGGTCGAGTTCCACCAGCAGGTCCTTGGCCTCGATGGCGCTTCCGGGATGGACATGCAGCGCCTTCACCGTCGCCGTGCGGTCGGCGTGGATGCCGGTCTCCATCTTCATCGCCTCGATCGTGACCAGGAGGTCGCCGGCGCGCACCTTCTGGCCGACGCTGACCGGAACCGACGCGACCGAGCCCGGCATCGGGGCGCCGACATGGGCGGGATTGCCCTCCTGCGCCTTGGGCCGCGCCTTGGTCTGGGCCTTGACGGCGCGGTTCGGCACCCGGATCACGCGCGGCTGGCCGTTCAGTTCGAAGAAGACGCGGACCTCGCCGAGCTCGTCGGTGTCGCCGACGGCCTGGAGGCGGATCTCGAGCGTCTTGCCGGGGTCGATCTCGACCGAGATCTCCTCGCCCGGCTGCATGCCGTAGAAGAAGGTGGGCGTCGGCAGCGTCCGCACCGGGCCGTAGATGCGGTGTCGCCCCATGTAGTCGAGGAAGACCTTGGGATACATCAGGTAGCCGTTGAGGTCCTCGTCATCGACCTTCAGGCCCTTGAGCTGCGCCGAAAGGTCCGCCCGCGTCGCCTCGAGATCGATCGGGGCGGCGTGGCTGCCGGGCCGGTCGGTGATCGGCTTCTCGCCCTTCAGCACCTTCTTCTGCAGCGCCGCAGGCCAGCCCCCCGGCGGCTGGCCGAGATTGCCCTTCATCATGTCCACGACCGATTCGGGGAAGGCGACGTCGACCTCGGGATCCTCGACCTTCTCGCGCGTCAGCCCCTGCGCCACCATCATCAGCGCCATGTCGCCCACGACCTTGGACGAAGGCGTCACCTTGACGATGTCGCCGAACATCGCGTTGGCGTCGGCATAGGCCTGCGCCACCTCGTGCCAGCGCTCCTCGAGCCCGAGGCTGCGCGCCTGCGCCTTGAGGTTGGTGAACTGGCCGCCCGGCATCTCGTGCAGATAGACCTCGGAGGCCGGCGCCTCGAGCCCGGCCTCGAAGGCGCGGTACTGGTGGCGCACGGCCTCCCAGTAGTTGGAGATCGCGCGGATCGCGGCGATGTCGAGCCCGGTGTCGCGGTCGGTATGGCGCAGCGCCTCGACGATCGAGCCCAGGCAGGGCTGCGAGGTGCCGCCCGAGAAGGCGTCCATCGCCGCATCGACGGCCGCGACGCCCGATTCGGCGGCGGCAAGCACCGTCGCCCCGGCGATTCCGCTGGTGTCGTGGGTGTGGAAATGGATCGGCAGGCCGACCTCGTCGCGCAGCGCCTTGAACAGGACCCGCGCGGCGGCGGGCTTGAGCAGGCCCGCCATGTCCTTGAGGCCGAGGACATGGGCGCCGGCCGCCTGAAGCTCCTTGCCCATCCGAACGTAGTACTTGAGGTCATACTTCGCCCGGTCGGGGTTCAGGATGTCGCCGGTATAGCAGATCGCGCCCTCGCAGAGCTTCCCGGCCTCGATCACGGCATCCATGGCGACGCGCATGTTCTCGACCCAGTTGAGGGAATCGAACACGCGGAACACGTCGATGCCCGTTTTCGCCGCCTGGAATACGAAGGATCGGACAACGTTGTCGGGATAGGTCGTGTAGCCCACGCCATTCGCGCCGCGCAGCAGCATCTGCGTCATCAGGTTCGGCATCGCGGCGCGCAGGTCGCGCAGGCGCTGCCAGGGGCATTCCTGGAGGAAGCGGTAGGCGACATCGAAGGTGGCGCCGCCCCAGCATTCGACGCTGAAGAGCTGCGGCAGGTTCGCCGCATAGGCGGGCGCGATGCGGATCATGTCGATCGACCGCATCCGGGTGGCGAGCAGCGACTGATGCCCGTCGCGCATCGTCGTGTCGGTGATGAGCAGGCGCTTCTGCCGGCGCATCCAGTCGGCGACGGCCTGCGGCCCCTTCTGTTCGAGAAGGTTGCGCGTGCCCATCACCGGTTCCTCGACGGCAAGGCGCGGAACCTTCGGCTGCCTCGCCTCGGCGGGCGGCTTCGGGCGCCCCGCCGTTTCCGGGTGCCCGTTCACGGTGATGTCGGCGATGTAGGTCAGGATCTTCGTCGCCCGGTCGCGACGCCGGGTGAAGCGGAACAGTTCGGGCGTCGAATCGATGAACTTGGTGGTGCAGGTGTTGGTGAGGAAGGCCTTGTGCCGCAGCAGATTGACGACGAAGTCGATGTTGGTCGCCACGCCCCGGATGCGGAACTCGCGCAGGGCGCGGTCCATCCGCGCGATCGCCTGTTCGGGGGTCAGGGCCCAGGCCGTCACCTTGACGAGGAGCGAATCGTAGTAGCGCGTGATCACCGCGCCGGGATAGGCCGTGCCGCCGTCGAGCCTGATCCCGTTGCCGGTCGCCGAGCGGTAGGCGGTCAGCCGGCCGTAATCGGGGATGAAGTTGTTCTGCGGATCCTCGGTCGTCACCCGGCACTGGATGGCGTGGCCGTAGAGGCGGACATCGGCCTGCGTCTCCATCCCGGTCGCCTCGGCCAGCGTCCGGCCCTCGGCGATGCGGATCTGGGCCTGCACGATGTCGATGCCGGTCACCTGTTCGGTGACGGTGTGTTCGACCTGGATGCGGGGATTGACCTCGATGAAGTAGAAGGCGCCGGTGTCCATGTCCATCAGGAACTCGACGGTGCCCGCGCATTCGTAGCCGACATGGGCGCAGACGCGGCGGCCGAGGTCGCAGATGTCGCGCCGCTGCTCCGGCGTCAGGTAGGGGGCGGGGGCGCGTTCGACGACCTTCTGGTTGCGCCGCTGGACGGTGCAGTCGCGTTCGAACAGGTGGTAGATGTCGCCATACTTGTCGCCGAGGATCTGCACCTCGACGTGGCGGGCGCGCTCGATCATCTTCTCGAGATAGCCCTCGCCGTTGCCGAAGGCGGCCTCGGCCTCGCGCCGGCCCTCGCGGATCTTTGCCTCGAGCTCGCCCTCGTTCATGATCGGGCGCATACCCCTGCCGCCGCCCCCCCAGGACGCCTTGAGCATCAGCGGATAGCCGATGGCGGCGGCCTCCTTGCGGATCGCGTTCATGTCGTCGCCAAGGACGCCGGTCGCCGGGATCACCGGCACCCCGGCCTCGATGGCGACGCGGCGGGCGCTGGCCTTGTCGCCGAGGGCGCGCATGGTCTCGGCCTTCGGGCCGATGAAGGTGATGCCGGCGGCGTCGCAGGCCTCGACGAAATCGGGGTTCTCGGAGAGAAGGCCGTAGCCCGGGTGAATCGCGTCCGCGCCGCATTCGCGGGCGACGCGAATGATCTCGGGGATCGACAGGTAGGCGCCGACCGGCGACAGGCCCTGGCCGATCAGGTAGGCCTCGTCGGCCTTGAAGCGGTGGAGGCTGAGCTTGTCCTCCTCGGCATAGACGGCGACCGTCCGCTTGCCGAGCTCGGTGGCGGCGCGCATCACGCGGATGGCGATCTCGCCCCGGTTGGCGATCAGGATCTTCTTGAATTCGGCCATGCCCCGCCCCCGCGTCCGTGGCGGAGGACTTTAGCTTTGCTGCGACGCAGCGCAATGGGTCAGGCGGCGCGTCGTGACGGTTTTGCGACAGGCCCGGCGCGCCGCCGGGCGCGGGCGGGGCAGGGACTACCCCCTGCCGCCCCGGGGCAGGCCTGTCGCCCCGCTACAGAAGTTCGTGCGTCGGCGGCGACCCGGCCGGCGGCTGCGACCGCGTCGGCATCGCGTTGCGGTCGATCCTGCCATCCAGCGTCAGGGCGAGGTCGGCATACCAGTGCGGATCGTAGAAGTAGAACACGTGCGTCGGATCGCCGCCGTCCTTCTTCAGCGCGGCGTCTCCCTTCACCGCCAGCGAGCGTTGTGAACAGTCGATGTTCACCCCCTTGGAGGGCACGTTCGCGGGCAGGCCGACACGGCCGACGCGGGGCGACAGGCCGACCCGTTTCAGGTTCGAGACCTGGAGCGGCTCGTCGAAACGGCTGTAGTAGTTGGTCAGCCGGTAGGCGTGGCGGAACAGGCTTTCGGTCGAGGAGTTGCCCGCCGTGAAGGAGTCCGCCGACACGTCGCCCGCCGCCAGCACGACCTGGTTCGCGGTCCAGTTCGCTGACGCCGCCGTGGTGTCGTCGGCGTCGTCGAAGGCCTCGCGCACCACGTAGGCGCCCATCGAATGGGCCACGACGTGGACCGCGACCTCGCAGCCGGGCGTCCGGACCGCGACAAAGAGCCGGATGCCGTCGTTCACCAGCCGCATCGCCGTCGCCTTGGCGTCGTGACGGTCGTCAAGGTAGCCGAGCGCCGTCGTTCCCGAGGGCCAGTCGTAGCCGATCACGGTGGACGCGAAGCCCGCATCCCTCAGGCCGGCCGCCAGGACCCGCTGCCGCATCGCCGCCTCGGCCACGCTGTTGTTGAACCCGTGCACGAAGAAGGTGACGTTGCCCGACAGGTTGCCGTTGGGCAGGCGGCGGAAGGTCGCCATCACGCGGCGCACCCATTCGGTCCGGGTGATGACATGGGCCGGGGAGGGGGTCGCGTTGTCCGGCACGTCGAGATAGCGGGTCGGGCCGAGAGCCGGCTCGTCCGAGAACCCGCCCTGCGAAATCTTCCTGACGCTCATCCAGAACATGGCTTTCTCCAAATCCGGGGCTGAAATGCCGTCAGGAAACACCCGTCCCGCGTGTGCGTCAACGCATACGGCCGGCTTGCGAACATAGGGTGAACCGCCGCACTTTATCTTGTGTCCGTTCGCCGCTACTCTGCCAGCGCATGAGCAGTTCCTCCGACGCCGACGCCTTCGAGGCAGCAGTCCCGCAGGATGCCCCCCTGTCCCGGCAGGCGATGGCGGCGCGCGGCGCGGCCTATCTGGCCGATCTCAATCCGGCGCAGCGGGAGGCGGTGGAGGCGCTGGACGGCCCGGTCCTGATGCTGGCGGGGGCGGGCACCGGCAAGACCAAGGCGCTGACGGCGCGCATCGCGCATCTCCTGGTCACCGGGCGCGCGCGGCCGAACGAGATCCTCGCCGTGACCTTCACCAACAAGGCCGCGCGCGAGATGAAGGAGCGTCTCGGGCGGCTGATCGGCCAGCCCGCCGAGGGGATGCCCTGGATGGGCACGTTCCATTCGATCGGGGTGAAGCTCCTGCGCCGGCACGCCGAACTTGCGGGGCTGAAGTCGAACTTCACCATCCTCGACACCGACGATCAGGTGCGGCTCCTGCGCCAGCTGATCCTGGCCGAAAACATCGACGAGAAGCGTTGGCCGCCGCGGATGCTGGCGGGTCTGATCGACAACTGGAAGAACCGCGCCTGGACCCCGGACAAGGTGCCCACCGCCGAGGCCTCGGCCTTCAACTTCCGCGGCACGGAGCTTTACGCCGCCTATCAGGAAAGGCTGCGCACGCTGAACGCCACCGATTTCGGCGATCTCCTGCTGCACTGCCTGACGATCTTCCGCACCCACCCCGACGTGCTGGAGCAGTATCAGCGCTGGTTCCGCTACATCCTCGTGGACGAGTATCAGGACACCAACGTGGCGCAGTACCTGTGGCTGCGGCTCCTGGCGCAGGCGCACCGCAACATCTGCTGCGTGGGCGACGACGACCAGTCGATCTATGGCTGGCGCGGCGCCGAGGTCGGCAACATCCTGCGCTTCGAGAAGGATTTCCCGGGCGCGAAGGTGGTCCGGCTGGAGCAGAACTACCGCTCCACGGGCCATATCCTGGCGGCGGCCTCGGGCCTGATCGCGGCCAATGCCGGGCGGCTCGGCAAGACGCTCTGGACCGCGGGCGAGGACGGCCGGAAGGTCCGCCTGATCGGCCACTGGGACGGCGAGGAAGAGGCCCGCTGGATCGGCGAGGAGGTCGAGGCGATCCAGCGCGGCACCCGCGGCATGGACCCGGTGGACCTGAACGGGCAGGCGATCCTCGTCCGCGCCAGCCACCAGATGCGGGCCTTCGAGGACCGCTTCCTGTCGATCGGCCTGCCCTACCGCGTGATCGGCGGCCCGCGGTTCTACGAACGGCAGGAGATCCGCGACGCCATGGCCTATTTCCGGCTGGCGGTCAGCCCGGACGACGACCTTGCCTTCGAGCGGGTGGTGAACGTGCCCAAGCGCGGCCTCGGCGAGAAGGCGCAGGCCGATCTTGCGCGGATCGCGCGCGGGAACGGGTCGACGCTGCTTGACGCCGCGCGGACCGCCGTCGCGACGGGGCGCGTGACCGGCAGGGGGGCCGGGCAGCTGCGCCAGTTCTGCGAGGCGGTGGACCGCTGGCATCGCGAGACGCTGGCGCCGGGCTACGACCACATCCGGCTAGCCGAGCAGATCCTCGACGAATCCGGTTATACCGAGATGTGGCAGAACGACAGGACGCCGGAGGCGCCGGGGCGGCTCGAGAACCTGAAGGAACTGGTCGAGGCGCTGGAAGGCTTCGAGAACCTCCAGGGCTTTCTCGAACATGTCTCGCTGATCATGGACAACGACAGCGAGGACGCCGAGGAGAAGGTCACGATCATGACGCTCCACGCCGCCAAGGGGCTGGAGTTTCCGGTCGTCTTCCTGCCGGGGTGGGAGGACGGGCTGTTCCCGAGCCAGCGCAGCATGGACGAATCGGGTCTGGCGGGGCTCGAGGAGGAACGGCGCCTCGCCTATGTCGGGATCACGCGGGCCGAAGAACTGTGCACGATCAGCTTCGCCGGCAACCGCCGCGTCTACGGACAGTGGCAGTCGGCGCTGCCCTCGCGCTTCATCGACGAGCTGCCGCGCGACCATGTCGAGGTGCTGACGCCCCCCGGCCTCTACGGCGGCGGGTTCGGCGCGGCGGGGATGGCGCCCGGCCTTGCCGCCTCGATCGAGGAACGCGCCACGAGGGCCGATGTCTACAACTCGCCGGGCTGGAAGCGGATGGCCGGACGCGCGGGCAGCCGCCCGGTCAGCCAGCCGCGCGAGGCGCGCCATACGGTGATCGACCTCGATGCCGCTCCGGCCTTCATGGAGGGCGACCGGGTGTTCCACCGCAAGTTCGGCTACGGCACGGTGGGCGCGGTCGAGGGCGACAAGCTGCAGGTCGCCTTCGACAAGGCGGGGGTGAAGCACGTCGTCGCCGGCTTCGTCGTGGCCGCCGAGGCGGCGGACGACATCCCGTTCTGAGGCGTCCGTCCCGCGCGGGCCGGGCCGCCGCCGGGGCAGGGTCCGCTCAGCCCGCCGCCAGCGCCCGCCAGCCGATGTCGCGGCGGCAGAACCCGTCCGTCCAGTCGATCCGGTCCACCATCGCATAGGCCTCGCGCGCCGCTTCGGCGAGGCTCGCGCCGCGGGCGGTGACGTTCAGCACGCGGCCTCCGGCGGCGGTGATGCGGCCGTCGCGCAGGGCGGTTCCGGCATGGAACACCATGTGCCGCGAATCCTCGGGCAGGCCGTCGAGCCCGCCGATCGCGGTCCCCTTCGCATAGGCGCCGGGATAGCCGCGGGCCGCCATCACAACGGTCAGCGCGTGGTCGTCGGCCCAGTTGACCCGCGCCTGCGCCAGCCGCCCCTCGGCGCAGGCCTGCATCAGGTCCAGCGCCTGCGCGCCAAGGCGCATCATCAGGACCTGCGCCTCGGGGTCGCCGAAGCGGGCATTGAACTCCACGAGCCGCGCCATGCCGTCGCGGATCATCAGCCCGGCATAGAGAACCCCCTGATAGGGAATGCCGCGGCGGGCCATCTCGGCGAGGCAGGGGCGCACGATGCGGTCGAGCGCCTGCTGCTGGATCGCCGGCGTCAGGACCGGGGCGGGGGAATAGGCGCCCATGCCGCCGGTATTGGGCCCGGTGTCGCCGTCGAAGGCGCGCTTGTGGTCCTGCGCGGTGCCGACCGGCAGGACGTCGGTCCCGTCGCAGAGGACGAAGAAGCTCGCCTCCTCGCCGGGCATGAACTCCTCGATCACCACCGCCGCCCCGGCCGCGCCGAGCGCGCCGCCGAACATGTCGCGGACCGCCGCCTCGGCCTCGGCGGCCGTCATGGCGACGACGACGCCCTTGCCGGCGGCGAGGCCGTCGGCCTTGACGACGACCGGCGCGCCCTGCGCCCGGATGTGGCCGAGCGCGGGCTCGGCCGCGGTGAACCGCGCCCAGCGGGCGGTCGGCGCGCCGCAGGCGTCGCAGATCTCCTTGGTGAAGGCCTTGGAGGCCTCGAGCCGCGCCGCCGCGGCCGAGGGGCCGAAGGTCAGGATGCCGGCGGCGCGCAGCGTGTCGGCGACCCCGGCGGCAAGCGGCGCCTCGGGGCCGACGATCACGAAGTCGATCGCGTTCTCCTCGCAGAAGGTCGCGACCAGCGGGCCGTTGAGGATGTCGAGGTCGGCGCATTCGGCCTGCGCGGCGATGCCGGCATTGCCGGGCGCGACGATCAGCCGGTCGCACTTGGGGTTCTGCCGGACCGCCCAGGCCAGCGCGTGTTCTCGCCCGCCGCCGCCGAGAATGAGGATGTTCATGCTGCCGCCCTTGGAACGCCGCCGCCGCCGTCATAAGGTCCGGCGCGATCGGCGACAACCGGACGATATGGACCTTCTCGACGACGACCCCTCACCGCCCGCCCCCGGCAACGCGCCGGAATTCACCGTCTCGGAACTGTCCGGCGCGGTGAAGCGGGTGATCGAGGGAGAATTCGGCCTCGTCCGCGTCCGCGGCGAGGTCAGCCGTGTCTCGCGGCCGGTCTCGGGGCATCTCTACTTCGACCTCAAGGACGAAAGGGCCGTCCTCGCCGCGGTCTGCTGGAAGGGGCAGGCGGCGCGGCTGACGGTGCGCCCCGAGGAGGGGATCGAGGTGATCGCCACCGGCCGGCTGACCACCTTCCAAGGCCAGTCGAAGTATCAGCTGGTGGTGGACAACCTCGAACCCGCGGGCGCCGGCGCGCTGATGCTGATGCTGGAGAAGCGGAAGGCGGCGCTGGCGGCCGAGGGGCTGTTCGACCAGGCCCGCAAGAAGCCCATCCCCTATCTGCCTTGCGTGATCGGCGTCGTCACCTCGCCCTCGGGCGCGGTGATCCGCGACATCCTGCACCGGCTGCGCGACCGCTTCCCGCGCGAGGTCGTGATCTGGCCGGTCGCCGTGCAGGGCGAGAAATGCGCCCCCGAGGTCGCCGCCGCGATCCGCGGCTTCAACGCCCTGCCGCCCGGCGGCGCGATCCCGCGCCCGGACCTCATCATCGTCGCGCGCGGTGGCGGGTCGATCGAGGACCTCTGGGGCTTCAACGAGGAGATCGTGGTGCGCGCCGCCGCGGCCTCGGAGATCCCGCTGATCGCCGCGGTCGGGCACGAGACCGACACGACGCTGATCGACTTCGCCGCCGACCTGCGGGCGCCGACGCCGACGGCGGCGGCGGAACTGGCGGTGCCGGTGCGGTCCGAACTGATCGCCTGGGCGGCCGAACAGGGGGCACGACTGGCGCGCGCGATGCAGGTGCAGGGCCGGATGCGCCGGCAGCGCCTGACCGACCTGGCGCGCGGTCTGGGCCGGCCCGAGGCGCTGCTCGAAGGGCCGCGCCAGCGGCTGGACCGCTGGGGCGAGCGGCTCGGCCCTGCGCTCGTCGCGGCGAACGCGAGGCGGCGCGAGCGGCTGGCGCGGGCGGCGCTGCGCCCGGCCGCGCTGACGCAGCGGCTCGCCGGCGAGCGGCGGCACCTCGACCAGTGGGCGGCGCGGCTCCGGCCCGCGGTGGCGCTGCGCATCGCCAAGCTGCGGGAAGGGGTCAATGCGCTCGATCGCCTGCGGGCGACGCTGGGCTACACGGAAACCCTGAAGCGGGGCTTCGCGGTGGTCCGGGCGGGCGGCGCGGTGGTGACGGCGCGGGAAGAGGCCGCGCGCCATCCCGCGCTCGAGATCGAGTTCCACGACGGGCGGCTTGCCGTCGCCTCCGGTCCGGCGCCGCCCGCCCCCGCGCCGAAACCGCCCCGGACGGACAGGAGCGGGGGGCAGGGCAGCCTGTTCTGAAGCGCCGCTGCGGGGTCCGGCGCCGGCGCGGCCGGACGCCCGGCCGTCAGACGCCGACGCGCGGGCCGCGGCAGGCGAGCGGTCGGTCGCTGTCGGATGCGGCGATCAGCGGGATGCCGCCGGGATCGTCCACCGGGCGGGCGGCCAGCTTCTGCGCCTCGCGGGTGATCGTCCAGCACTTCGGCGCCGGGTCGCCTTCGTAGGAAAAGCAGATCTCCGCCCCCTTCGCCCACCAGCGCCCGCGCTGGCAGTCGCCGCCCTCGACCGCCCACAGGACCTGCCGGCCCGGCAGATACTGTTCCGTCCCGTAGGGCCGGCCGAGCGCCGTCCAGTGCACCGTCCGACCGGCCGTGAGGCGGTCGAATTCGTCGGGGGAGACCGGTGTCTCGGCCCCGGCCGCGCCGGCGGCGAGGGATGCCGCAAGGGCGAGGACGGCGGCGGAAGCCGCCTTGCGCCGGGGGCTGGCAGGGGCGGGTCGGGTCATGGCCTCAGGATGTCACGGCTTGGACCAGCGCTCCAGACCGTTTGCGCCACCGCGTGGTCAGGACGACCGGGCCAGCCGGCCCGACTGTGCCGAGCGGTCGGCCGCGATGCGTTCGCGCCAGAGGGGCGGCACCAGCGCGATCAGCGCCATCACCGGCATCGGCAGGGGCAGGACCGGCGACCCGGACCGCATCGCCGCGCCGCGTTCGCCCGCGCCGAGGGGCAGCCGGTCGATCACCGGGGCACCGACGTAGCGGTGCGCGGGGCCGGCGGGTTCCACGCGGGTGCGGCCGATGCGTCTGCGTTCGCAGCCGAAATGGCGCACGTAGAGCGTGGCGAAGATCTGGATCTGCACGAGGCCCGCCACAAGCAGGTAGCCGAAGAGCCCGCCGAGCCCCAGATAGGCCGGCACGACGAAGACGAGGATCAGGCTGAGAAGGCAGGGCAGGAGATAGGGGTGCAGCCAGGCGCGGCGGTGCCCGAGGCGCGGCCGCATCAGGTTGCGTTCCATCTCGTAGCCGACGACGCTGCCCTGTTCCCAGGCGCCGGAGTAGTATTCCCAGAAGCCTTCGTCGCTGTCGGCGGTGTAGGGATCGTCGAGCGTGGCCACCAGGCGCCGGTGCACCGTCCTCAGGACCGAGGCGTGATGGGGCAGCAGCATGACGGCGAAGAAGGTGGTGCCGAGCCAGCGGTGCCAGGCGCGGCGGCTGAGCGCGAGGTCATGCGCCATGGCGGCGCCGACCTGCCCGAGCCAGAGCGCGAAGGCGGGCAGTGCGAGAAGGAACCCGAGCAGGCCGATCCCGCCGGCGCCGGCGACGAAGTAGAGGGCGGCGGCGGCGGTCGCGAGGGCCGAGAGGCCGGCCAGAACGGGCACCGCGCCGCGGGTCAGGACGCCGGGAACCTCGGCCTCGGCCTCGGCCTTGAGGTCCTCGAAGAGGAGGGTCAGCGCGACGACGTAGCAGAGGACGAGAAGCAGCGGCAGCGCGCCCTGGAGGGCGGCGAGGGGCAGCAGGACCGCGGGCGCCAGCGCGGCGGTCACGAAGACAAGGGCGGCGGGCGCCGAGGTCAGGCCGCGCAGGGCGGCGCCGGTGGCGGCGGCGGCCGCGGCGAGCCGGCCCGGGCCGGCCGGGGCGACCGGGGCGGCTGCGGGCGGCGGTTCGCCATCGGCCGCGGCAGGGTCCGGCAGGGCGTCGGGCAGGGAAGCCGCGGCGGGTTCCGGCGCCGCGCGGGCGGGCTCGGTCTCCACGGCAGGGGCTTCGGCGGGCGCGCGGCGCCAGAACGCGAGCCGCGACCAGCGCGAGGCCGCAGCGGCGGCGGGCGCCGACGCTTCGGCCGCCGGGACCGGCGCGGTTTCGGCGGCGATCTGGCGGATCAGGTCGAGATCGACCTCCGCGTCCGCGGCGATGACGTCCGGGCCTTCGGCGCGGCCGGGTTCCGTCCCCTCGGCATCGGCAAGGACCGGGTCCGTGCCTGCATGGTCCGGGTCCGCCAGGGTTTCTTCCGACCGGCCGGCATCCGAAGGCAGGCCGGCAGCGAAAGGCGCATCATCTCCGTCCGCGGCATCCGCGGCCACAGGCTCCTGACTGTCGGCGGCCGCGTCCGGCAGGTCTGCGTGTGCCGACACCGAATCCGACGGGAGGTCTTCGGCGAAGGGTGTCGGTTCCGTCACTTCGGCATCCGAAGCGACTGGCTCCGCCTTTGCGGTGTCCGTTTCGGCGAGGTCCGCGTCTGCAGACACCGCATCTTCGGAGAAGTCTTCGTCGAACGGTGTCGGTACCGTCCCTTGGGCTTCCGCGAGGGCCGGCTCCGCCTGCACTTCGTCCGTGGCGGAAAGGTCCGCGTCCGCCGCCACGGAGTCCGCCGGAAGGTCTTCGCTGGGGAGCGTCGCCCCTGTCTCCCCGTCCTCCGCGTGGACCGGCTCTGCGTGGTCGGCGTCGGTACCGGGCAGGTCTCCGGCCACGGCCCCCGTCTCCGGGGACTGGGCCACCTCAAGGGATGACGGTTCGGCATCCCCGGCATCCGCGAGGGCCGGCTCCGCCTGCACTTCGTCCGTGGCGGAAAGGTCCGCGTCCGCCGCCACGGAGTCCGCCGGAAGGTCTTCGGCGGGGAGCGTCGCCTCTGTCCCCTCGTCATCGGCAAGGACCGTCTCCGCGCGGTCGGTGTCGGTGTCCGTCAGGTCTCCGGCCACGGGCGCCGTCTCCGGGGACAGGACCACGTCAAGCGATGACGGTTCGGCATCCCCGGCATCCGCGAGGGCCGGCTCCGCCCGCACTTCCTGCGTGGCGGAAGGGTCCGCGTCCGCCGGCACGGAGTCCGCCGGAAGGTCTTCGGCGGGGAGCATCGCCACCGCGCTCTGGTCCTCCGCGCGGTCCGCGTCCGGATCGTCGCCAACCACAGCCCCGACGTCGGACGATCCCTCCCCGGCAAGCGGCGCCTGGTCCGTATCCGCTGTCTCAGGAACGACCGCCTCCGCGGCCGTGTCCGGCAGGTCCTCGTCGGTGGGGAGGTCTTCGGCGAAGAGCGTCGCCTCCGCCCCCCCGTCCTCCGCGAGGGCGGGGTCTGCCTGCGCGGGGTCCGGCCCGTCGCCGGTCGCAGCAATGGCCACCGGCGGCAAGGCTTCGGCGAGCGGCGACCTGTCCGTATCCGCGGAATCCGCCGTATCCTCGACGACCGCCCCGGCGGCCGTATCCGTCAGGTGCGCGTCCGCCGGCACCGCAGCCGCGGGCACAACGCCGGCGGCCGCCGCGTCCTTCGCCTTCCGGCCCTTCCGCTTCGGAGCTGCGAGCGCGCGGCCCGCCTTGCGCCCCTTGCGCGGCCGTGCCGCGTCATCCGGTCCGGCGTCGGCGGGCCAGAGTTCGGGGAAGCGCGCGGCGGCGGGCGACACCGCCGGGGGCAGGTCCCCCGCCGCGGCATCCTCGATGCCGGCCGGCTCGTCATATGCGGCCGCGGCGTCCGCCAGCCCGGCCGCCCCGTCCGGTCCGGCCTCCGGCGTGGCGGCGGCCAACGCACGCGGCGCGGAGACCCAGCCGAGAAGCCGCCGCAGCGACCAGCGCGCGGGCGCTGCCCCCCTGTCCGGCATGGCGGGTCCTGTCGCCTCGGCCGCCTCGGCCGCGGGCAGCTCATCGGCGAAGAAGGACGCGGTTCCGGGCGATGCAAGCGGGACTGGCTGCGGCGCGGGCGGAAGGGCGGCCTCCCGCTCCGGTTCGACGGCCTCGATCGCGGCGGGGGCCGCACCGGCAGCCGATCCGCCCGCCTCCGGGAGGTCCGCCGCAACCTGCGGCGCGGCATCGGGCAGATCGGGCAGGTCGGCCAGATCGGACCATGCCCCGGAGAGAGTGGCGGCCGCATCCTCCGCCTGACCGGACTGCGCCTGCGGTTCCGCCTCCGGCCCTGCCGGGACGGGCAGGTCATCCGGCTCCGGCGCCCGGTCGGCGACGGCGGCGGGGTCCGGTTCCGGCACCCGTTCGGGGACAGAAGCAGGCTCCGGCGCCGGCTCGGACAGGGCGAAGGCTCCGGCCAGCTCAGGGGCCTGCCATGCGGCCGGTGCCTCTGCCGCCGCCGGCCCGGGCTCCGCGGCATCGTCAGTCTCGCCCGCAATCCAGGCGGTCGGACCGGCGGGGTCCGCGTCGGGCGCCGCAGATGCCACGGTCTCTGCCGGGCGTTCGGGCGGCGTTTCCGGAAGCACGGCCGCTGGCGCATCCGGCTCCGGTTCCGCCGCGACCGCAGGGGCGGGGGCGGCGGGCTGCGGCGGGGCCGGGGCCCGTGTCCCGGCCGCCGGGGGCGCCGGGGTCGCTGGCGCCGCGGGCTCGGGATCGGGCAGCGCCTCGACGCCGCCGGTCGTGCGCAGCTTCTCGAGGAAGCTCATCATCGTCGCATCGATGGCGGCGGCGAGTTCCGGCGAGGCGCCGGCCTCCTTCTCCTTGCGCATCGGGCCGGCGCCGCCCGCGACGGGGACCGTCAGCATCCGGCGGGGCGCCTGCTTCTTCGGCAGGACGATCTCGGGCAGGTCGTCGATGTCGGGCTCGGCCCCGCCGGCGGAACCGGGACCGTCGGCGCCGGACTCCGCCCCCGACAGGGCGAGTCCGTCCGATTCCTCCGGCGCCGGATCGGCGCGCTTCTTCCAGAATGCGAGACCCATGGCCGCGCGATTGCCACAGGATCGCGGCAAGAACGTGGCAGATCGTCGCCGGAAAAAGGGGGAATCGCGCCGCCGCGTCGGAAATTGGCGGCGGCTGCGTAATCTATCCGGGAGAAAGCGAGGCGCGATGCGTGGTGCGATCCTGACCGGCCTCGCCCTGGCCGCCCTGTGGGTGCTCTGCGGGCGGGCGGGTGCGGCGGATTACGAGGTCTTCGACGGGACCGGCGGCCATACGCGCGCGGCGCCCATCGTCATGGTGCTGCACGGGGCGGGCGGCAGCGGGCGGCAGGTGCGCCTGTCGTCGCGCTTCGACCGCTGGGCCGCGGCCTTCGGCGTCGTCGCCGTCTATCCGTCCGGCGGCGGGCGGCTGTGGAACGACGGCCGCTTTGCGGACAATCCGCGCCGGGCCGACCTTGCCGCCCGGGATGATGTCGGCGCGCTTCTCGCCATCGCGGCGGACCTCGACGCGCGCGGCCTTGGCGATGCGGACAGGCTCTACGTGATCGGCCATTCCAACGGCGGCGGCATGGCGATGCGCCTCGCATGCGACCGGCCGGACGCGATCAAGGGCATCGCCGTGGTGGCGACCAAGGTGCTCAAGGGCGTGCCCTGCGCGCGCGCCGGTGTTCCGGTGCCGGTGGTCTTCTTCTACGGGACGGAGGACGGGCTCAATCCGCATGAAGGGCGCGGCGGGAGCGGGCGGTGGCGGGACCGGGCCCTGGGGCCGAGCCTTTCGGCCGCGGACAGCCTGGCCCTCTGGGCGCGGCGGAACGGCTGTGACGGGCCGGGCGCCGCCCGCATCCTCGACCCGGCGGAGGACGGCGTCCGCGTCAAGCGCACCGACTGGACCGGCTGCCGGGCGGCCCTGCGCTATTTCGAGATCGAGGGCGGGGGCCATTCCTGGCCGGGCGCGCGCCCGCTGCGCCTGATCCGGCTGACGGGGGGCGCGGAGCCCTTCATCCGCGACATCGATGCGGGGCAGGAGGCGCTGCGCTTCTTCCTCGGGCGGCGGTGAGGCCGGCCCCCCTTTCCCCGGACGCGGCGATTGACTAGGTGAAGGGCCTCGGAAGTCGGGCGGGCGGGCGCATGTCGTTCTTTTCGAAACTGAAGGAGCGGCTCTTCAAGTCCTCGTCGAAGATCGACGAGGGGCTGGAGGCCATCGTCGCGGAGGGCACGGAGCCGGGGGCAGAGCCCGATCCGGTCCCGGCGGTGCCCGAGCCGGCCCTTCCCGAACCCTTCCCGCCGGTCCCCCCGGAACTGCCGGAGCCCGCGCCGGAAGTCCCGGGCCGCACGCCGGAACTGCCCGAGCCGGAACCCCTTCCGGTTCCGGCGACGCCCGAGCCGTGGGAGCCGCCCGGCCCCGAGATACCGGGCGGGTTTCCCGGCGAGGAGGCGGGGACCATGTCGCGACCCGGCTCCGCGGCGCACGGGGGCGCGGCGCCCGCGCCGGAGGCTCATCCGGGTGCTGCACCGGCGCCCCCGCCCCGGCCGGGCGTGCTCGGCCGGATCTTCGGGCGGGCCGGGGCGGCGCCGGTGGCGCGGCGGACGCTCGATGACGCGATGCTCGAACAGATCGAGGAGCTGCTGATCCAGGCCGACATGGGCGTCGATACCGCGCTGCGCGTCACGGCGAACATCGCCCGCGGCCGGATGGGGCGGAAGCTGTCGGCGGCCGAGATCAAGGATCTTCTGGCGGGCGAGGTCGCGCGCATCATGGAACCCGTCGCGCGCCCGATGCCGATCTTCCCGAAGAAGCCGCAGGTCGTGCTGGTCGTAGGGGTCAACGGGTCGGGCAAGACGACGACGATCGGCAAGCTCGCCAGCCAGTTCCGCGCCGCCGGCAAGTCGGTGGTGATCGCCGCCGGCGACACGTTCCGCGCCGCCGCCGTCGAGCAGCTGCAGATCTGGGGCCAGCGCGCGGGGGTGCCGGTCCTGACGGCGCCGGAGGGGTCCGACCCCGCGAGCCTCGCCTTCGACGCGATGGCGAAGGCCGAGGCCGAGGGCGCGGACCTGCTGCTGATCGACACCGCGGGGCGGCTCCAGAACCGGCAGGACCTGATGGAGGAACTGGCGAAGATCGTCCGCGTGATCCGCAAGCGGGACCCGACCGCGCCGCACAACACGCTTCTGGTGCTGGACGCGACGACCGGACAGAACGCGCTGAACCAGGTGGAGATCCTCCGCAGGCTCGCCGACGTGTCGGGCCTTGTCATGACCAAGCTCGACGGCACCGCGAAGGGCGGGGTGCTGGTCGCCCTTGCCGACCGCTTCGGCCTGCCCATCCATGCGATCGGCGTCGGCGAACAGATCGACGACCTGCAGCCCTTCGACCCGGAGGACTTCGCCAGGGCCCTCGTCGGAGCCGGGGTATGACGCGCCCGCGGGCGCGCGAACGGGAGGAGCGCGACATTGCCGCGCCCTTGACGGCGTCGTGATCGCGCTCGACTACATCCGCGCCCCCGGGACCGAATAGGATGCCGCCCGCCATGCAGGAGACGCCATGACAGAACGCACCGTCAGCCCGGGCCTGAAGCTAGCGCTCGACCTCGGCCCGCTCATCGTCTTCTTCGCGGCCTTCACCTTCCTGAAGGACGCAACCGTCAGCATCGGCGGCCGCGACTATGGCGGGTTCATCATCGCGACCGCGCTCTTCATCCCGGTCCTCGCGGCATCGACGCTCGCCCTCTGGCGGCTGACCGGGCGCCTGTCGCCGATGCAGGTCGTGACCCTGCTTCTGGTCCTTGTCTTCGGCGGCCTCACCGTCTGGCTGAACGACGAGCGCTTCTTCAAGATGAAGCCGACGATCATCTACGCCCTGTTCGCGGCGGTGCTGGGCTACGGGCTCTTGCGCGGGAAAAGCCTTCTCGCCTATGCGATGGACGGCGTAATGCCCCTTCAGCCGCAGGGCTGGACGATCCTGACGCGGCGGGTGACGGCGCTCTTCGTCCTGCTCGCCGTCGCAAACGAGGTCGTCTGGCGCACGATGTCCGACGAGGCCTGGGTCAGCTTCAAGACCTTCGGCCTGCCGCTGGTGATCTTCGCCTTCTTCATGACCCAGGGGCGGCTGATGCAGCGCTACGCGGCGGACAGGGACGGAAGCGACTGAGCCGGCCCGGGGGCGGGGGCGCGGGCGCCCGGTCGCGCCCGCCCGGTCGGTTGACCGCCCCGCCACCCGGCGCTAAACGACGATGGACGCCGCGGAAGGAACCCCTGGCTTGGACGCGCTGCTGCAAGAGTATCTGCCGATCCTGATCTTCCTCGGCATGGCGATCGGGCTGGGGCTGATCCTGATCCTCGCCGCGGTCATCGTCGCCGTGCGCAACCCCGACCCCGAGAAGGTCTCGGCCTATGAATGCGGGTTCAACGCCTTCGACGACGCGCGGATGAAGTTCGACGTGCGCTTCTACCTGGTGTCGATCCTGTTCATCATCTTCGATCTCGAGGTCGCGTTCCTGTTCCCCTGGGCGGTCGCCTTCCAGGACATCTCGACGGTGGCCTTCTGGTCGATGATGGCGTTCCTCGCCGTCCTGACCGTCGGCTTCGCCTACGAATGGAAGAAGGGGGCGATGGATTGGCAGTGACGGCCGTCAATGTCGGGGCCGACCGGAACGTGGCGGCGGCGGAGCTGAACCGCACGCTGCAGGACAAGGGCTTCCTGCTTACCACGACCGAGGACATCATCAACTGGGCGCGCAACGGCTCGCTGCACTGGATGACCTTCGGGCTGGCCTGCTGTGCGGTCGAGATGATGCACACCTCGATGCCGCGCTACGACCTCGAACGCTTCGGCACCGCGCCGCGCGCCTCGCCCCGGCAGTCCGACCTGATGATCGTGGCCGGAACCCTGACCAACAAGATGGCGCCCGCGCTGCGCAAGGTCTACGACCAGATGCCCGAGCCGCGCTACGTGATCTCGATGGGGTCCTGCGCCAATGGCGGGGGCTACTATCACTACAGCTACAGCGTGGTGCGCGGCTGCGACCGCATCGTGCCGGTGGACATCTACGTGCCCGGCTGTCCGCCCACGGCCGAGGCGCTGCTCTACGGAATCCTGCAGCTTCAGCGGAAGATCCGGCGCACCGGCACGATCGTGCGCTAGGCGAGGCAAGACGAGGAACGGACGGACATGACCGAAGCCCTGAGCGCGCTTGGTGCGCATGTCGCCTCGGCCCTCGGCGCCGATGTCCTCGGGACGGAGGTCGCCCACGGCGAGCTGAACGTCACCGTCCGCGCCGCCGCGATCGCCGCGGTCCTGCGCTTCCTGCGCGACGATTCCGGCTGCCGGTTCTCGACGCTCGTCGATATCACGGCGGTGGACTATCCCGAGCGCGAGCAGCGCTTCGATGTCATCTACCACCTGCTGTCGATGTACCGGAACCACCGCATCCG